>VAPA010654214.1_pt1 | contig 72227 bp, 63 predicted proteins | sample 3395041 | NCBI WGS metagenome assembly VAPA01 (sample SAMN08290432, study PRJNA428436) | hydrothermal vent metagenome | isolation source: Deep-sea hydrothermal vent chimney | place: Indian Ocean: Southwest Indian Ridge | depth 1973 m m
GTAATCCGCTCCCTGATATTTGCCAAACCATAACCATTTTTTAATGTAAATGAAAGCGGGCAATCGCCATTGCAATTATCAGCATTTAAAACATCTTTACAAGTGCGTCCGAGAACATCAGGGCCTTTCAGTCCGGTAAGGTCCTCCATGCCTTTATTAAAGCTCGTAATGCGAAGTTCTTTATCTAAAGTAAATACTCCATCAGCAAGACTATTAACAATCGAGTCTATCTTGTTTTTTTCCTGTGCAAGTACAACATTACTTTTCTCCAGTGATTCTATCACCTTAATAACTTCACTCATAGGTCTAAAGTTCTCTATAATGCCAGCCACTTTGCCGTTTTTGTCAGTCAAAAATGCTATATTAAGACATAGAGGGATAGAGACAGAGCCCTTATCCTTCTTATATAGTTTAATATTCATGAAATGAGAGGGACACTTGGAGTTATTATTAGTTGAATCTAATGGACAACCCTTGGAGCAAAGGTCTGTCCTTATTACCTCATCACAAGACATAGCCTCTGTTAAATCATCTTGCAACCCTATAAGCTCTTTTGCCATCTTATTTATAAAGAGGATTTTCTTATCTAACCCTATAACAACAATTCCCTCTGCAATACTTTCGAGAATTGACGGGTAAAAGCTATCTGGATAGGTAATCTTCATAATAATATTACTTTATACAGTAGTGAGCCTGGCGAATCAGAAAAGATAATTTATACATATTTTAACATAATTAGAAGCCAATTTCGCTGACTTATTGCAGATGCTCCTGAAAATCCCTGGAGTCTCTGATTACGCCGCTCATAAAAGTTTTTAAGAATTCTTTGTTAGAATAACTCTATGAAAAAAAAGCTTTTTACTGTAAGCCCCGGAACTAAATCTCAAAGATTAGACCAGTTCATCTCCTCAAAAAGCGGCCTGACCCGTTCATACGTTCAAAAACTTATAAAAGATTCCCTTCTGCTCGTTAATTCTCATACTGAAAAATCGAACTATAAGGTTAAGGAAGGAGACCGTATTGAACTAACCATTAAGGAAGAGCCTGCTGCAGTGCTTGTTCCTGAAAACCTGGCATTGGATATTGTCTGGGAAGACAGGCACATTATAGTAATTAATAAACCTCCCGACATGATTGTATACCCTGCGGCAGGACACAAAAACGGAACTCTTTTGAACGCCTTGATCTCAAAATATAAAAAACTCGCTTCAACCGGTGCACCGTTAAGACCCGGGGTTGTTCATCGCCTTGATAAAGACACATCAGGCCTGATAGTAATTGCCAGAGACAATACAGCTTACCTGAACCTTATTAAACAGTTCGCTGAACGAAGAGTTGAAAAACACTACCTTACTTTGCTGTATGGAAATCTCAGAGCAGACAGGGGAGAGATAAATATTCCTATAGGAAGATCTGTTTCAGACAGGAAAAAAATGTCCACAAAAACCAGAAGAGGGAAAAAAGCAATTACCAGGTTTCAGGTAAGTAAAAGATTTAAATCAGCTACCCTTGTAAAGGTTACTATTATCACCGGCAGGACCCACCAGATAAGGGTACATTTTGCTGCTTCCGGACACCCTGTTCTGGGCGATAAAACATATGGCAAAAAAACTTCTATAAGATCAAAATTTAAAACTATTTTTTTTAGCCGGCAAATGCTGCACGCCCATCAATTGAAGCTGAATCACCCGATAAGCGGAAAAATATTAAGGTTTACCGCTCCAGTTCCAGAAGATATGAACAATGCAATTGACGAATTGTCTGAGTAAACCCCGCTAGTCCCCCTTCTTGCTTTCGCAAGAAAACAGAGGGGCTTGCTAATAGAGCTTTTGCTGATTTATTTAAACTATTCTAATAATCATTTCATTACTTTGTCTTTCAAAGCAGACTGTTTTTTTAAAATATCCCATTGAAGACCTCAGGTGAGAGAAACCGGCTGGAGGGTCTAGCCCCGTATAGGCTTTAGCCTATGAGCAACGGGGCCAAGAAATTAATTCGTGTCTGACCCCCGATTCAATTCGGGGAGCCTGCCTGCCGGCAGGCAGGTTTGAATTAATTTACCGGAAGCCGGTTGAAAGAACCGCCCGGAAGTCTTCACAGGGCGCGTTTTTGGTTACTTTTTCGTGCGTACAAAAAGTAACAAAGAAATTAAAGGAATTATAAAAAATGCTGTATATTTTCAACCACCATAAAGTGACAATTACAGCTAAATCATATACAACAAACCTGAGCCTGATCTTTTACAAAATTGACGCCAGCAATAAAATTGTTATCCTCTTCCTTGATACTCCACTTAACAATTCCTGTCCCGGCTTCCATATGATGCTTAAAATCAAGAATGTCGCCAGGTTCAAGCGGATAGTATGATCTGATAACAAGTCCGGCACTATCATTTGATGTGACGTCAACATAAAGGTTGAGTTTCAGTTTCCCTATGTTGAGCACACACTTTGAAAGACCATTTTCTTTTATCGGTGTTTCTTTTTCTGCATGTACTTTTTCCATAAATCTTTTTCCTGAAAATTTATTTTTTATTAATCCTGTACGATTCTTCCTGCATATAACGCGTTATTTATGATTTTTTTTATACTTAAAGCAATTTTCATACTAACGCCTTAAAATTGTTCTCATTTTATATGCATATATTAAAACAGCCTGTAAATAAGTAATTATCAGCCAGTAGAGAGAATAGTTTTTAAAGAATTATAGGAGTTAAACAGCAGAAGAATCAGCTCTAAATTGGTGAAATCAACAATTCTGCTGGTGATTTCACCAGAACTACCCCTGAAAAAACATGGACAAAACATGTCAATAATATAACTCTTTGTTTTTAAACAGCGATCCCGCAACTAACATCCTGGCATAATAATTGCTTTTACTATGATTCAGCTAATATTAAATTAGATATTTTTAGAATAAGGAGGAAGAACAATGAAAACAACAAGTAAAGCGGTAAGTTTTAAATCAGTAATATTAACTTCGCTTAAATACATGGCTACTATTGCCTTGTTTGGTTTTATGGTAATAGGGGCAATAACAATGTTTATCTATGCATAAATGCAGGCATTTCTGATTTTTCCATCAGCCTCTCTATTTGCACGGTAATATATTAAAGCTAGCCGGGTTATATCTTTTCACATAACCGTTTAGATCTTTGCGGCTTAAGTTAAATCGAATTTTTTTATCTGATACCTGAGGGTTTCGTAACTGATATTGAGGAGTTTTGCTGCCTGGGTTTTATTATCATTTGCCCGTTCAAGTGCCTGCACAATAAGATCCTTCTCCACTTCTTCCAGTGAAATACCATCATCCGGAAGTATAAACCTGTCATTAGTGTTACTGAAAGCGGTGGAAGGCGATACAAGCCACTTTGGCAAGTGTTTAGGCTGTATTATATCAACATTTTCAAGAACTACAAAACTTTCTACCAGATTTTTTAGCTCTCTCACATTCCCCGGCCATTCGTATGTAAGCAATAGCTGCTCAGCATCAGGAGAGAGACCTTTAATCTTTTTATTTTTGTACTTTGTCGCATAAAGGGACAGAAAATGCCTGATAAGTTTCGGAATATCCTCTGTCCTCTCTCTAAGGGGTAATATATGCAGGTAGAAAGTACTCAGCCTGAAAAACAGATCCTTTCTGAATCCTCCCTTTTCTATCTCCTCCGAAAGATTTTTATTTGTAGTGGCAATTACAGTAGAGTCTATGGGGATCTCATCTTTCCCTCCAATATGCCGTACGGTTCTCTCTTCAAGCACTCTTAAGAATTTGCTTTGCAGATCTATCTTCATATCCCCTATTTCATCAAGCAATATTGACCCGCCCTTTGAAAGTTCAAACAATCCCTTTTTATCAGATCTTGCATCTGTAAATGCACCCTTCTCATAACCGAAGAGTTCACTCTCAAGAAGAGTCTCAGGCATAGCCGCGCAATTAACTGAGATAAATGGTGAACACCCTGTTGAGCATTCGCCGTACATTAAAGTATGTATATTTCTTGCCAGCAATTCTTTGCCGGTTCCGCTTTCACCGGTGATAAGCACTGTAGAGACCCCGGCTTGGGCAATTTTTTCAACCTTTGTTATTAATTCCTTCATCACGGGCGAATCACTAACAATATCTTTTCTGAAAAACTCGGTATAAGCCTTTCTCAGGTAGTCTACTTCGTGCCTGAGCTTCCTGCTTCTAAGTATGTTTTCCACAACGATCTTGATCTCATCAGTATTAAATGGTTTTGTAAGATAATCGTCAGCCCCGAGTTTCATCGCTTTGACAGCTGTCTCAGCAGTATCATCAGATGTGAGCAAGACAACCTGTGTGTCAATGCCTTTATCCTTTATCTCCTGAAGTATATCTATCCCGTTTCTTCCCTGCATCCTGATATCGAGAAACACCAGGTCAGCTGACCATGATTTAATCCTGTTTATGACACCATCTGTCCGGGTATCTTTGTTAACCTCGTAACCTTCCTTCTTTAAAACCCTGGACAGAACCGAGAGGATCAGTTCATCATCATCGAGTATAAAAATCCTTCCTTTGCGGTTCATGGCTACTGCTCCTTTACCCCCCTGCTTTCTTGCGAAAGCAAGAAGGGGGGTTAACCCGTATCAACAGGCAAGCTTATACTAAATTTTACACCAACTCCGGTATCTCTTTCTATCCCTATGCTGCCTCCATGCTGCTGGATCAGACGTTTGGTAATCGCCAGTCCCAGTCCGGTGCCTTTAGATTTTGTAGTAAAAAACGGTTGGAAGATCTTATCCATTACACCTTCGTCTATTCCTCCGCCTGTATCAGACATTTCTATTATTACGTTCCTTTTATATTGATCATAAGAAGTTTTAATAATTATTTTTCCGCCGTTTGGCATAACATCCTTTGAATTTAGTATGAGATTCAGGAAAGCCTGCTGCATTTGCATTGGATCAGCCATAATTTCAGGGATATCTTCACCAAAATCTTTTTCAACCTCTATCTTTGCGGAAGTATCCAACGGAATAGAGAGATGTTTCAGAGAAAAATTAAGTGTTTTATCAAGAAAATCATTAACATTCATGCTGATCAGCTGAGGTTTAGCCGGTTTTGCAAAATTAAGAAGGTTTTTAAGCAGCGTCTCGATTCGTCTGATCTCCTCTGCTGCCATAACTATATCGGCCCTGTAATCTTCGGGTATTTTCACTTCCTTTAAAAGCACCTCCACTGATCCCTTGATACCCGCAAGCGGGTTTTTGATCTCGTGTGCCAGTCCTGCTGCCAATTCTCCGAGTAACATCATCTGTTCGGTATGCTGCATCCTGATCATTTGTTCCTTTAAAGAAGTCGACATTTCATTAAAAGATGATGCAACTTCACCAAATTCATCTTTTAAACCGGTGACCCTGTAATCCAGATTCCCGTCTTTTAATTTCCTGGTTGCATTTAGAAGTATCTTGACCGGTTCAGTAAAACCCCTGATGAACAGATATCCCAGACCGGCAACTAAAATCGGTACTACCGAAACCAGAATATATAGAATTACTTTTGTTCTGGCTATTTCTTCAATTGAGGACCTGGTTTTCTCTTTAAGTTTGATATTCGTCAGGTTTATCATATTATTTACTGTTGTTGATAACTCGTCTCCAATGAGGAAAGCCCTTTCCTCCTCTTTTGCCAACCTTTCCCTGTTTGCCCTTATTGTCAAAACCCTGCTTATTACATCTTTATATCTCTCGATTTCACTCCTTAAACCCAGAAGTCTTTTCAGTATTTCATGGGAGTGATGACACTTAAAACAGGAATCAGCTACTCTTTCCATATCCCTTACATTTTTTATCGCCTTCTCATAGCCCCTGGGATAACGAATTTCCTTAAAGCTGATATCGGTCTGAACCGATCTTATGTTTATTAACAGCTGTTCCCTTAAAATTTCTACTTTATGAAGAGTTAAAAGATTGTTGAGTTTGGATGTTGCGGTTTCAATGGAAATTACGATGTATATCCCGCCTATTACGAAAATAGACGAGAAAATGATAAGAGCTATTATTACCTTCTTTCTCATTAATCATTCATGTAATCATAGCTTGAGAGGTCCAGCTTTATTTTTTTTACGTAATCATATACACCGGAATAATCATCATCGTTCGTTTCCTTAAACCTTCTGGCACCGAATTTTTTTAGTACTTGCTGTCCCTCAGATTCGAGATGCATGTTTAAAAGAGTCCTTTTCAGTTTAATCTTAATTTCGTCATCCAGATTTTCCCTTACAGCCAGTCCGTTTTCAGGCACATCAGGTGATCTTTCAAGAAATACAAGTTCTCTTTTTAGCCTGGAATCTACAGATATCAGCTTTTCATATACCGTGTTTTTTGCAGCTCCTATATCGGCCCTTTTAGTAAAAATATCATATATAACATTTTCATGTGTTCCTGCAAAATAGGTTTCCTTAAAGTAAGTTTTGTAGTCATTAATTCCGTTATTAATGAAATATGACAGGGGCAGAAGATAACCTGCTGTTGTTGCCTTGTCAACAAAGGCAAATGTCTTCCCTTTCATGTCCTTAGCGCTTTTTATCCCGCTGTCCTTCCTGACAAAGATCATCCCATAGTATGTCGATATTCCTTCTGAACTCTCAGGCCTTGCGATAGGTACAACGCCAAGCTTGGCATGTGCCAGCGTATAAGTAAAACTTCCCAGAAAAGCCCCGTCCATATTGGCATATACAAAATTATCAATTATATTCCCGTACCGGGTAAGAACCTTCAGTTTTATGTCTATGCCTGCTCTTTCTGAAATATAGTCTGCCAGAGGTTCATAACGCTCCAGCTGCTTAAAAATGTTTCTCTCGGGGATAAGGCCTATCAAGAGTGTTGTTTTGGGTTCTGTTTCCTTAGGAGGCAGCTTGGTCTCACTCTTACTGCATGCTGTCAGGACAAACAGGCAGAGACAGAATAAAATAAGCACTCTTTTAATAAGGAATTGCATCATAAAATCACCTGGATATCACGTTATTTTATGTGTTCTTTATAATTATTCAGATAATTTATTAGGCAGGCTATTAAATGTCAATATATTTATACGGTTCAAAGCTTCATATAGAAACTTCAGGCTGTGCTAACCCTGCTGCTCCAGCTCCTCCTTATATTTACATTCCTTGTTGATACATATAAGGGCATGTTCTTTTTTAGTTCTTTTTTCCGCCAGTATTTTAGTTCCGCATTCAGGACAATCTTTAGCGACAGGCCTGTACCACGTCGCAAACTTACATTTAGGATAATTGCTGCAGCTAAAAAATATTTTGCCTTTTTTCGTCCTTCTTTCGGCAATTTCTCCACCATCCTCAGGACATTTAATGCCGATACCTATCGCTTTTGTTGTTTTACATTCCGGATATTTGCTGCACGCCAGAAACTTTCCAAACCTGCCTGATTTTAATACCATCGGAGCGCCGCACTTCTCACATTTCTCATCAGTTTCCTCTGTTTGTATTGTTTTTGCTTCTGTGCCCTCTCCCTCAAGAGGTTTTGCATTTTTACATTCAGGAAAACCTGAACAAGCCATGAACCTGCCGTGCCGTCCCCATTTTATAACAAATGGTTTGCCGCATTTTTCGCATGTCTGATCAGTCTCGATATCTTTTGGTTTAACCTTACCAGGAATTTCAAGTGCCTCACTAAGCTCCCTGTCAAACGGGACATAAAAATCCTTTATAACCCTTCTCCATTTAGAAGTTCCCTCTTCAATCTTATCCAGTTTATTCTCCATTTTAGCAGTAAACCCAATATCCATCAGTTCAGGAAATCTTTCAATAAGCAGATCTGTCACAACAGAGCCAAGCTCGGTTGCATTGAATCTGCCTTCTATTTTTTCAGTATATTTTCTTTCCTGTATTGTTGACAGGATAGCTGCATATGTACTCGGTCTTCCAATGCCCCTTGCTTCCATGTCTTTAACAAGTGTTGCTTCTGTATATCTTGGAGGAGGCTGCGTAAAATGCTGTTTTGGCAAAATCTCTTTTTTCTTGAGTATATCGCCCTCTATTAGTGAAGGGAGCAGTCCTTCTTCTTCAGCAGCGTCATCTGCACTCTCTGTATACAGCGACATAAAACCTGGGAATTTAACAACTGTTCCTGTAGCCCTGAATATATATTTCTCAGTCTCTCCTGAAACCGGCGGCTTTGCAGCAATGTCAACCGACGTCTGCGCCAGGAGCGCTGGACTCATCTGACTGGCAAGAAAACGGTTCCAGATTAATTTATAAAGCTGGTATTGATCACGTGATAAATATGTTTCGACAGCCTCTGGTGTTCTGAATACAGAAGAAGGTCTTACCGCCTCATGCGCATCCTGAGCTGATTTTTTACTCTTATAAACAGGGGGTTTTTGCGGAGCAAAATCCTCTCCGAATTCCTTGATTATAAATTTCCTTGCCTCTTTCTGAGCATCACCGGCAACACGTACAGAATCAGTTCTCATGTATGTTATAAGTCCAACCGAACCTTCCTGCCCGAGTTCGAGACCCTCATAAAGCTGTTGAGCAAGAAGCATAGCTTTTTTAGCAGTAAAATGCAGTTTTCTTGCAGCTTCCTGCTGAAGTGTACTTGTAATAAAAGGCGGGGCCGGAGAACGTTTTCTTTTCTTCTTATCAACCTTGGTTACAGTAAAGGTCTTATCTTTTAAATCCTCAACAATGCTGCTGGCTTCCTGCTCGTTCTTAATACTCGTCTTCTGCTCATTTATACGGAAAAGCTTTGCATTAAAAACCGGTGGTGTTTTCCCTTCAAGTGATGTAGTTATACTCCAATATTCTTCAGATTTAAATGCCTTTATATCCTTCTCCCTGTCAACCACAAGCCTGAGCGCAACAGATTGAACCCTGCCTGCACTAAGACCGCGCCTGACCTTTCGCCACAACAAAGGCGACAACTTATATCCCACAAGCCTGTCAAGAACCCTCCTTGCCTGCTGGGCATCGACAAGGCTCTTATTGATTTTTCTTGGTTTTTTAATAGCCTCAGTTACAGCTTTCTCTGTTATTTCATTGAACTCTACCCTGAGCACATTGTCTGAACCGCCTTTTAGTTCATCAGCAATATGCCATGCTATAGCCTCACCTTCCCTGTCCGGATCAGGCCCAAGAAAGATTTTGTCAGCTTTTTTGGCTTCTTTTTTTAAATCTTTTAAAACTTTCTCTTTACCTTCAATAACGACATATTTAGGGGTAAATTTATTATCAACATCAACACCAAGCTCCTTTTTAGGCAGGTCCTTCACATGACCGATAGACGCCTTTATAGTGAATGCCTTGCCAAGGAACTTATTTAGCGTTTTTACTTTAGCAGGTGACTCTACAATTAAAAGTGATTTCATAATTTTTTACTTCCATCAAAAATCAAGTTCCTGACTGATTTTTTACAAGAACTGGTTAATTGAAAAATTTTTTCCGCCTGACTGTCTTACAATCCCGTTAATTTCAAGATTTAACAGCATTGATAATATCATGCCGGTTGACATATTTGTCTCTCTGACAATTTTATCTATATGCTTTGGCTCTTCGCCCAAGCAGTTATAGAGCAATTTTTCATCAGCTGTCATTGAAGGCAGAGTTTTTTCAGACAGGACCCTGTCTTCCCTAAGGACACCTTTTATCTGAGGTCTTAACTCATCGATTATCTCCTCAGCATTCTCAACAAGTCTGGCGCCTTTTTTAATAAGATTATTTGTGCCCCTGGAGTTTTTTGATGTAATATTCCCTGGCACTGCAAAAATCTCCTTACCCTGTTCAAGCGCATAGCCTACTGTAATAAGAGAACCGCTGTCAACTGTTGCTTCTATAACAACAACTCCAAATGATAAAGCGCTGATAATCCTGTTTCTTCTGGGAAAATTCTCCCGGTTAGGCGGTGTTCCAAAAGGAAATTCACTTATAACCGCGCCTGAAGAAGCAACTGAATTCATAAGATTCCTGTTTTCCGGGGGATAAGGGACATCAATTCCTGAACCTAGTACTGCTATGGTCCTGCCTCCGGCTTTTAAAGAGCCCTTGTGAGAAACTGTATCTATTCCCCTCGCCATACCGCTGATAACAGTCAAGCCGTAAGAAGCCAGTCCATAGCTTATTTTCTCAGCCATTCTAGAGCCATAATCTGTATGGAGCCTGGAACCAATAATAGATACTGCATATTTATCATCTTCTTTTATTTCCCCCTTGACATATATAACGAGCGGGGCATCGGGGATACGCCTCAACCCCTCAGGGTATGCTTTATCATTAATAGTAACGAGTTTGACATTATTCTTTACCGCATTGTCTATTTCAGCCTGAATCACGTCCCATTGATTAAAACCGGTAATGCTTCTTACTCTGGAAGCCCCTATATTCTCGATCTTTTTTAGTTCGTTTGCAGGCATACTGAAGATATTCTCAGGACTTCCAAAGACAGCTATTAACCTGCCTGAAAGTACAGGCCCAATATCGGACAAAGAATTTAGAGCAAGCCAATAACTAAGATCAGACATAGTCAAAATAAAAAGTTAACAGTTCACAGGAGTCGGGGATCAGTTTTATACTGAGCCCTGATATCTGATTCCTGAAAGCTATTTTTTCCGTAGTTTTTGCAGTTTCAGTCTCAGGGCATTAATTTTTATAAAACCCTGAGCATCTTTTTGATCGTAGACTTTTTCCGCCTCAAAAGTTGCAAGAACAGGGCTGTAGATAGATTGTGAAGATTTTCTGCCGGCTACCATACAGTTGCCTTTATAAAGTTTCAGGTTAACTGTTCCTGTTACACCCTTCTGTGTTTTGTCCATAAGATCCTGCAGGGCCTCTCTTTCAGGGGAAAACCAGTAACCATAATATATAAGTTCGGAATACTTTGAGATCAGAGAATCTCTGAGATGCATTATTTCTCTGTCAAGGGTAATAGACTCAATAGCTCTTCGGGCAATGTGCAATATGGTGCCGCCGGGTGTTTCATACACACCCCTGGATTTTATCCCGACAAATCTATTTTCAACGATATCAGCTCTGCCAATACCATTTTTCCCACCGATGGAATTAAGTCTTTTCAATAAAACAGCGGGTGAAAGAACTTTTCCGTTAATAGATACAGGATCACCGTTTTTAAATCCCAATTTTAAATAAGTAGCTTTATCAGGAGCCTTTTCAGGCGATACCGTCAAAGAATATATATTCTCAGGAGGCTCTATCCATGGATCTTCTAAAATCCCGCCTTCACAACTTGTATGAAAAATATTTCTATCAATGCTGTATGGCTTTTTCTTTGTAACGGTAATCGGTATATCATGTTTTCTCGCATACCGGATGAGAGAACCTCTTGAATCCAATGACCACTCTCTCCAGGGCGCAACAACCTTGATATCGGGTTTTAAAGCATAATACGTCAACTCAAACCTTACCTGATCATTTCCCTTTCCTGTTGCGCCGTGTGCAACCGAGTCTGCTTTTTCTTTTTTCGCTATTTCTATCTGTTTTTTAGCTATAAGCGGTCTTGCAATCGATGTCCCCATAAAATAGACCCCTTCATAAACAGCATTAGCCCTCAGCATGGGAAAAACATAGTCTTTGGTGAATTCTTCTTTCAGATCAAGGACATATGCTTTTGAAGCTCCGGTTTTTAATGCCTTTTTTTTGATTGACTTAATGTCTTCTTCCTGGCCAAGATCTGCACAAAAAGCGATAACCTCACAGCCATAGGTATCTTTCAGCCATTTTATTGCTACAGATGTATCAAGCCCTCCTGAGTACGCAAGTACAGTCTTTTTAAGTCTCATTTAATCCTCCAGAAATAATGTTACATTATACTTTATAGCACAGATACAGGGTCCATTCGGTGCTTTAGTAAAGTCTGTATAATAATAGAACATATCACAAGTTCATAAAAATGTAAATTTTCATATTGCAAATAGTTGATGTAAACCCTATTTTTTCTTAAACCTAAGAGCAAAATATAGAAAACTATTCCGGCTCAATCAAGTATTTTATTAGAATATAGTTACAATAATCTTGACATTTTAACAATAAAACCTTATAAATAAATTCTCACTATTTCAGAAATAAAACAATGCGGAGGAAGCAAAAATGAAAAAAGCTTTAATATTTATTCTCACTATTGTATTAGTCATCTTTATCAGTACGCCGTCTTTTGCCCTTCATGAAACAGAAGAAACAGAGTATAACCCGCCGGATAAAAAAAATAAATCAGCCGCAAAGATTAAATCTCCGTCCGTCAGGCGAGTATATGTAGTCAATGCCGGCAATAACACCGTTTCAGTAATTGACCCTGTAAAAAAAGAAGTAATAAATACATTCAGGGTTGGGGTATGGCCTTCGAGCATAGCGATTGACTCTTCAGGTAACAGAGCATATGTAGTAAATTCCAGTGAAGGTGACAGCACCATATCAGTCATTGATCTGGCAAGCAGCGAAGAAATAAAAAAAATAAAAGTAGGAATCGGCCCCATGTCCATAGAACTGGATCCAATTTCCAAAACAGCATATGTTGCTGATTCTGAACATATGGTAAATGGAAAAAACCTTAGCAAAACAGTCTCAATAATTGACCTTACAAAAAATATTGTTACAGAAAAAATAGAAGTTGGTGCCGGCCCTTTTGATGTTAGCATCATAGGCAATAAACTATATACGAGCAATGCCCCTGATAAAACAATTTCCGTTGTTGATATTAAAAGCCGTAAGGTTACCGGGACAATAAAAGTACCTGAGACACCGCTCGATATCGCTTTTGACATGAATAAGAAAAAGGCATATGTCTCTATTCACGGTTCTAGCCAGATTGCAGTTATCGATACCTCAGAAGATAAAATAACTGAATTGATAAAGCTTAAAAGCTCGCCCTGGTATATAGCCGTTGACTCCCTAAATAACAGGATCTACGTAACTTCATTTGAAGGTAATATGGTTTCTGTTATCGACACCATAAAAAACAAAGTTGTGGCTACTATAGAAGGCCTGAACAAACCTATAGGTATCGCACTGGATACCGATAATAACAAAGCATACGTGGCTAACGGCGGAGACATAAGTTTATTAATAATCGATACCACAAAAAACAAAGTTGTTGATAAGATAAAACTCTCTTATACTATTGACAGCTCTTACGCAGGCTCACCATGGGGGGTAGCAGTTAAATAAGATCAAAAATTAAAATTCAAAATTAAGGTCGGAGCGTCTCTTTTCACAGGTTCGCTCCGATTTTTTTATCAAAAAACATTTTCCGCAATTTTGATTTAAATAAACAGCCTGTATCACTTACCTGATATCGCTTTTTCTAAATTCCGCTTCTGCTTCTTTTATAAGTTCTTCAGGCTTATCTGCATATCTGGGAGAAAAATGAAAAACTACCAATTTTCCGACACCCGCATCTTTTGCGATCATGCCGGCCTGTCTGGCAGTAAGGTGATACCGTTGCCCCGCCCTTTCTCTTTCCTCATCAAGAAAATATGCCTCTATAAAAAGAATATCCGAATCCTTTACAAGCTTTACAATCTTTTTTATGTTGTCCTCACTACCGAGAACATCAACGACATAAGAAATCTTTTGTCCCCGTGTTATACCCGCGATACCTTTAAGTCCGGCAAAAGAAAATTCTTTATCTTTAATTCTGAAAACAGCATCTGATTTATTTTTTCTTATGGCATTTTTAAGCTCTCCCAGCCATGGGCCGACAGGAAGGTTCAGCCTGTTTAGTTCAGCCTTGTCAATATTTATATGGTAATCCTCTTCAAGACAGAAAGCCAGACAAGGGATCTGATGGTTAAGGACTTCTGCCGAGACTTTAAACAATGATTCTTTCAGCACGATACCTTCAAACGGTATTATTCCCAAATCTTCCCGTTTAAAAAAATTCTCTGCTTTAAAAACCGATTTTTTTATCACCTTATCATTTATTTCTGAAACCTCAATTACAGCCGGGTAGTCCCGGATGAGATTCCATGTATAGCTTTTGAGTTTACCTTCTATATGACCAGTGAAACCCTCCGGCCCGTAAATTTTCAAAGGACTTTCCTTTTTCAGGTGAAGTCTTAGAATAGCGTCAAACCCGATAAAATGGTCAATATGTGTATGTGAAACGAATATACAGTTTATTTTAAGAATATCTTTTACAGAAAGAGATGGAGTAAAACCGGCATCAAATAGAAGCGCTATGCCCTCCCTTAAAACCCTTATGTACAGGCCGGGATCATCAAAATGGCCGTTAAGAAGCCTTGGATGGAAAGATAGTTTCATTCTACTTGTCGAATCCGCCGAGGTGGATGGAACATTATAGCGTAAATAGTGATATAATATTTTAATAAAATTTCTTGTTGTTATTTTTTGTTACGAACCTGCCTGCCGGCAGGCAGGTAACGAGATTTCAGAGGGGAAATAATGCCTGAATTAAGAAAAGACCCTATTAGCGGCAGATGGGTCATAATTTCAGTCGAAAGAGGTAAAAGACCAACCGATTTCAAGATTCGAGTACCTGTTAAAAAGGGCGGTTTTTGTGCATTCTGTAACGGCAACGAACATACAACTCCTCCTGAGATACTGGCTGTAAGACATGTATTAAGCGATCCTGACACACCCGGTTGGAGCGTCCGGGTAGTACCCAATAAATTCCCGGCCTTAAACATAGAGTCACAACTAAATAAAGTAAACGAGGGCATATTTGAAAAAATGGATGGCGTCGGTGCGCATGAGGTAATAATAGAAAGTCCGGAGCATAATTTTACCCTTTCAACGATGCCGTTAAAATCTGTAGAAGACACTCTTTCGGTATTCTATAAGAGGATCTCTGAGTTAAAAAAAGACAACCGGTTTAAATATGTCCTTGTCTTTAAAAATGAAGGTGATGATGCCGGAGCAACTCTGGAACACACACACTCACAGCTTATCGCCCTGCCGATTGTTCCAAAACTTGTGGATGAAGAAATCAATAATTCCCGGCAATATTACAAAAAAAATGAAAAATGTATTTTCTGTGACATTATCAGACAGGAAACAGCAGACAGGACAAGGGTAATATCTGAAAATGAAAATTTTATATCTCTTGCGCCATATGCTCCAAGGTCTCCTTTTGAAACATGGATTCTGCCTAAAAACCACGAATCCCGCTTCTCACCTGACGGGAAATTTCCCCTCCTGGCTCAAATTCTGCAGAAGACATTAAAACAAATAGATAAGGTGCTGACTCTCCCCCCTTATAATATGATGATTCATATTTCTCCCTTTGAAGAGGAATTAAACAAGTATTATCACTGGCACATTGAAATAAAGCCCAAACTCACCAAGGTAGCTGGTTTTGAATGGGGATCAAGTTTTTATATAAACCCAACTCCCCCTGAAGAAGCAGCAAGATTTATGAGAGAAACGGAAATATAAACCCGTTCTCTGCTAAATATATTATTTTTTTAAGCTCAACATTAAGATGAAAGTCCTTTTAGCAACATCAGAAGCTGTTCCCTTCATAAAAACAGGCGGCCTTGGAGATGTTACCGGTGCTCTTGTCAACGAATTCAAAAAAATGCAGATTAGCGCTGACATAATACTGCCGTTTTACAGAAAAATCAAAACCGTTGCTAAAGACTTTGCGATTAAAAAGACCGGGAAAAAAATCATCGTCCCTTTAGGCGATCAATTTGAAACAGGGTTAATCTGGGAGGGAAAAACCCATGAAGGGACACGTGCTTATTTTATTGAAAATGACAGGTTTTATGACAGAGATGAACTTTACGTAACATCTAATGGGGATTATCCTGACAATGTCTCACGTTTTATATTCTTCAACAGAGGCGTGCTTGAAACAATAAAGACACTTGGTCTTGACGTAGATATTATTCACTGTAATGACTGGCAGGCAGGGTTAATCCCGGTTTATTTAAAAACCATCTACAAGGATGCTCTGCCTGAAACCGCAGTTCTCCTGGCTATCCATAATCTTGGATTCCAGGGTATTTTCAAGCAATCAGACATGCCGCTTACCGGGCTCGGATGGGATATGTTCAACATCGATGGGCTGGAATTCTACCAAAATATAAATTTTTTAAAGGGGGGTATTTTATTTTCAGACATAATAACTACTGTAAGTAAAAATTACGCAAAAGAAATTCTTACAGAAGAACATGGTTTCGGCCTTAATGATATTATAACTCAAAGACGCGATTCTCTATACGGGATAATCAACGGGATCGACTACAGCGAGTGGAATCCTGAAAAAGATAATCTTATTTCAGCAAAATACGGCAAACATAATTTATCAGGAAAAACTATATGTAAAAACTCCCTGCAGAAAATGCTCGGGCTCTCCAGAAGCGACTCACCTGTTGTTGGAATGGTTACAAGACTCTCATCACAGAAAGGCCTTGACCTTGTGGCAGAGGCCATGGAAGGAATTATCAAATCAGGAGCACAGGTAGCAATTCTCGGCAAAGGAGACATAATTTTTCACAAAGTCTTTTCAAAACTCCAGGAAAAATATGCCGGCCGGCTTTCTGTTACACTGGCCTTTGACAATACTCTTGCACATAAAATCTACGCTGGTTCTGATATTTTTTTAATGCCTTCAAAATACGAACCATGCGGCCTTGGACAACTTATCGCCCTGCGTTATGGAACAATTCCTATCGTAAGAAACACAGGGGGACTCAGTGACACGATCACAGAATACAACAAATCTGACAGCACCGGTACAGGTTTTTTATTCACCAAATATTCGGCAAAAGAACTGCTTAAAACAGTTAAAAAAACCGAGAAATTACTAAAAAACAGGCAGCATCGGCTAACAATCATGAAAAACGCAATGTCTCAAAATTTCTCCTGGAATCATTCAGCAAAGCTATACCTGTCACTTTACAAAAAAGCCTTAAAAATAAAGACACATATGCCTGATCAGAACGTCTGATGAGGTATAATATTACTATAGTGGAGTTCATATATGGCTGAAACTACCGAAAATAAGAACCTTGAAGAAAAGCTGCTGGAAACAGAAATTCTTGCCAGGGTTGCGCAGGTAGCTAATTCTACTCTTGAACTTAAAGACATCTTAAATACTATTGCGCAGATTGTAGCAAACAGCCTCAAAAAAGATGTCTGCTCAATTTATCTCCTTAAACCCGGAGGGAAAATATGCATTGAAGCTTCAAAAGGCCTTAAAGAGGAAGCTATAGGCAAAGCCTGCTTTTCCATGGGTGAAGGAATTGTGGGCTGGGTAGCTCATGAATGTCAACCGCTTGCTGTTGAGAATATAAAAAACGAACCGCGATTTAAAGACGTCCCGATTACAGGGGCGACCGACTTTCTCTCCATGCTCGCGGTTCCAATTTTAAAAGATAACAAATCCATAGGTGTTATAACCCTGCAAACCAAAGATACTTATGTATACAGCCCCAACGAAATTAATTTTTTCACAATAATCTCACATAATATCAGCTCAGCTCTACGCAATGCCGAACTTCACAGAAATGTTAAAACACAGCTTGATGAAATTCAAATCATACACGAGATCGGTAAAGCTATAACTTCGATCCTGAACATGGATAAACTCCTTCCTTATATATGCCGTGAAGTATCCATACTCTTCAATGCTAAAGGATGTATCCTGAGACTGCTTGAAGGAAATAATCTTCAGATAAAAGCTTCCTACGGATTAACAGAAGAGGACAGACAGGCAGCGGCCCTGGATATCGGAGAAGGGATCGCCGGCTGGGTCGCACAATCTGGAAATCCTCTCCTGATCGATGATGTCTCCAAAATGCCTGAAAACCTGCGAGTACCCGGAATTGATGCAACTTCGGTGCTTTGTGTCCCCATAAAAATAGGTAAACGTATAATTGGGACCTTGGGACTTTACGACAAAAAAAACGATTGGGGAATTACAACTTTTACCAAAGAAAATCTAAACACTTTAAATACTTTTGCCTCTGTATCTTCAATAGCTATTGAAAACGCGAGACTTTACAAAACAGAAGTGGAAAAGGAAAGAAAAATATTGTCTCTTTACTGGGAAGTTACCCAGACAAAAGATTATCTTGAAAGCATTATACAGAATTCCGCAGATGCAATTATCATCTCTGATATAAATGGAATAGTGACCTCATGGAATAAGGGCGCCGAAAAAATCTACGGCTATCTTGAAGATGAAGTATTGGACAAATTTCTTCCAATGGTCCCTTCGTTTTTAATTGCAGACGAAAAAAAATTCATAGATAAAATCCTGCAGAATGAAACAATAAGAAACGTTGAAACCATAAGACAGACAAAAGACACGAAACTAATAGAAATCAGCCTGACACTATCTCCGATACTCGATTCTTCAGGTAATGTTACCGGGATAAGCGGAATCTCCAGAGACATATCGGAAAAGAAACGAGTTGAAAAAGAATTAATAAGGAAAAACGAGGAATTATCAAAATTATTCTTTATAAATTCCGTTGTAAGGAGCACCCTTGATCTGGACAAACTCCTCCGTATGGTTCTGACCGTCGTCACAATGAGCGACGGACTTGGATTTAACAGAGCGATACTTTTTCTTCTGGATGAAGCTCAGAATACGATTAAAGGGGTAATGGGTGTCGGCCCTGCAAGCCCCGAAGAAGCAGGGGACATCTGGCTTTCGCTTAAAGGAAAAGGACTGGAAACCATTATTAAAGACATAGAACACGATCCGCTAAACAAAGACTCTCATCTTGACAGATTAAGCCAAAATTTAGTTTTAGACCTTGATAACAACTACATCCTTTCCCGCTGCCTAAAAGAGAAAATACCATTTAACATCACTGATGCCCGGAGCGAGCCCATGGTAGAGCCCCTTCTCATTCAGCAGCTTGAGACAAAGGCCTTTGGAGTCGTTCCTCTTATTACAAGAGATAAGGCGATAGGCGTTATATTTGTTGACAATCTTTTCAGCTCAAGAGAAATAAAAGACGAGAATTTACAGTTTCTTATGGGATTTACGAGTCACACAGCATCAGCCATTGAAAATGCGAGGTTGTTTGAGGAAGTTTCACTTGCCCAGTCTGAACTTAAAAATATCTTTGCATCGATCTCTGACATGGTCTATTTCAACGATAAAGATTTTAATATAAAAAATATAAATCCTGCCGTAGTAAAAAGGATTGGCAAGCCTGCAGAAGAAATTTTAAATAAAAAATGCTACGAGGTTTTTCATGGAACAGACAAACCTTCCGATGCATGTCCTCATTTAAAAACAGTAAAAACAGGCAAAGCATGTATTGAAGAGATTGAAGACAAATATCTCGGCGGTACATTCGTTATTTCAAGCTCCCCTATATTTGACTCTACCGGTTCTGTCGCAGGAACTGTGCACATATCACGTGACATAACAGAACTTCATGCTCTTAGAAAACGGGTCGCAAACTCCGAGAAAATGGCCGTACTCGGAGAAATGGCTGCCAGAGTTGCGCATGAGATAAGAAACCCTTTGATTTCGGTGGGCGGGTTTGCAAGAAGGCTTGAGAAAAAACTTGATGGAGACCTTCATGAACATTCAAAAATTATTGTGGAGGAAGTTGAACGCCTTGAAAATATATTAAAAGAAATTTTAGGCTTTGTAAGAAGCTCAAAAATGATTAAAACCAGGGTGGACCTGAACAAATTAATAAATAACATATTAAATTTTATTGCACCTGCAATTTCAGAAAAAGGAAACCGTTTGATAAATAACATTGCAGAATCGCCTATAATGGTTACTATAGACAGTGACAGAATCAAAGAGGCTTTATTGAATATCATCACCAATGCCAATCAGGCAACCGAGTCCGGAGAATTAGCTGTAAGAACTGCTCAGGAGGGCAACGAAGCCCTTATAGAAATTTCCGATAACGGCTGCGGCATTAAGCATGAAGAACTAAAACATATTTTTACTCCGTTTTTTACTACAATGCCTCATGGAACAGGCCTCGGCCTTACGATAACTCACAGTATTATCCAGGAGCATAATGGAAGAATCGATGTAGAAAGCACAAAAGTTGAATCTGAAAATACCGATACAGCAAACATTTCAAAAAATCAAGGATGTACAACATTTAAAATTTATCTGCCGATTGAGGAGACCCAACGCTCTAACGGCCCGGGTTCATAAGAATGGATTATACTGTACTTTTAACCCATGCAATCGACTTAGATAATTTGTATTATCAATGATTATAATATTACAGGATGTCACCGGATCAGCTCAGCCTGATTTACGGCACACTGTATAATAGGGGGGTATCATGAAAATACTTATCGTAGATGATGACTTGCATATTCAGCGTCTTTACAAAGAAGAGCTTGCTGAAGAAGGATATGAAGTTGTGCTCGCTGCCACGGGCAAAGAAGCTTTAGAGTTGTTTCAACAGGAAAACCCTGATATTGTTACACTTGATATACTTATGCCTGATATTGACGGCATCAGTCTTTTAAGGAAAATGAAAGAGCAAAAACCCAAAATCCCTATTATTATGTCTACGGCGTATGATTACAGAGATGATTTTGCCGTATGGGCTTCTGAAGCTTACATAGTTAAATCAGCCGATCTGACCGAACTAAAAAAAACGATTAAGAACCTGGTCAAAAAATAACTAATACAAATGGAAGATTCAAAAGAATTATCAGAAGATATAATACTTGCAAAAGATTTTGTGCAGGGGATACTCAAGGCAAAAAAATTATTAAAAATGTATCCCCCTAACAATCCTATATATACAAAGACATCTGAAGAAATATATAACAAATTACAATCTTTCTTTGAACTTAACAGCGAACTTTCCCTGAAAATATCCCAGCACGAAATTATGTACAGTGATACTCAGATTTATCATAATCCTCAAAAAGAAGATAATCTGGCACTGTTCCTGTTTAAGGACGGAATTAGAGAAGTATCGTTTTTAAACGGTTTAAGTCGGAAAGACTTTGAAGTTTTTATAAAAATTTTAAATACAGATTTTGAAAATAGTGTTATTGATGACGATATAGTTACACTTCTCTGGGAGCAGGACTTCGAATATATAAAATACGATGTTGACGAGGAAACTCTATTCGATGAAGATGCGGATGAACATGAAAAAGCATGCCAAAAAGCAAAAGATAATCTCTATTCTGATGATGACCTTGAAAAAGCATACCAGGATGGGCTGAAAATATCAGAAAAACAGGCAAGCACACTCATTCCGGTTGATGAATCTGAACTTAAACTAATAATCAAGGAAATAGAAAAGGAAGAGACCCATCTTAAAATAGACAAAGTTATATCCATACTTTCTGAACTGCTTTACCAGACAACTGATAGGTCTCTTTTTACTGAAATTGTGGGTTTTATGGAAGATGTAGTCCTATATTGTATTAAGGAAGGCAATTTTAAAAGAGCTTCTTTCATTTTAAACACGATTAACACAGATATTAAGAATAAGAACATAGACAGTGAAAATATAAAAATAATACAAAAACTTTTCACTACCATCAACAGCAAACCTTTCATTCAGGAGATTGGCAACATCATTGACGATGAAGAATCAGCAGCAAACGATGAAGAGTTAATGAACTTTGTAAAGTATCTCGACAAAACATCAATCCCTCTCTTTATTGAGATGCTTGGCGAACTGCAAAATATCAAAAGCAGACGTCTTGTAATAGAAATCCTGTCAATCACGGGAAGACTTGATATGGAAACAATCGCTAATGGACTTTATGACAACAAATGGTATGTGGTAAGAAATATAATCCTGATACTGGGTAAGATAGCTGACACAAAGGCTATTGAATACCTGACCAAAACTCTCTCCCATACTGATCAAAGAGTAAGGAAGGAAGCTGTTAAAGCGATGGGCAGTATAGGGGGAACAGCCATACTCCCTCATCTTAAGAGCACACTTGAAGACAGTGACCCTTCGGTAAGAATAACTGTAGCAAAAGTGCTGGGCAGTACAAAAAGTGAAGGCGCTAAACATATACTTCTGAATGAGATGTCCCAGAAAAGCTTCCCATCAAAAGACTTTATTGAAAAAAAAGAGTTCTTTGAGGCTATTACCAGCTGGAAGGACCAGGGAGTAAAAAATTTTCTGCTCGCTACACTCAAAAAGAAAAAATTCTGGGGCAAAACAAAAAATGATGAAACAAGAGCATGTGCCGCTTACGCTATTGGGATTATCGGAAATAAAGACGCTATTTCATATCTTAAAACAGCACAAAACACAAAAAACAAATTACTCAAAACATTTTCCGCTAACGCAATTAAACAGTTAACAAATTAAAATGATATTAAAAAACATTATAAACTATTTGGCAGTCGCGATAAAAACAACCCAGATACATCAAATTAACAATATTTCCGTAATTACAGCTATCCAAAAACTGCTCTCTATTCTTAAATCATCCGAGGCAGAGAATGAGGTTACTCTTGAACTGGTGGGTGAATTTTTCCATGTTGACGGTAACCGGATCCGGTATTCTATGGACTATATTTTTAATTATGATTTTCTTATCCGGGAATTCAAAAAAAGAGAACTCGGCACCATAATTTTCAACACTGCCCTTACGGAAGATGATTTGAAAATGTTACTTTCGGCCTTAATCTCCTCCGGTTTTTCAGAAACTCCTTTTGAGACTCTTCTTGACGATATAGGCAAAACAGCAAATATAAGCATTAAAGAACTGAGAAGAGTTAAAGATAAGGACACTGAGATTGATCGAAAGAAAATCATAAAGAAAACTTATTTTAATGCTGTGTCATTAACTAAAAATATATCTACTAAAATAAGTGCGGGAGAAAAAATAAGCCTCAAAAAGGCCAAACGCGTTATGGAGTCTGTTGTCAATCATATCATTGACGAAGAATCTTTGCTGATAGGAATGACCACTATAAAGGATTATGACGAGTATACATATCATCACTCCGTAAACGTAAGTATTTTATCTATAGCTCTTGGGCACAAAATAGGCCTTTCAAAAAGGAGTCTTGCTGAACTCGGTCTATCTGCCATGCTTCATGATATAGGAAAAATTGACGTACCTAAAGAAATCCTTAATAAACCGGTAGAATTCACAGAAGATGACTGGAAAACAATAATGAAACATCCGGCATGGGGAGCACATACAATTTTTAAAATGAAAGGAGTAGATGCATCTTCAATGAGCGCTTTTATCACAGCTTTCGAACATCACCTTAATTATGACTTGTCCGGGTACCCGAGACTAAAGAACAGACTGGACCTTGAACTCTTTTCAAGGATTATAGCCATTGCAGATCAGTATGATGCAATGACGTCCTCAAGGGTTTATTCAAGAATACCGATACCGCCAGATAAAACACTGAGCATAATGAATGACAGGAGCGGAACACAGTTAGATCCGTATCTCCTGAAAATGTTTGTCAATATGATAGGGATTTATCCTCTTGGCTGTCTTATAATGCTAGACACAAAAGAATTAGGACTTGTCTTTGACAGCAACACCAATCCTAACTTTAGCGACAGACCGCGAATATTTATACTCATAAACAGCGAAGGCAAAAAAATAAAACAAATGGTTGACCTTATGGAAAAAAATGAGAACGGCCACTTTAAAAGAAATATAGCAAAAACTCTCGATCCCAATCAGTATAAGATAAATCTTGCAGAATATTTACTTTAAATTTAGCAACTTGCTTCATCCCATTAGAATCCCCCTGCTTTCCTGCTTTCCTGCTTGCCTCTGCCCCAGGTCCTGTCTTCCGGCAGAAAGACTCAGGGGCAAGACATGGCAACAGGCGAAAGCAAGAAGGGGGTAACGGGCTTTACAAAACACACCTTAACTGTTAGAATTTAAAGATGTTTTTTTGCCTGTTCTTTGGAGAAGTGGCCAAGCTGGTTGTCCGCCTCGTCCCGTTCGCTTTCGCGTGATGAACGGGCGAGATATCGCCACAGCAGAAAGGCAGACTGCTACCGGTATATTTAGAACTTAGTCCCCAAAAATAGTTTTAATAATTATTAATTGGAGAGGTGGCCGAGCGGTTGAAGGCAGCCGCCTGCTAAGCGGTTGTGGAGGTAAAACTTCACCCAGGGTTCGAATCCCTGCCTCTCCGCCAGTGAACTGCTCAGGAATAACTTGAGTTAAGAACTAAAATTAAAAGTTAAAATAATCAAACAATTTAACAAGTTACAAGGAGGAAAATCATGAAAAAAGTTTTAGCAGTAATAATTATTGCAGTAGTCCTTTGTTCTTTCATTGCGTGCAAGAAAAAAGAATCTTCAACCCCTCAAACACCTATAAATAAGGGACCTATTATGGACTCCCCTCTCTCATTTCCCAAACGCGGGGAAGGACAGAAGATCGAGTTCAATGTAGTTGTACCTACGGAAGTACAGGACAAATGGTCAGGTGTTAAACTTTTGGTAGAAGATAAAGAGACACAAACAACAAATGAATTCACTGTCAATATCGGTGATGCATTGACTATCCCCGATTCAAAAATAAGTATACTGGTAAAGCACTTTCTCCCGGATTTCAAAATGAACGGACCGGTTATTACGTCAGCTTCAAATACTCCAAATAACCCTTCCGTTGGAATCATAATCTCTGAAGACGGTAAACAGATATTCCCTGAAACAGGCAAGTTTGGATGGTTGTACTCAAAATTTCCAACTGTTCATCCATTTCAACACGAACGTTATGGGCTTACATTAGTAGAGGGAGTAGAGAAAAAATAGCCTGTGGAAGTGCAAGTGACAGTGCCGGTAAAAAATTTACTAACACAGACACATATTTTCACTTACACATTTAGTTAGCAGTTAATAATGCGCCCATAGCTCAACTGGATAGAGCGCCGGACTACGGATCCGTAGGTTGGGGGTTCGACTCCTCCTGGGCGCGCCAATGAATAAAACCGTTATTTGTTAATCGTTATTAGTATGGGAGTCTGAGAAGTCTGTAAAAAACCCCTGGAAGAATGCACATGCTGCCCGGTCGGCATAACTCGATTCCGAGAATGCGGGCATATTTGCAGCCTTGATTATGGAGAAAATTTTTGTCCTGTCTGCCATCCGGAAAAAACAAACTAATGGACAACAAATATTTTATGCGCCTTGCCCTCAAGGAGGCAAAAGCAGCCTTTACAGCAGGAGAAGTTCCGGTTGGAGCAATACTCGTAAAAAAGAACAGGATTATAGCTTCTGCTCATAATACAAAAGAGATTACAATTGATCCTACCGCACATGCGGAACTAATTGTACTAAGAGAAGGCGCATTAAAGACCGGAGACTGGCGTTTAACTGATACAACACTGTATGTTACAAAAGAACCATGCGTTATGTGTGCAGGGGCTATGATCAACTCAAGATTGGGCAAACTCGTTTATGGGTGCAAAGATAGCAGGTATGGAGCTGTGTCAAGCAAGTATCAAATAACATCTGATCCGATACTCAATCATCAGGTAGAAGTTGTAGCGGGAGTTCTAGAAACTGATTGCTCTGATATTTTAAAGATATTTTTTGAAAAATTAAGGGAAACCACTATTAAAAAACAATAGTTAAAAGTTCATGGTTGATAGTTCATAGATAAAACAATGAACCATTATCTGTTGTCAATGAACGATGAACCCGCCACCATGCCAAACAAACTAGCAGGCAAGCACTACTAGGCGGGCAAGCTATGAACAATGAACGTTTTTTAGTAATTGGAGAGATGCCAGAGCGGTTGAATGGGGCGGTCTCGAAAACCGTTGTACCGAAAGGTACCGTAGGTTCGAATCCTACTCTCTCCGCCAGCAAAATTTGCTATGCAAATTTTGCAGTTAATAGTTATTTGTTATTGGTTGTTAGTTTTCAGAAAGGAAATACCAAGCCCTGCTTAAAAACGCTTTTCCTAATAACCAATAACTGACGTTACTGGAGAGGTGTCCGAGCGGCCGAAGGAGCACGACTGGAAATCGTGTATCTCGAGAAATCGGGATCGTGGGTTCAAATCCCACCCTCTCCGCCATTACACTACGCCAAGGCTTCGCGTAATCACTCAAGGCCTTGGGTAAAAACGGCAGAGATGGAAAAAGGTAAGCGTAACGATAGTAAAGTTTACCCACCCTCTCCGCCATTAAAGACCGTGATGCGTAACGCGTGATGGGTGACAGGTAAGACAATAAAACTCATTACTTGTTACTCGTCACTCGTTACTGAATTTATATGAGTTGTAAGTTAGCAGCTAAAAGTTGTATCTTAATATTTAAGTTGGTTCCCGGTTTTTGACTATTAACTCTAAACTGTTTTTTGAAGTTAGGCTTTTGGGCCCTGTGCAACAATGCAATGCGAAATCCGCCAGATCCGGAAGGAAGCAACGGTAAGCACCTGCAATGTGTGCTGCAGAATTACCTGAAAGCCTGGCTTCAAAAAACAGTTATTAGTTATCATATATCTATTCCCAGCTACTAAACCCTGACCACTGATAGCTGTTAACCGTATTATTATGAGCTATATCGTTCTTGCAAGAAAATGGCGGCCTCAAAACCTTGACGACCTGGCAGGACAGGAACCAGTTGTCAAAACGATTAAAAACGCCCTTTCAAAAGACAAGATAGCTCACGCATATCTTTTCTCAGGGCCAAGAGGCGTCGGAAAAACATCGGCTGCAAGAATACTGGCAAAAATGCTTAATTGCTCTTCTGAATCCTCAATAAACCCCTGCGATACGTGCCAGAGCTGCAAGGCTATAATAGAGGGAGCATCTTTAGATGTATTTGAAATAGACGGGGCCTCTAATACAGGGGTCGATGATGTCAGAGAACTGAGAGAAGCCGTAAAATACGCTCCTTCAAGTGGAAAGTACAAAGTATATATAATTGACGAAGTTCATATGTTAAGCACACAGGCGTTTAATGCTCTTTTAAAAACTCTTGAAGAACCTCCACCACATGTTATTTTTATTTTCGCCACAACTGAACCTAAAAAAGTTCCCGCTACAATTATTTCCAGATGTCAACACCATGCCTTCAGACGAATTTCCAAGGGAAAGATAAAAGACCAACTTACGAAAATATCTGAAACTGAAAACATAAAGATTAAGGCAGCATCCCTGGAAACTATTGCAAGGGCCGCTGATGGAAGCATGAGAGACGCTCTAACCATATTAGACAAGGCTTCTTCATTCAGTGATGACATAAACGAACAGGAACTCCAGATCCTTCTCGGTTTGCCTGAAACAGATATTATCTTAAACCTCTCAGACACTATTTTGTCCGGGGATATTTCCAGGACATTAACTTCAATAAAAGAATTAACAGAAAGAGGGTATGACCTCCGTCCGATAATTAAAGGGCTTGTAGAGCATTTCAGAAATATCGCTATTGTGAAAGTAATTCAAAAACCTGACGAATTCCTTGAATTTACACAGGAAGAAATACAAAAACTTCAGCAACAGGCTTCAAATATAAACCTGGAAGAATTGACCCTGCTTTTAACAGAACTGCTAAAACTGGAAGCTGAGGTCAGAAACAGCGCCAATCCCCGATACTCTCTTGAGCTTGGTCTTCTCAGAACCTCATTTATTAAGGGCATGACCTCTATCAAGGATATTCTAAATAAATTGGATAAAACTGATGGACCGGCCTCTCCCCCCTCCATTAATAAAACAGGAGCACCCTCTCACCGGAAAGAATCCATCCCGCAAGAAAACCCGGACCTGTCAGATAACAAAGATAAAATCTGGTCCGAAACTATGGAAAAAATTAAATCCGAAGATCACCTGCTTGCTTATAAACTGGAGGAAGCAAAAATAATTAATATTACAAAGACAGAGCTTACCATGGGATTCAACGGCGGCATGTCTGTATTTGCAGACTCAGTCAGGAAAAATGCCAATCTGGTTGAAACAGCCGTAAAAAATATTACCGGCAATAAGTTAAGATTAAAAATCATACTTCTACCGGAAAAAGAGAAAAACATCCATGAAATAAACCCCATTAGAGAAATCTCTAACGGGGTAAAAGACGAAATTCTTGCAAATCCTGTTTTTAAAAATGCTATGGAGCTTTTTAATGGGGAAATATTAGAAATTAAATCACTCAAAAATAAAGATGAAAACAGTTAAATTAGAAATACGAAGCACGAAATACGAAACAATTTCAAAATTCTAAATTCAAATTTTCAAAACATCTCTTGTTAATTGTTTTGAATTTTCTGTTTCTGTCATTAGGATTTGTTTCGGATTTCGGATTTCGATATTCGTATTTATTAAAAAGGAGGATAGTAAATGTCAAAAGAAATGTTTGGTGATATGATTCAGCAGGCTAAGAAAATGCAGCAGGAAATCGGGAAAATCCAGGAAGAATCAAAAAAGAAAGTTGTTGAGGCTTCTTCAGGCGGCGGTATGGTAACTGTTGCCGCAAACGGTGCGATGCAGATTGTATCTGTCAAAGTAGATCGCGAAGTCGTAAACCCGGACGATATTGAAATGCTCCAGGATCTGATTGTTGCAGCTGCTAACGAAGCATTACGGCGGGCTCAGCAAGCCGTCAGTGAAGAAATGGGCAAGATTACAGGAGGTCTTAATATCCCAGGTATCGGAAATCTACTTGGTCAATGAACAGCGGAATTGTTGAAAGACTTATCAATGAGCTGACGAGACTCCCTGGAATCGGGAGGAAAAGCGCCCAGCGGCTCGCTTTCTTTATAATGGGCATGCCTGAAGAGGATGCAGTATCAATGGCAAATGCCATTATAGCTTTAAAAGAAAAAGCGAGATTCTGCCGTATCTGTTTTAATATTACAGAAAACGAGGTTTGCTCTCTTTGCAGCAATTCATCAAGAGACAACAGCAAAATATGTATAGTTGAAGAGCCCAGCAATTTAATTGTCATTGAAAAAACCAATATATATAAAGGACTCTATCACGTACTGCTCGGTGCACTCTCCCCGATCGACGGCATAACGCCTGAAAGACTTAAAATTAAAGAACTGATAGACAGGGTAAAAACGGGCAATATTACAGAAATCATAATAGCAACAAATCCTAATACAAAAGGCGAAACCACTGCTCAATACCTGTCACAATTACTAAAACCATTAAATATAAAAGTAACCCGGATCGCCTATGGACTACCGATCGGCGGTGATATTGAATTTGCAGATGAAGTAACCCTTACAAAATCACTTGAGGGAAGAAAAGAGATGTAGATAAAGTCAGGTGTCAGTATTTTTAAAACTAAGTGTGTATGTTTCAGTGTAAATGTAAGTTAAAGGGTTATTACAGACACTGACACTAACCACTGTCACTGTTTTTTAATCCTGTTCTCTTGTTTATAAGATTTTTTTATGGTATAGTTTTTAAAATTTAGAACTGATATTTAATAACTAACATTCTTATGGAGGGAAAATATGAAGAAAAAGAAAAAAGGGAAATTTGAAAAAAATCTTAAAGCTTACTCAGCTGTTGCAGCCAGTACGCTTCTGCTTGCGCCATCTGCAAATGCTGCTGTGCAGTATTTTAATCCGCCTGACATTAATGTAAATTCAGGTAATACACCAGTATTTGTAGACCTTGACAACAATCTAACCGATGATTTCATTTTCAGATATTATGGCACTGTTGAGACTCACGCACTTGGTATAAACGGAACAAATAATCCGTCTAATAGTGTTATAAACAGTGATTTGTCCCCTGCATCAGATGCGCCTGTGCATACACAAGGGCATTTTAATTCTTTAACTATAAGCTCTATACTTGCTGCCAAGCTGTTTTCTGGTTATACTGTTCAGTCAACGCTTACCACTATACATGCATGGAGACCGTTTGGCCAGCCTGCCCGTTATGCAACTCAGGGCCCTTATTCCGGCATAATAGGCAATTTTAACGGTGAAACAGGTTTTCTGGGAGTTCGTTTTAATACTGCCTGCGGACTTGCTTTTGGATGGATTCGCTACTCGGCTAATTCAAATGCAACAATCGGCACCATTCATGACTGGGCATATGAAGATAATTGCGGAACAGCAATAATTGCAGGAAATATTGGTGCCCCTGCAGTACCTGCCCCAACTCTTAATGAGTGGGGATTAATTGTCCTGATCACACTGCTTGCAGGTGCTGGTGTAAGTGTACTAAGGAAACAGGAAAAAGCTTAACTGACAGTTTTTAAAAAGTTACAAAGCGGTAAAGACACAAAGTTTTTTATCTTCTTTGTTTTCTCTGTGCCTTTGTACCTGCCTTATTCTTAACTCACAACTGTCTGTTATTATTTTTCTTTTAACTCGAGACCCGTATCACGCAACCCGCAACTCTAAAATCTTCTCAAAATTATCTACCCGGCATGTCAGGATATTAGCACCTCTCTTATAATCTCTCTGTCAACATCATCAACTATCCTGACTTTTCCGATAGCCTCAGGAAGAACAAACCTTAACCTCTTTGACTTAACTTTCTTGTCAAGCTCCATAGCATTAATAATATCTGAGACATCAATGTCTTCGGGGATCTGTGTAGGCAGTTTATACTTCTTAATTAAATCCTTAATTCGTTTCACATCTTTATTCTTAATGATTTTCAGCCTTAATGCCAGATCAACCGCACTACACATACCTATAGCTATGGCTTCTCCGTGCAGAAACCTTTTATAATCCGTTACAGTCTCTATAGCATGACCGACTGTATGTCCGAAGTTCAATATCGCCCTCAGCCCTTCTTCTTTTTCATCCCTTGAGACCACATCAGCCTTAATTTCGCATGAGCGTTTTATAGCACCTGTTAAACTGTCTCCAAATGAAAAAACACGCTCTGCATCCGACTCCAGAGAGTCAAAAAATTCTCTGTCAGCAATAACTCCGTATTTAATTACCTCAGCAATGCCTGATTTAAATTCCTGCACAGGGAGCGTTTTTAATGTGTCAACATCTATAAAAACAAGCGAGGGCTGATAAAATGTTCCAATCATATTTTTACCAAGCGGGTGATTAACACCAGTTTTGCCCCCTACTGAGCTGTCTACCTGCGCAAGCAATGTTGTTGGAACCTGCACATACTTTATACCTCTCATATATGTTGAGGCCGCAAAACCCGCTATATCCCCCACAACACCGCCGCCCAGAGCAACAATAAGCGAATCCCTGTCAAACCTGTGCTTAAGCAGTTCACCGTAAAGGTAGGAAACCCTTAAAGAATCTTTGTATTCCTCACCATCAGGAATAAGAAGGATTTCAGGTTTAATTCCGCATTGCTTCAAAGACTCCTGAATAATATCACCAAAAATAGGAAAAACCGTCTTATTGCTGACAATTGCAACTCTGGAAGGCCTGAATTCCTTCAGCCTGGGCCCAAGCTTATGAATAATTTTCTTCCCGATTATTATTTCATAACTTCTTTCTTCAAGCCCTACAGTTACCTTCTGCGTATCAAGGCTCAATTTTTCAATAATTTCATGAGCAGCCTCACCCGGAGTTATAAAATCAGTGCCAATAGAGATATCCGACTGGCCATAAAATCCCTCTCTCTCCTTAAGCAGCCGCTTAATCTCATCAAGCGGTTCCTTAACATCGAGTAAAGGCCTTTTGCCCCCTTCAAGCATAACTCTTTTAAGCACTATCTCAGGGGATGCTTTTAATCGGATAATAATCCCCCTCCTGCCCAGATTCCTTACATTTTTGATGTCCTTAATTACACCTCCTCCTGTGGCAATTACAACGTCGTTCTTTAACGAAACCTCTTCAATTACAGAACACTCAAGCCTGCGGAAATAGTCTTCACCTTTCTCTTTAAAAATAAGGGAAATTGGTTTGTCCTCCCGCTCTTCGATTAAAGTATCAGTGTCTATAAAAGAATATCCGAGACTCCTGCTGAGAGCTTTACCAACAAAAGTCTTGCCTGAACCCATAAAACCTGTTAGTACTATTTTCATAACTTTAAAAAACGTGCAGGGTACAAGAAAATTGTTAAATGGTTACGGTAACGATGCCCGTTTCGGTTACGTATAATGGTTACGTGAAAAAACCGAGAAACATAACCGATTGACGATACGGGTCTCGTAACCTTTACCTAAACCGAGTTTTGAATCATGTGCCGTGTAGCATACAATGCATATCAAAACTCACTTATCTGCTTTAGATACCCCTTATAATTTCTTCTGGTTTCTTTCATGCTGTCCCCGCCGAATTTCTCAAGCACACTATCAGCAATAATAAGCGCGGTCATCGCCTCCCCTATTACAGATGCAGCGGGGACAGCACATACATCTGACCTCTCATACACTGCTTTAAAAGCTCTTTTATTAACAATATCAACTGACGAAAGCGGAGATCTGAGAGTCGGTATCGGCTTCATCGCAACCTTTAGTACAATCGGCATGCCATTGCTTATTCCGCCTTCAATACCACCGGCGTTATTTGTCTTTCTGTAAAAACCGCCTGCAGTTGATATTGGTTTTGTTTTCCCCTGACTCCTGACTCCTGACTGCTGAGCACTGTAGTATATTTCATCCATAACCTCTGAACCGAACTTCCCGGACATATCAAAGCCAAGCCCTGTTTCTACCCCTTTTATCGCCTGTATGCTCATAAGTGCATGAGCAAGCCTCGCATTAAGTCTCCGGTCCCACTGACTATAGCTTCCGAGCCCCGCCGGGACTCCTGCAGCAGCCACAACAAATATCCCCCCAAGCGAATCCCCTTTTTTGATCGCTCTATTAATCTTTTCAATCATCTTCTTCTCAGCCGGTTTATCCGGACACCTTACAGGAGATTTTTCAGCCTTTTTAAAAATCTCTAAAAGTTTCTTTTCTGAGCTTTCGACCTGCTCCCGGCTTTTAATTTTTATCCCTCCTATCTCCATTACATAGCTTAATATCTCAATATCAAACTCGGAGAGAAATTTCTTTGCTACTGCCCCTACAGCCACCTTAACAGCAGTTTCCCTCGCACTTGAACGTTCAAGAACGTTTCTTAAGTCCCTGTGGCCGTACTTCAAAGCACCGGGCAAATCAGCATGGCCCGGTCTCGGTCTTGTCACTGAAACAGAGGAATTCCTGTCTTCTTCTGAAACAGACATTGCTGAGTCCCAGTTAATCCAGTCTTTATTTTCTATTAACAGGTTTATTGGTGACCCAATAGTTCTACCCCATCGCACACCTGAGAGTATCTGCACAGAATCCGACTCTATATTCATGCGTCCGCCCCTGCCATATCCCTTCTGTCGTCTTGACAGGTCCTTATCTATATATTCAGAAGTTATAGAAAGTCCGGCAGGTATTCCTTCAAGAATGCCTGATAGAGCCTTACCATGTGATTCGCCTGAAGTCAAAAACCTTAGATTTGACATATACCTTTTATCCTTTCACTATCCAACTTGCCGGACAAGTCCAACTCGTTGAACAAGTCCGGTTTTTTATATCACTATGTTATTAAAAATATAGTGGAAAGTAAACCCTGTTAGAAGACCTGGCCGCAGACGGGCAGGTAACAGAGCTTTCTAACGGGGTAAACCCGGGAAGAAGCCCTTCGCCCTTCTAACGAAAAGGCTAACCCTGTCTTGACCTCTGGTCTCTATGGGGCTAACACAGAGCATCTCATCAAGTAAAAGAATATTCTATAAACCTGGTATACCCCATATGAGCCTTAAGAGAAGGATATCTTTTCCCCCTTTCAAGCAGCAAGTCTTTCCAGCAGGGGAAAGATATACATAATTCCTTGACAATAAAGCATAAATATGATTGAATTTAAGCTGGAATAAATAAAAAATCCTTATTTTAAGGGAGGAGAAAAGTAAATGAAGAAAAAACTTTTTTATATGTTTATTGCGCTTTTTTTGGTATCCTGCGGCAGTACTAAAACCGCAGATGTTCCCTCAGAAACAAAGATCGCTGTCAACAGCTCATATGTCACTATAGAATCTATTTTGTCCAATATAAATAAAGCAGCATACAAAGAAGGAGAACTTCTGGTTAAGTTTAAACCGGGAGTGCTGAAAAGTGCTTCTTTAAGTGTCCACCGGGCGGCAGGCGCTTCTGTAATTAAAAGTTTTAATCTGATCTCTAATCTTCAGCATATCAGACTGCCTCAGGGAGTATCAGTAAGTGACGCGATTGTACAGTATATGTCTGACCCTAATGTGGAATATGCTGAACCTAACTTTGCTCGGTGCCTGTCAAATATTCCTAAAAGTATTCCTAATGACATGTACTTTCCCCAGCAGTGGGCACTCCATAATACAGGCACATACATTGACGGCACTGAAGACGCTGATATAGACGCGCCTGAGGCATGGAAGATAACAACCGGAAGCAACGTTATTATTGCTATTCTTGACTCAGGCGTAAATCAAAGTCACGCTGACCTCGTAGGCAATACATGGTTTAACGAAAATGAAGAAATCGGCGACGCAAACGGGGATGGATTTCCAGGTGTTGTTGGTGTTGATGATGACGATGACGGCCTGATTGATGAAGATTCTAACGATCTTCAGCCGGGCGAGCCGGGATATATCAATGATTTAATGAACGATGACGATGAAAACGGTTATATAGACGACTTAAACGGCTGGGATTTTGTCGACAATGATAACAACCCCATGGATGAACTGGGGCATGGCACACATGTTGCAGGAATTGCAGCTGCTACAGGCAATAATGGTGAAGGAGTTTCCGGTGTAATGCAGAAAGCAAGAATAATGGCATTGAAGATCTTTGACGCAACTACAAGTCTGACAGGTAGCTGCGCAAGTGCGTATGCTTCAGACATAATTGAAGCTATTCTTTATGCTTCCAATCACGGTGCAAAGGTAATGAACGCAAGTTTTCAAAGCGAGGGGTACTGCATTGCCGAGCGTGACATGATAGCCGCAGCAGGCACTGCAGGGATTTTATTTGTCGCTGCTGCCGGCAACGACGGTAATAACAATGACACCAACCCCTCGTATCCTGCCAGTTATAATCTATCCAACATTATTTCTGTTGCCGCTACAGACCAGTATGACAGAAGAGTGTCATTCAGCAATTTCGGGCCAAACTCCGTTGATGTCGGTGCGCCCGGTGTAAATATATTAAGCACAATACCTCTAGACAAGGAATACGGAACCCTGGACTTATTTGCAGGCACCTCTATGGCTGCTCCTCATGTCACAGGCCTTGCAGGCCTGCTGTTCAGTTATTATGACGGTGTTAATAACACTTTATTTGATCATGATCAAATAAAGGCTACAATACTGAGATCTGTTGATGTTCTGGCAAGTCTGACCGGCTGGGTAAATACAAATGGAAGGATTAATGCATATACAGCTGTGTCTTCTTTAAGAACACCGACCAACCTCACAGCCACTGCCACATCTGATACTGCTATATCCCTATCATGGGTTGACAACGCTACCGGCGAAAACAACTACGAAATAGAAAGAAACTCAGGAAGCGGCTGGACCCCGATAAACACAATTGGAGCAAACAATACCGGATATCCTGATACCGGACTTACTCCTTCTACAATGTACTTTTACCGCATAAGAGCCACCAACAATATCCCGGCAAATTCTTTTTATACCTCAAACAATCCGTCAGCCGTAACCATGGCTGAACCACCGGCTGAACCACCATCTGAAACAGTTGAAACCAGCAACAGAGGTAAAGGCGGCGGGAACTGCTCAATCGGTGCGAGGCAGAATGCTCCTACAGCCCTGGCCAGCATAGCCGTAATGCTGATACCTCTGGTATTCATAACAATTATGAGACGAAAAAGAAAATACAAGGATTAAAAATTTAAACTGAACATACAAAAAGAAAAGGCATTTTATACATATCCGGTCTTATTCTTACTTGTTTTTGTATATCATGCCTTTTCTTTTTCTTTATTTAAATACCTCATTCCCGTCTTTCTTATAACAGTCCCTTACCTTCTGCAAAGGAAAATACATCTAAAATTTTCCATAAAAGATTTTCTCCTCGGTATTATAGTATCAACGGTCATATTACTGCCTTTCTGGTATTTTATGGCTCCAGACCTTAAATCCTTTGCATTTCCGGCCATAAACACTCTGATTTTTCAGCTTTTTTGCATTTCATTTGCTGAAGAAGTTTATTTCAGGGGTTTTCTTCAGCAGAGGCTCGGCAATAACCTTACCGGAGTGCTCGTGGTAAGCCTTCTTTTTTCAATAATGCATATACCTCAGCTTATCTTCTACAATGACATCCACTCAGTGATGACTTTCCTGCCATCCCTTATTATGGGTTATCTCTACATGAGAACATCAAATACTCTGCCCTCAATAATCTTTCATTTCCTTGCAAATATTGTGTATTCGGGAATCTAGAAAAACGTTCATTGTTTATCGTTCATCGTTCATTGTTTAACTATAAACCATCAACCCGCCATACTAACTGGCGGGCAAGCCATGAACAACGAACGGTCTTTCGTCTTCTAACCCATAACCCGCATCTCGAAATTCGCAACTGTGTGTTGTTTTTTCTCACCTCCAGGCAATAAAAAAGGGGCGGGCTTTACGCCCGCCCCTATGATTTCGCCTTTAAGCTAATTCAACTTAGTCATCTATGACACCGATCGGAATGGCAGGTAAAGCAGTGCCGCAGGCGTCTGTAATAGTAATATCCACAGTGGTAGGCAGTAAGGTCGGGAACCCACCGTCTGGAATTGAACCATCCACAGCATCAATTGTCATTATACCGCCTGGTATTCCAGGGTTTGGAATTATCAGCGTATTGCTAGATACTCCTGAGTAAGGAGCAACTCCACCAGCTACGGTAAATGCGGCTGTTTCCAAAAGTCCGAGCAGACAGGCATCATTATTTTCACATATCAATGCAGATGTCGGGGTAACAGTAAGCGTAGCACCGCTTCCGAGCGTAACAGTTGCAGAGGTTGTATCTGCTGCTGCATCAAAGACATTAAGTTCTACACTGCCCGAGCATGTGCCAGATGGAACATTGGCAATAAATGTACTTCCGCTTGTGTCAACATTCCATACTCCGTCACCTGGAGCAGAATCATATACGCTGAACGGATTTGTTGATGTTATTATGTAAGGATGTGTGCCTCCTGAGACTGTAAATGCCAGTGTATCACCATTAACAACATCAGGTGCCCAGGATCCAGGCACAATAATCAATGATGAGGCTGCTCCCTGAGCTATAGTAAGCGTTGCTTCTACAGAAGCTCCGACAGTATCTAATATTGTATACTTTACAGAATCGTCAGGTGTATCAGCCGGAACAGTAACTGTGAATGCATCGCCGCTTAAATTAAGAAAATTGAGCACTGGCGGGAACTGCACATTGTTTGAGACTATGGTATAGCCAGGCGCTCCGCCCATAACTGTAAATCTCGCAACGACAGCGGCACCGGTCGGATCCACAGTCTGCTCTGACGGCAAGACCATAAGTTCACTTGTAACAATGATAGACACAGTATCTGAAAGCTCGTTTAAAGTGCCTGTAACATCACATACGCCGGGTAATGAGGGCGCTGTAAATGTCGAGTCTGCTACACCACTAGTTGTCTGAACAAAAGATGTCACTGAACCGCAAGGAACAGGATCGATAAGTGGATCATTCGGAGCGGTTGTAAAAGCAATTGTGGTCCCATCAGGTACAGGGGCATTCAGATTGGTGGTCGCAGTAGCTGTGATATCAGATGTGCCTTCTGTAGGCACTATTGTCGGGTCAGCTGACAAAGCGATCGAAGCCACTTTTACAGGGTCAAAGAACAAAGTAACCATACCTGATGCACCGATCGAAGTTGAAGCAGTAACATTAAAGAGAGATTGAATAATCTTAAGGATATTAGGTGTAACCTGTAAGAGTACAGTCGCCTGACCAAGGGTATCTGTTTTTCTTACATTCCCTGACGGGAAGGAAACTTCACACATATTAGTTCCGTCACTGCAGGAAGCATTAGGGTCCCCACCGATTCTATAAGGCACATCAGCCCCAAAGGTCACGGTAGCATCTTTCACAGGCAAACCGGTCCCGCTTTTGAGCGTTACCCTGACCCAGACCATATCATCTGAAGGCGTCTCCAGAAGCCTGAAATCAGTATCCTCATTCCATGTTTCATCTGCTTCAGCATCAACATCAAAAACCAGAAAAGGCTTCAGGTTCACAAAATCAGCCGATGTAAAATATACTGTCATTCTGGCTCTTACTATACCTGCCCCTGTATAAACCTCAGCCTGAACTGTTACAAAACCGGAATTAGGTGAAGTAAGGCAGACTGTGGCAAAACCAATTCCATCAGTTGTTGCCTGGTTTACACCATTGCAGAACGACCCTATAGTGGAAACGTTTATGAATGTGACCAGTGTGTTCTTTAAGGGTCTCCCGTTGCCGTCAAGGACCTTGGCATGAAAATAAACATAGGAATTCGTCTGCGCAATTACCTGAATGGGGAGCAGTTGTATAACAGACGCAATGCCTTTATTTACACCTCCCGGCGTGCTGGAAGAACCTCCTCCTCCAGACCCTCCGCAACTGATCAGTACAACCGTTATAGTAAAAAGTGCTAATAAAAATATAATTTTTTTTATCATTTCCCCTCCTAATTAATTAACATACATCCCAATCAGCCAGCCAGATATCATACTCAACTTCAAAATATCCAAATTCACGGAATGGATTATAATATTTGCAGCGGTAAGCCGCTACATAATGTGTAGGATATTCTGCCGGATTATTTACTCCATCAAAAAAATCAGAGAAATAGTCCACTTTCCTCTGAATATCAATTAAAGCAACGATACATTTATTTATATCCGCATTTAGAGTACAGTTTGGATAAACCGTCAAAGTTTCGATTATCGGAGAAGCAGGGTCTTCATTAGCCTTTAAATAAGTTATAGTACATTCCTCAACAGTTGCTGGAAAAGTGTCATATGAGGGATTTACAAGCTGAGCATCTATCGTAAGCGTTGCGTAATTGATAAAAAGACCTGCCTCCGGCTCAGTCTGTGCGGCATCACAGAAATGTATAGCGCAGTCAATCTCATGTTTTTCGCTTGTAATACTTACATTCAACGTAATCCCTGTCTTAAAGCTTCCGCTTGAGCCGGGACTGCCACCCGTACTGTTGCCGCATGCATAAACAAACATTAAACCTATTAAAATCAAACATATGTTTATATTTCTTTTTTTCATCAATCCTCCTACTAGTATATTACATAATTTATTTTAATTTAGATTGTCAAATATCAAAAAATAAAAACATTTCAAGCTATTTGATCATTCTCGGTGTTATAAAAATCAACAGTTCGGTTGTATCCTTTATCTCCTTCTCTTTTTTGAAAAGCCATCCTAAAATAGGTATCTTTCCCAAAAGAGGAACTGAAGCCACACTGCTTGAGATATTAGTCTTAAAAATTCCTCCCATAACCAGCGTATCACCGTCTTTAATTAAAACCTGAGACTTGGCTTCTTTTGTATCAATAGTAGGGACATTATTAACTGTCTGTGAAAAATCGGCTTCGTTCTTTTTTGTATTTATGTCCATAACTATGGTGCCTTCAGGAGTTATATGAGGGGTTACAGTAAGCTCCAGGTTCGCATCCACAAACTGTGTCTGAGTTCCTGAAGAAGAAACACTCTGATAAGGTATACTTTTACCCTGCTGAATAGTAGCCTGATGATTATCCATGGTTATTATTCTCGGGTTAGAGATTATCTTGCCTTTACCAGAACTCTCCATAGCGGAAAGCTGCAGATCCAGCGCCCTCAGGTCGTTTGCGCTTATATAGCCGAATCCCAGGGTTGCTCCGCTGCCTGCACCAGCAGCAGCAGGAAGGTTCACTACTAATGGATTTCCACTAAAAAACCCTGAGCCGTCAGTGGCTGTACTGCTGACCCTCGTTTCAGGGGTCGGCTGCCACAATACGCCCCACTGAATACCGAACTCATGTGTAAAGTTTGTAGTTACCTCTACAATTTTTGCCTCAATCGCTACCTGAGGGGTTGCTTTATCAAGACTGCTTATAAGTTCTTCGTATTGTGGATGTCTATCCTCCACATCTTTAATAATTAATGAGCTCGTTCTTTCATCCGTGCTTAAAAAACCCCTCTTAGTCAGTATCCCGGCATCGTCAATAGCTTTCTTTATATCTTCAACATCAGCATAATTAATCGGATATATCTTTGTAATAAGGTCCCCGGACTTTTCCTGAGCTTCCTTTGCCTTGGCTATTTCTTCTTCTTCTCTTACAAGAACAGAAGTCGGGGCTATACGGATTATATTATCTTCAACAGTCTTTGACAGGGTATAGTTCCTGAGAATTACATCAAGTGCCTGGTCCCAGGGAACATTGGCGAGTTTCATTGAAAATTTACCTTTAACCATAGGGCTTACAACAATGTTGCATCCGCTTACATCTGCGATAAGTCTGAAAATATGTATAAGGTCTGCATCCTGAAAATCAATAGATATTTTTTCTCCATAATACTTTTTTGATTTTCCCCTGTAAATTCTACCCTCGTAAATTGTACCAGCTGAATCACAAGCCCCTGCAGCAACGGAAATATCTGCTTTTTTCTCCGTACGTGCTGCTACCTGTTCCATCTCTGCTTCGGGAATCGCAACAAAGGACAGGATAACCTGATTCCCTTCTTCTGATACACTGTGTTTTGCAGAATCTAACAGGTCAATAACTATTCTTGTTTTGTCCGGCTGTTCCCCTACCCTTAACCCCAAAACAGGGGGATCATACATCTTAAGTGATCCGACTTTGCTCGATACGCCTGGTATGTCAACAATAAGTCTGTTGTTTTCGGCCCGGAAAATCTCCGGGGACATCTTTCCATCCCCTGTTATAACGACCTGTATTTTGCCATAGGCTCTGGCAAGTTCGATATTTTCAATTACTGTAGCTGATCCAATACCCTCTGCGCCCTCCACAGCAGAAGCCACTACTGTCCCCTCAGCCTCAGGATTATAAAATGCAAGCACAAGTGTCTTGTCTCTTTGAACCGGTTTAATATCGGCCGGAACAGAAAGGATAATTTCAAGTTTTGCACCCTTTGCAGAACCTTCAATCGCTGAAGGCACTATCTCCATAACACCTGCACGGTCAAATACAATTTTATCCTTAAACTCGCCCAGATCAACTTCCTGCAGTTCCACAATAACCCGGTAAGGGTCTGCCGGTTTATAAATAGTGTAAGACAGCGGAGAATCGCTCTCTATTTGTATCTCGGTAGTATTATTAACTTCATTAACATTAACATTTATACCTGTAATTCTGGATTGCCCGCTCTGCTGAGCTTTTAATTGAACAGTTTGCAGTGATACCGCAAAGTATATGATAAAAATTAACATAAAAAATAACCGAGTTCTCCTGAATATCATTATTTACCCCCCTGTTTGCGGAGTTCTAAAACTACTTGTCTGGGTTTTAGCTCTCCTATATAATCCTTTATATATTCCTCAATCAAAACTTTATCAGATTTAATTTCCTTTACTTTACCGCTATTTAAACCAAGTACTGTCCCTTTCCTGATAGTAAAAGATTTATTGTCTGTAGTAAGAACCAATGCATAATTCTGTCTGTGTCTTTTTACAACTACAGCTATCAATGTAAAATCAGATATATCATAACCTTCAAGTGTTCCTAAAGCACGAGGGCTCTTTTTAATGGCCTGCTTCTGAAGTTCCACAAGGGGAATAAACGGGTCACGCCTTCCTTTTGGTTCATATATATAATTCGTATTCTGTTCTTCCTGTATATAATTCGTATTCTGTTCTTCCTGCATCTCTGTTTCGGGCGCAGCCCCGGGATCCTCAGCACTTAAGTAAGCAGGGATAACAAACATCATTACGATTATTAATATAAATATTTTTTTCATATACTATAGTTACCCGTTACTGTCCTGCTGAACCTCCATATTTTTCAGCTGATGCAAAAGTACTCGCGGTAAAAGTAGCATTGATCAATTTCATCCCGATTTTACTTTTAATCCTGGCCATCTTTATATTCGATACATTCACAATTCGTTTAATGCGGCTTATGTGACTGAAAAACACTCCAAGATCGTGATATCCTCCTATAACTTTCATGCTTACAGGAATTTCCACATAAATCCCGCTTGAATCAACTCTTCTGTTTTCCGGATGCCACAAAAGGATTACAAGTCCTGACTGAAGGCTCAAATCTGAAATCTGTTTTAGAAGGATTGACACCTCTTCTTCCTCCGGCAGCTGCTCTTTCAGCTCTGCGAGCTTTATTTTTAACCGTTTGTTTTCCGCTTTAAGTTCATCAAGCCTTCTCACTTTAACTTCGGCGCTGGCGATTTCATTGGACAGATTGGATATGCTTTTATCCAGCACCGCTATCTGCTCAGTTTGGGGAGAATAGATTAGAAAATAGAATATTAATGCCGGAAGCAGAAAAGATACCACAAGAATGATTATCTTCAGGTATAAGGGGATATTCTTCATTTTTAAACTGATTGCCATATTAAATTTCAACCTTCAAGGATATTTTAAAGTTATACAACGTAACGTCTCCCATTTTTTTCTGTCTTGACTCTATCAATGCAACGTCGGTTAAAAACTCGGACTGCTTCAGATTCTGCACATAACTAACCAGCTCGGAATTTGAAAAAGCAAAACCGCTCACATAAACAGCGCCTTTTGAATCATCCATAGAGGTAAGCCATACTCCTTTAGAAATCCGCGCGCTTATCTCATCTAACAGTCTTAAAGGAGCTTTCTGCTTCTTCTGTAATTCCAGAATAATCTGGTTTTTTACCTTATAGGCCTCATTATCTTTCTCAAAATTTTCAACTTCTTTAAGTTGTTCTTTCAATCCGGCAAGTTTTTGCTCTTTAGTAACCTTAAGATCCTGCATTTCCGATACTTTGCCGTACAGACGAAAAGAAAAAAATACAACAACTACAACTGTTAAGATTAATATGGCTCCGCCCTGCAGTAAAACAGGAGGAATAGGCTGAGCTTTTTTCTTACGTTTTACAGGAAGCAAATTTATTCTTATCATCTATCCCCTGCCCTCCTTAGCGCAAGCCCTGTCGCAACAGCTACAACAGGCCCAATTTTCTTTAAATATCCTCTATCAAATGTTTCAGGGATATTAATATTCTTAAAAGGCTCTATGATTTTAACGTTTAGCCCTACCCTCTCGGACAACAGAGGAACAAAGTCCTTAATAAGTGCGCACCCTCCGCTAAGAACGATCTCGCTTATATCTTCCTGACTTGTGGCACCCCTGAAATAATCAAATGACCGGGAAATTTCTGTAATAACATCTTCAGAAGCAGAGGTCAAAACCGATGACACATCCTCCTGTGCAACCCCTTCAACAGCCTCACCGTGTTTTAACCTTTCAGCATCGTCATAAGATATTGTAAATCCTCTCTGTAGAGCTTCAGTATGCAGATTACCGCCGACAGCGCTGTCCCTTGTAAATACAGATGTTCCCCCTTTAATGATATTCATATTAATGGTACTGGCGCCGATATTAACGAGTGCTACATTTGTTTCAGCTTCAATTTCATAGTTAATTTCATACATATTTTCAAGAGCAAAAGCATCCACATCAACAACTACAGGGTTTAGTCCGGCATCTCGTATTACAGCTGCATATTCATTTACCTTATCTTTCTTCACCGCAACAATCAGAACGTCCATCTGGTCTTCTTCTTCCCGCTGTCCGAGAATCTGGAAATCCAGGTTCACATCCTCTATATCAAATGGGATATACTGCTCGGCTTCAAACTTAATTGATTCGCTTAATTCTTCCTCTGTCATCTGAGGCAGGGCTACTCTTTTTATGATGACCGAGGAATGGCCTGATACCGCGATCGCGGTATCCTTGAGACGAATATTGTTTTCCTGAATAAGTTTTTTAACAACTTCCACAACCCGAATGGAATCGAGTATAGAGCCGTCAACTATCAACTCTGGAAGGAGAGAGGCGATGCCTACTTTCTCCAGCTGATATCCAGCCTTTCCTTCTTTAACCTGAACGAGCTTGATATCTCTGGAACCTATATCAAGGCCTATTGTACCTTTACTCCCTAATAACATAGCTTTATAAATATCAAAAAAGCCTTATATTGTCAAGGTTTTTTTTATTTCTCCCATATTTCATAAGCATTAAAAAAACACCAAAAACGGATAATTTTAAGAAAATATCCATTTTTAGAATTGAACTCTTTTTCCGGTAAATTCAGTTATTGATGATACCCCTCAGATTAAACGGGCGTAATCACCTTTAATTGGAACTCGCTTCATACTTGCGACAATATAAGCCGGGACAGTTAATATCAGTTATTACATAAATTATAAAACAAATCGGGGATAATAAAGTGATTCAAATCACAGTTTTAATCTTAAAACAAAAAGACCTGCAGCAATGCTCCTGAAAATCCTGCTGACAGCCGGACAATGTTTTTAACTCTCTGCTATCATTTATGATATTTTCAAATTAACTTAATCAGCTTATCGAATCTCCTTAGTTTAGATTCATCCGTTCCACCCCTGCTGTATTCGTTGACAAAGCATTCAAAATAATTTTAAACTTCATTAAACCCCGTTAGAAAGGGGAGTATGTTTGAAATTCTAATGGGGTAAACCCCGTTAGAAGAACTTCACCTTAAAAGGAATTTGTTTTGTCCACGCCTAAAGCATGCCTAGCCTTCCGGCAGGCAGGCGGCAGACAGGCCCTGAACCGTATGGTACAGGGCAGGCAGCGGAGCTTTTTAACAGGGTAAATAATACATATGCATACGCAAGTAGAAGAATCAACCCCAACAACCAGAAAATTAAAAATTGATATTCCTTCATCAGTAATTGAGGAGGAAATTAAACGCGCCTATAACAAGCTCAGGGCCGGCGCCAAAATACCCGGTTTCAGAGTTGGAAAAGTGCCGCAGGCCATCCTTGAGAAAAAATTCAGCAAAGACATAGAAACTCAGGTATTAGAGAAAATAGTACCCGAGTTTTACTCTCAAGTTCTTAAAGAAGCGCAGATCTCACCTATCAATTATCCTGATATAGACGGAAAGCTTGAACTTACAAAAACCGGCTCCGGCCCGGATCAATTCCAGCCGCTTTCCTTCATAATTACAGTAGAGATAAAACCGGAGATCAAGGACATTAACTATGAAGGTATTGTTTTAAAGGAAAAGACCTTCAATGTAGAGGAAAATGAGATAGAATCAGCTGTCATGGCGCTTCAGACAAACAAGGCAGTGCTAAAAGTTACCGATGGACCGATAAAAGAAGGAGACGTCGCTATTATAACCTGCAATGCGTTTATTGCCGGCAAAGAAATTAATGAACTCCAATCAAAGGATTATCCGTTCATTGTCGGTTCTGCTGCAATGCCAAAGGAGTTCAGTGATGCACTGTCCGGCAAAAAAAATGGGGAGAAGTTTGAAGTTAAAATAAAATTTGAAGATAAACACCCCCATAAAGTTATCGCCGGCAAAGACGTGCTCTTTAAAGTATTAATAACGGAAATGAAAGAAAAAATTCTGCCTGCACTTGATGATGAATTTGCAAAAGAATTTAACTGCAGCAGCCTGGAAGAATTGAAGAAAAAATTAAACGAAAACATACATGCACGCAAAAAAGTTCAAATTGATAACGAATACAAGAAAGAACTGATGGAACACTTACTCAGCCGCCACGACTTTGAAATCCCTAAATCAATGATCGATAGAGAGATGGCATTTCAGATTGATGAAGCAAAACAAAACGCTTTAAGAGAGGGAAAGCAGGTTAAGTCAGATGAAGAATTAACAAAAGAATATGAATCAAAAGCCCGTAAAAATGTAAAATCGCTTCTTATCTTTGAAGCCATTTCCAAAAGAGATAATATAGAGGTAACCGAAAACGACTTACAAAAAGCCCTTCATGAGATAGGCCTTGAGCATAATCTCAAAATAGAAGAAGTGAAAAAACTTTATATAGCCAAAAACGGCTCTCTTGATGGACTTAAACACATGCTGCAGGGGGGCAAAGTCCTGGACTTTATACTATCAAAAGCAGTCATTGAAAAAGATGGTTCATAGTTCATTGCTTGCCCGCCAGTCTGTTTGGAGGGTTCATAGTTAACTGTAAAATATGTGTATGTGTAAGTGCTTAGAGTTAACAAGAGGCAGTGTAAGTATCTGTGATTAGTGTCAGTAAAATCTTTTACTTCCACTGACACTGAAAACTGACACTGATTATTCTGACACAGGCACTGAGAACTGACACTAAAATTAAGGAGACATTGTCATGAATTTAATACCAATGGTTATAGAGCAGACAGGAAAATCCGAAAGAGCATATGACATATATTCGCGCCTTTTAAAAGACAGGATTATATTTGTAGGCTCCCCCATAGAGGACATGGTAGCCAACACCGTAATAGCACAGCTGCTTTTCCTTCAGACTGAAGATCCTGACAAAGATATTCACATCTACATAAATACGCCCGGAGGGATTGTTTCCTCAGGATTGGCTATTTACGACACAATGCAATATGTAAAACCGGCCATAGCTACATACTGTATGGGACAGGCCACGAGCATGGGCGCACTGCTGCTTACCGCTGGCACTAAAGGCAAGCGTTTTGCCCTTCCGAATTCAAGGATAATGATTCATCAGCCAATGGGCGGGTTTCACGGACAGGCAACCGACATTGAAATACACGCCCGAGAAATTCTTAAAATGAAAGAGACATTAAATAACATACTGTCAAAACATACAGGTCAGGCTATTGATAAAATACAGAAAGATACAGACAGGGACTACTTTATGTCAGGGCAGGATGCAAAAGATTACGGTATTGTTGACGAAGTTATAACAACAATTAAAAAACTGTAGAAAAGGTATATTAAAGATACGACATGATAAAAAAACCTGATATCTCTTTAAAATGCTCTTTCTGCGGCAGAGGACAAAACGAGGTCCGAAAGCTTATCGCAGGCCCCACAGTATATATTTGTGATGAATGTGTCAGCCTTTGTAATGATATTATGGCAGAAGAATTCAACCCTGCCTTTGATATTGACATTTCAGTAAAACTCCCTACCCCGAAAGAGATCAAAAAACACCTTGATGACTATGTAATTGACCAGGAAAAAGCAAAGAAAATTATCTCTGTCGCAGTTCATAATCATTACAAAAGAATAAATAACCCAAAATCCTCTGAAATCGAATTGCAGAAAAGTAATATTCTGCTAATAGGCCCGACAGGAACCGGTAAGACCCTGCTGGCCCAGACACTTGCCAGATTTCTTTCGGTACCCTTTACAATCGCTGACGCTACCACGCTTACAGAAGCCGGCTATGTGGGAGAAGATGTTGAAAACATAATATTAAAACTTCTTCAGGCAGCTGATTATGATGTTGAAAAGGCTCAGCGCGGAATTATCTACATCGACGAAATAGATAAAATAAGCCGTAAGACCGAAAACCCTTCGATAACAAGAGATGTTTCAGGAGAAGGTGTTCAGCAGGCACTTTTAAAGATTATTGAAGGCACTACCGCTAATATCCCCCCTCAGGGAGGAAGAAAGCACCCTCAGCAGGAGTTTGTCCAGGTAAACACAACAAATATCCTGTTTATCAGCGGAGGCGCTTTTGTAGGGCTTGATGACATAGTAGAACAGAGAACCGGTAAAAAAAGAGTCGGTTTTGGTTCTGAGATTAAAAGCCTTAAAGAAAAGAAAATCGGAAAGATCCTCGAGACCGCTGAACCTCAGGACCTGATTAAATACGGACTTATCCCGGAATTGGTCGGAAGGCTCCCGATCATTGCAATACTGGATGACCTTGATGAGGACGCCCTAAAAAGGATCCTGCACGAACCCGCTAACTCACTCTCAAAGCAATATCAACAACTGCTCGCCATTGATAACGTTAAGCTCAGATTCACAGATAACGCTCTATCAGCAATAGCAAAAAAAGCCTTAAAACGTAAAACCGGAGCCAGGGGTATGAGGGCTATTTTAGAAGACGTTATGCTCGATATAATGTATGAAATCCCTTCACAGAGCGGGATTAAAGAGTGCATTATAAATAAAGACGTAATAAACGAAAAAGAAAAACCGATTCTTGTTTATGAAAAACACGTCGAATCAGCATAAAACTGCAGCATTCAGGTGTCAGTTCTCAGCAAAGGACACAGCACTAAATACCGATCCCTGATCCCTGTCTTTTTATCACGCAACTCGCAACTATTTTTTCTTATTTTTTAACGCCTTTACAAGCAGGGCTCTGAATTTTTCTTTTAATTCGTCATCCTTTATACTCCTGACCGTATTTTCTATATATCTGTAATCCTCCTCAGTCAGCGGTACATTACTTATACTCTGTTTAATCTCCGGCTTTTCAGGCAAAGCTCCCAGCTTAAACCTTATTTCCGAAACGCTAAAAGGCTTGAGTTTGTCGCATATATCCTGCTTGTAAAAATTCAGATGATGCATCCACTGGGGGGTATCAACAGTAACAAATATTGTGCTGCCTTTAATTATATCAGGGAAGGTGTGCTCGGCGATGGTTTGTCCAACAATCTCTAACCACTGATTTTCTATAGCATTGAGTGTAATACTGCTATCAAGGCCAAAATCCTTAAGAAATTTTTTTAGGATGTTACCCGCACGCTGCATAAGTCAGCTGATAGCTAATAGCTACTTTTATATTGCCTTCTTCACAGATCCGGAACGAAGACATCTGGTACAGACGTAAACTCTCCTTACCCCGCGGCTGGTATGCGCCCTGATCCTCTGAAGGTTTGGTAAAAATACCCGTTTTGTCCTGTTGTTAGCATGGCTTACATTATTTCCGGATTTTTTTTTCTTTCCACATACTGAACAGACTGCCATTTTTTGTATCTACCTCCTGGTCTAATTAAGTCAGTGTCAGTTTCCAGTGTCTGTGTCAGAATAATCAGTGCAAGTTATTAGTGACAGTGTCTGTAATAATCCTTTAACTGACACTAACCACTGCCTGCCCCGTAGTTCAAGTTATATGGAACTTTACGGGGACACATACACTTAGTTTTACAAATACTAACCACTTACACTTCCACTTTATTACACTTGCAAAGATTGCTTTAACAACAACACTTATGATAACATTTAAAAAATCAAACTTACAACTTAAAAATTATTTGCTTATTGCAGGTCCTGATCAGAGTAATCATAACCCGGAGAGTTAGATAAAAATGCCTAAAATAAGAGTATTTGAATTAGCTAAAAAACTAAAAGTCACCAGCAAGGACGTGCTGGCTAAGCTCGCCGAGCTTGGAATTGAAACCAAATCGCACTCTACAGGCGTTGAAGAGAAAGCTGCCAAAAGTCTCATAGCTGCCTTTACAAAAAAGAAGAAACCTGCCGGTGAGCCAAAGGCAAAAAAGAAAACTGCAGCAACACCTGCTCCCGGGGAAAAGGCTAAAAAATCTAAAAAAACCGCTAAAAAAGAAGTCAAAAAACCAGTTAAAAAAGTAAAAAAACCACCACTTGAGAAAAAAGCCAAAGAAAAAGTAAAAAAAACCGCTCCGGTTACAGAGCCGCCGGCTGAAGCACAGAAAGAATTAAGTGCCCCGGATAAATTGAAAAAAGATATAATCCCGGAGAAAGCTTTAAAATTCAAGGGAAAACCGGGGATGCAGAGGGCATTTGATACCATAAAAAGAGTAGAAACTGAAAAAAAATGGTTTGGTTTTAAACCCTTTTATAAAAAACATGGTAAAAAACAACATGGACAGAAAAGCGATTCAAAAGCAGCTTCTCTTGCCACACAGCCTAGAAAGCGTGAGCCCAAATTTCATGAGGGAACGACTGTCAAGGAATTCGCAGAACTTATTGGGCAGAAACTTCCTGAGCTCATGAAAAAATTTATGGAGCTCGGTTACATGCCGACTATTAACCAGCCCCTGGACTCTGACGCAGCGCAAATTGTTGCAGAGGCTTTCGGCATAAAAATTGAAATTGTTCATGCTGAAAGTGAGGAGACACTTCTGGAGGAAAAAGAAGTTGATCCCGCCTCTCTTAAGCCGCGTTCCCCGATCGTTACCATAATGGGCCATGTTGATCATGGAAAGACAACTCTGCTTGATGCGATCAGAGAAACAAAAGTCACAGAAAATGAAGCCGGGGGCATAACCCAGCACATCGGCGCTTATAAAGTTAAAATTAAGGACAAAAGCATCGCCTTTCTGGATACACCGGGTCATGAAGCTTTCACAATGATGAGAGCCAGGGGGGCAAAAGTGACTGACATTGTTGTTCTCGTCGTTGCTGCCGATGACAGCGTTATGCCGCAGACTATCGAGGCTATTGACCACGCAAAAGCCGCAAAAGTACCTGTAATAGTGGCAATAAATAAAATTGACAAACCTGAAGCAAATATTGAAAGAGTAAAAAATGAACTCTCGCAGCACGGCATAGTTTCTGAAGACTGGGGAGGACAGAATATATTTGCTGAGATCTCAGCAAAGAACAAAACCGGGATTGAGCACCTGCTTGAGTTGATACTGCTTCAGGCAGAAGTGCTTGAGCTCAAGGCAGATTATGACAGACTTGCAAAAGGAACAATCATTGAAGCCAAACTTGATAAAGGTAAAGGTCCGGTCGGCACTGTCCTGGTCAACACCGGCACACTGAAGACCGGTGATTCCTTCCTCGTTGGAACAATTGCCGGAAAGGTCCGGGCACTTATTGATGATGACGGCCATAAAATCAAGGAAGCTAAACCATCTACTCCTGTTGAGGTCATAGGCTTTCCTGAAACTCCTGAGGCAGGCGCCATATTTGTAGTCATGGAAGATGAGAAAAAAGCGAGACAGATAGCTTTAACCAGACTCCACAAACTAAAAACAGTAGCCTCAGCAAAAACAAAAAAACTGACTCTTGACGATCTGTACGACAAAATAAAAGAAGGTGAAGTAAAAGAACTTAACATTATTATTAAAGCTGACGTAAAGGGTTCGGTAGAAGTGGTTAAAGACGCCCTGGAAAATATTATTCATTCAGAGGTCAAGGTAAAAGTAATCCATACATCCGTAGGAGGAATAAACGAATCTGATGTTATGCTCGCATCCGCCTCTAACGCTATCATTATCGGATTTAACATACGTCCCGACTCAAAAGCCCAGGGACTTGCGGAAAGAGAGGGAGTTGATATAAGACTTTATAATATTATCTATGAAGCTGTTGACAGTATAAAAAAAGCCCTTGAAGGACTGCTTGAACCCACTGTTACCGAACGGATTCTGGGCAAGGTTGAGGTTAGAAACCTGTTCCACATATCCAGGATAGGGACAATCGCCGGCTGTCACGTTCTTGACGGAACAATATCAAGAGCAAGCTCCGGAATGAGGGTTATAAGAGATAACGTAGTGATATATGACGGGGCATTAGCTTCTCTTAAAAGATTTAAGGATGACGTGAAAGAAGTTCAGACAGGTTATGAATGCGGCATCATGATAGAAAACTTTAACGATATCAAAGTCGGAGACATTCTTGAAAACTACTTAACCGAAGAAGTTGCCACCAAACTGGAACAATAATATAAATTAAAAATAAAAAACCAAAGATCAAAATTACTGATTTTTTTAGATTTAGTTAATAGAAATTCCTTAATTTTACATTTTGATTTTTAAATTATCTCATGATAGTTGGTCTGCTTACTTTAGAATTACATCTACCCGAATCCAACTCCTTAAAATCAAAACGCTTTATTATCAGGAGCCTTAAAGACAGAATAAAAAATAAATTCAATATTTCAATTGCTGAAGTCGACGCAAACGACCTCTGGCAGCGGAGTGTTCTCGGGGCCGCCTGTGTCGGTAACAGCACAAAAATTGTAAATCAGACCCTTAACAGTGTCAGGAATGTGGTCTTAAGCACACCTTCTCTTGAACTCATAGATTCCACGATGGAAATGTTATAATAAAAATCAATGTTCAATCCGTTCAAGCAGTTTAAACGGTTCAAACGGTTTAAACAGCTTAAACTTTTTTTGGAGTTCATATGCTTCCATTTAAACGCTCAGCAAGAATAAAAGATCTGATCAAAGAAGAAGTAGCCAATATTATAATGCATAAGCTTAAAGACCCGCGGCTCGGTTTTATCACTGTCACTGATGCTAAGGTAAGTAACGACCTGAGACATGCAAAAGTATTTATAAGTGTTCTTGAAGAAGCAAAAAAAGAAGCAAGCATGAAAGTACTTACTGCATCAATAAAGTTCATAAAAAGCGAACTGAGCAGAAAGGTTAAGATGAAATATCTCCCGGAACTTACTTTCAAACTTGATAAGTCTCTGGAATACGTGGCAAAAATTGACAGGATACTCAATGAGGTAAAGCCGTCAGAAAACATTTCAGCGGATAATGATGATTCCCCTTAAGCTCAGGAAACTAATAAAAGAAAACAAAACATTCCTTATAGTAAGTCATATAAATCCCGACGGCGATGCAGTCGGCTCTGTAATCGCACTTGCACTCGGTTTTAAAAAATTAGGCAAGCGTGTTTACATCCTGAGCAAAAGCCCTGTACCTGAGATATTCAGGTTCCTGCCATACTCTAAATTAATTAATAATAAAATACCCACTGCAGATTTTGATGTCCTGTTCCTGCTTGACTGTAACACTCTTGAGAGAACAGGGTTCACAGCTCTGCCTGCAAAGTCTATAGCTGTTATTGACCATCATTTAACAGCCTCTAAAAACAAGTACCGTGTAAACCTGATCGATCCTTCAGTATCCGCGACAGGTGAGCTTATATATAATCTGCTGCATGCTCTCCGGGTACCAATAGACAGAAATATCGCAACAAACCTTTATACAGCTATATTCACTGATACAGGTGGTTTTAAATATTCGAATACCAGTGTTAAAACTTTGAAGATAGCTGCCAGCATGATTGAAGCCGGTGTAAATACATGGGAAGTTTCTAAAGAAGTATATGAGAGCATGTCTGTCAACCGGTTCAGGCTGTTTACATCGGTCCTGTCCACATTTGAGAAACAGGGAAAGATAGCATGTATAACCGTGACCCGGGCTATGTTTAAAAAAACTCATACTACAGCTGAAGATACAGAGAATTTTGTGGATCACGCCAGAGGCATCAAGGGAATTGAGGTAGGTATTCTTTTCCGTGAAGATGCAAAAAACTCTTATAAAATAAGTCTCCGTTCAAAGGGATCAGTTAATGTTGCCTCTATTGCAAAATCTTTTGGCGGAGGAGGACACGCCAGCGCTGCAGGGTGTAAACAAAAAGGCACTTTAAAGGAAGTAAAAGATAAAGTTTTTAAAGCATTAAGAAAAGCTATAAATAAAAAATAAAAATATGGGTATCAGTAATCAGTTTTCAGGGTTCAGTTACTGACAACCGGCCACTAATAGCTGACAACTGCTTTTTTATATGGATCTAATTATCAATCTTAATAAGCCCGCCAATATTACATCAAGGGAATCAACTTCAAAAATAAAAAAACTTTTAAGAGCAAAAAAAGCCGGACACACGGGCACTCTTGACCCGGCAGCCACAGGCATCCTGCTGATCTGCACAGACAGGGCCACACGGCTTGCTTCATATTTTTCCTCTCTTGATAAAGAATACAAAGCTGTAATGAAACTTGGCGAAGTTACTGATACACAGGATGCGCAGGGCAATGTTATTAAGAAAAATGATGATTTTGAAGTTGACGCTCTTGCAATAAAAAACACCTTTAACTCCTTTAAGGGTGCAATACTGCAAAAACCCCCTATGTTTTCAGCATTAAAACACAAAGGCAAGCCTCTTTATAAATATGCTCACAAGGGGATCGATATCCCGCGGGAACCGAGAGAAGTCCATATACATCATATTGAAGTCTTAAGCATAAACCTGCCCTTTATCAATTTTCTTGCTGTTTGCTCAAAAGGCACTTACATAAGGACTCTGTGTAATGATATAGGTGAAAAACTGGGCACCGGAGCACACCTCTTTGAGCTTAAGCGTACCGGCATAGGGCCTTTTAAGATTGAAGACAGCCAGAGTTTTGAAGAGTTAGGGGGGAACGCTAAAAACCTTGTTGAGAAGGAAGCCCTGCTATCTAAGGGGGCCTGTCCCGTTGGTAAGGAAGCGTTGCTTCCTAACGGGATGTACACAATGGACAATGCCCTTTCATGGATGCCTGAATTAACAGTAAAGGAATCAGAGGTAAAAAACATTAAGAACGGATCTCCAGTTAAGATACGCGATTATCCTGACTTTGTCGACAACCCGGCATCAAACAGCGCCATCTTAATGAATACATCCGGTATAAAGATTAAATCAACTGATAATGAACTTCTCGCTATTGGCAGTTTTTCACCCGGCAAAAATACAATAAAAATGGACGTGGTATTTGGATAATCAAAAAAATGTTCATCGTTCACTGTTCATCGTTCATAGCTAAAAGACAGCTGCTGACCTCTCTGCCTACAGTATATAACCCTACTCTAGATAGAGAAAGGCTTAGGCCGGGGTTTGATTCTTTATAATCACAATTAACCATGAACAATTAACAAATAACAGGGGGCAGGGATTTATCCCGACAATTCGGGATAAATCATCGAACCCTTAAACTGATTTCATATGCGCCCCGTAAATACTATTACATTTGCATTTCTGGCATTTCTCTTTACAATAACCGCTATTTTTAAAAATCAGATCCCTGATGCAAACCTGATTCTTTCTATTTATATCACCCTGACAATCACTCTTTTACTCCTTATTTATCTAAACAAAAAGCACCCCGGTAAAACAGTTAAAACAGCATATGATATTGTTTTCCCTGTTATAGCAGTAGTCCTTATCTTTGACAGCCTGGGCGGACTCATACGTTATATAAATCCGGCAACTTATGACCATTTGCTGATACGCCTGGATTATATGATCTTTAAAACACACCCGACAATTGCTTTAGAACAGTTTACCTTTCCTGTAATCACAGAGTTTCTTCAGATTTCTTATACTTCTTACTATTTTCTGCCTATAATTCTCGGCCTTTCATTAAAAATCAAAGGGAAGGAGCAAGAGTTCAGCAGAACAATATTTCTTATTATCCTCTGTTTCTTTCTCTCATATATAGGATATTTCCTTATGCCTGCGATAGGGCCAAGATATACCATGAACCACCTTCAGAGCTTTGACTTGCACGGTATTTTCCTCAGGGACATCATTGACAATACACTAAATGCTCTGGAAGGCATAAAAAGGGATGCTTTCCCCAGTGGTCATACAGCTGTAACACTTGTAGTCCTTTATCTTTCATATAAATTTCAAAGAATCCTTTTCTGGATTTTTCTTCCTCTGGTTCTGGCACTGATCGTTGCTACTGTATATTTACGATATCACTATGTAGTTGATGTTTTTGCAGGCATATTATTGTTTATATTTACAATTTATATCGGGGAGAAATATTATAAATGGTGGGAAAGAAGGGACAACAAATCCGAAATCCGAAATCCGAAATATTAAACAATACTTAAATCCTAATGTTCTAATATGTCAAACAATTTAGAATTTAAAATTTATTATTTGAAATTTGTTTCGAATTTCGTGCTTCGGATTTAGAATTTCACGATAAACTACCATTCCATGGTTAGCTGTCCTACTATCAGGATCTAACAATGAAAAAGGATTACTTGATAATAAATATTAAGGTTGAACCTCGCTCTTCAAAGTCAGGCATAGCGGGTCCTTACGGTGACAGCCTTAAAGTAAGATTAAACTCACCGCCTGTTGAAGGTAAAGCAAACAAAGAACTTATAGAAATTCTTGCTAAAGAATTCAAAATCAGAAAAAAAGATGTGGAAATAATAAAAGGGGAAAAATCAAAAAACAAAGTTGTAAGAATAAAAATAAAAAAACAGTGTCAGTGACTAGTGTCAGTGTCAGTTAAACAAAAAAGTGTTGAGGATTAAGAGTTATTTTTTACTGATCCCGGAAAGCTGACACCTGATACCTGTTTTGATGAGGAAAGTTACATTTTTTGTCATTAAGGACAAAAAAACATAACTAGTATTCAGCATTCCATACCCATTTTTTCCGGCTCTACAAAGTACATTATATCGTCCGGATCACATCCAAGGCACATATTAACACCCTGTATCAATACCGTATCTATACATTGAGTATGAGCTGTTTTTAATTCATCTTCCAGATTACTTTTTAACAGAAACATCTTGGGTTTTATATAAACTTTACCGCAGTTTAGACATATCCATATAAAGTTATATCTGGCAGCTTCCAGACAGTTTTCACAGGCATAGATTTTCAAGCCCGGACTGGTCTCAACATGAGTTAATGTGTATTCTTCTTTACATATACTGCAGTGTCCCATCTTTCCGTATACCTCTAACACGTCGCTCTCCTTTCATTACCAACACACTGCTCTCAATTAACAATTAACTTCTATATTTAAAAAAGCAAGTTTTATGCCTGTTACACAATATTTATCATAAATAGTGCTTAAAATTTGAGCAGATTGTCCGTATATGCTGACAAAAAATTCTGAATTGTGAGTTATTTTAAGGAGTTTGATTTTTTCATTAATCTAAAAGCATATCCATGCGTCAGATAATATCAGATAATAAATGAGTAAAATACACATATTGTGTAAAAAATGCACACTAAATGATAAACTTATAAGCAGAAAAACTTATACAAAACATGATCATTAATTCTGGTTTTATTTTATGATTGTCGGCACAAGAGTACTCTATCCTGAGGAAGTAAGCCTCTGGCAAGCAGAGTTTCTGCAGATCTCTGTCTATAACGGCATGAAGGACAACCTTGATATGATGAGGAAGTGTGTCCGTGCATGCATAGAGACTGATATTCGATATGTAATTCACCCGGTAGGGTTTTTCCTCTCAAAAAAAGAAACTTTCAAATCCTTAAAAGAGATGGCTGAGCTATCAGACCTTGCATTAATCCTTCATGATGAAAAAAACCATGGGGGTAAAAGACTTCAGGGACAATACGAAAACAGATTCAGAGAAAACTTAAAAGAACTGAACTCTATAGCCAGCATCTCTTTTGAGAACTCTACAGACACACATGATATCCCCTGGTTCTGGCAAAATTACGCAGACTCCATTACCCTTGACATAGGACATGTTGAATCTTCAGACATTGACTCCACAAAATTTATTTCTTCTCTTGATAAAAACACTATTGAAAAGATTCAATTCGTGCATATGCATAGAAACAACGGTCTGCGCAGCGGGCTAACAGACCACTGGCCCATTACCCCTGACTGCAGGGAAGTAAAAGCATTAAAGGAATTAATAAAAATAAAAACGGATATCAATGTTATTCTCGAAATAAATGAAATAGAAATGATAAACCAAAATCTGAAACTTCTAAAAACACTCAAATAAACAGTGTAAGCAAACTAAAGTAGTCTGTGTCAGTGCAAGTTAAAAGATTATTACAGACACTGTCACTGATAACTCGCACTGATTATTCTGACACTGACACAAATCACTGACACTGTTTTTTTATCCTCTTGCATCTTTTGATAGAAAAGTGTTAAAAAAATTCATGTCTAAGAAAGTTGTAATTGATATTGAAACAATCGGTAAGAATTTTGAGTCTTTTGATGAAATGACTCAAGAGTATCTTCTGAAATACGCAGACTCTGAAGATGAGATAAAGGCTGTCAAGGAAGGTATGGGTTTTTCACCGCTTACAGGGGAAATAGTTGTCATAGGCATGCTTAACCCTGATACAAACCAGGGGGTTGTGTACTATCAATCACCTGAGCTTTTCCCAGAGACATTTATGGAGAACGGGATAGAATTTACTTCTGATACAGAAGCAGGGATATTAAAAAAATTCTGGGAAGCGGTTAAACATTATGACAAAATAATTACTTTTAACGGTAGAGGGTTTGACGCGCCTTTTATTATGGTTCGCTCAGCAGTTAATAAGATTAAACCTACTAAAGACCTGATGCCCAATCGCTACAGTGCGGCTTCTCATGTTGATCTGCTTGATCAGCTTACTTTTTACGGTTCTGTAAGAAGAAAATTCAGTCTTCACATGTGGTGCAAGGCCTTTGGAATAAAAAGCCCTAAGGAAGAGGGTGTTACAGGGCATGAAGTTAAAGATCTTTTTGAAAGCGGAAAGTATGCCGAAATTGCCAGATATTGCATAGGCGACCTGCACGCGACAAAAGAGCTTTTTGAGTACTGGGATAAGTATATAAGGTTTTTCTCCCGCTAATCATTTGAATAAGACAGGAATCAGATAGATGAAGTGTCAGTGTAAGTTAAAGGATTTTACTGGCACAGGCACTGAAAACTGACACTTTATTACTTCTTCTTTTTCTTCAGCTTCTTTTGCTTATACATCAATTTGTCTGCTTTATCCAGAAGAACTTCCATGGGATACGGGTTGTCAGGATCAAAATACGCAATCCCTACGCTGACAGATACACTGTACCTGCGGTTTTTCTTAAGGATATAGTTATTCAGCTCATTCTGGAAACGGTTAGCAATGATATCTTCGTTTCCCACGGAAGTACCAACAGGGACTACCACAAATTCATCCCCCCCAATGCGCGCAACAACATCAGAGCCTCGATAATTTTCTTTTAAAACATCGGCAATATCCATTAATGCCTGGTCTCCACCCTTATGTCCAAACCTGTCATTTATTTCCTTTAAATTATCAACATCTGCATAGAGTATTAATACTTTTCTTTTTTCCCTTGCAGCTATCTTTAACAATTGTTCGCCAAGGGTCAGACACCCGCGCCTGTTATGAAGCCCTGTAAGATCATCTGTAAGCGATAAGGAACGCAGTTCCTCCTCCATCCTCTTACGCTCGCTGATATCCCGGTCAATGGCAAGAACATATGGTTCACTGCCAATCTCTATAAGCTGGGCAGATACTTCTATCGGAAACGCAGAGCCGTCCTTGCGTACATGCCTTGTCTCAAAAGTCAGGGTTTCACCTTTCATTAACTGATTAATCCCCTCTCCCACATGTTTTCTGGCCTTTTGCTCATCAAGAAAAGCCATAGGCTCTCCTATCAGCTCTTTATACGTATAGTCATGAATCCTGCACGCTACATCATTCATATCCATTATGATCAGGCCTTTATCAGTCGGCTTCAGAAGAAAAATACTGTCAGAAGCCTGGTTAAAAAGCGCCCTGAAACGCTTCTCACTATCCTCTAATGCCTCCTGTGCCATTTTCCTGCCCGTGATGTCTTTTGAAATAACCATAACAGAGATTGTTTTCCTGTCCCTGTTTTTTACCGGGCTGAACGTTTGAAGGAAATACCTGTTATCTCTTTGGCTTTTATATTCGTATTGCGTAGACTTGCCTGTTTTGAATGCCTTGTTTACCTTGTCTTTGAATTTTTCTGTTTCAACCGGAGTATGAAAATCGCTGTATGCTTTTTCGCCCAATCTGGCTTTTGACAGTTTAAGACGCGAAAAATGTTTTTTGTTCATAAATAAATATTCATAATCCCTGTTAACCTGATAAATTGAATCCTCTGTGGAATTAACAAGAGTTTTATATTTTTCTTCACTCTCAAGCAGGGTTTTTTCAGATTTTTTAAGTGCGGCTTCCTTTTTTTTCAGCTTTGATATTTTACCGCGCAGTTTTTTTAACTCTTTTATAAGCTGTTCTTTTGTTAATTTCTGATCGCTCGTTTTCATTTAAGTGATTAATTGCACATATGTATTTTAATTGATATCTTAACCTAAAATATTGGATAAGTCCTGTTTTTAAAGCCTCAATAGCTGTTTATTTTTAACCCCTTGAAAATAGTACATATTATAAGCTATATTATTTGTCTGTAACTCTTCTACTTTCTCAATAACAATAGTTACAAAGACTTTTTCGGAGGATTAATAAAATGGCAAAATCAATTGAAATTCGCTGGCACGGCCGCGGCGGACAGGGTACAGTTACTGCTGCCAAGGTCCTTGCCGACGCATGCCTTAGCGGCGGAGGATATGTTCAGGCATTTCCCGAATACGGTCCTGAGAGAGCAGGAGCCCCGATCAGGGCTTTTAACAGGATCAGTGAAAATGTAATAAGGATGTATGGACCGGTCCTTCATCCCAAGGTGGTAAGCATTGCTGACGCAACATTGATTGACTCTGTCAATGTAACCGAAGGCGCGCCGGATAACGCGATTTTTATTGTAAACACATCAAAGTCCCCGAAAGAAGTACGTGAAAAGCTCAAGGTAAAAGCCTCTCAGAAAGTATACGCGGTTGACGCAACAAAGATCGCTGTAGATTCTTTTGGAAGGCCGCTCCCAAATTCATCTATGCTGGGCGCAATTTGCAAAGCAACAGAAATTGTAGATATGGATACCCTTCTGGATAACGTTAAAAAAAGTTTTGGAAAGAAATTTGCCCAGAAGATCATCGACGGCAACCTCAAGGCCGCAAAGCGCGGATATGAGGAGGTACAGGAAGGATGAACCCGGTAAATTCTATCATTCTTTGGAATGAAATAATTTTCAGGAAAATAAACGAAATAAAACATAAAAGTTATTGTAAAAGGGAGGCTACGGGGTGAACAAAAAATACTGGGAAAAACTTCCACAGGGCTCTGTCGTCCTTGAGGCAGGAAGTTCAGCAAAGTTCAAGACAGGATCATGGCGGTCCATGAGGCCAAAATGGATAAAAGAAAACTGCATTCAGTGCATGTTCTGCTGGATTTACTGTCCTGACATGTCTGTTAAAGTAAACGCAGAAGGTAAGAGAGAAGATTTTGATTTTGATTACTGCAAGGGCTGTGGAATCTGTGCCCTCGAATGCCCTGGTAAAAAGGGCAATAAAGCGATAGTCATGGAAGAGGAGGGCAAATAAATGGGTAAGATAGTCGCAGTTACCGGAAATGAAGCATGTGCGCAGGCCCTGAAGCAGATCAACCCTGATGTATGCGCAGCCTACCCCATCACCCCCGCCACTGACCTTATGCAGAGGTTTTCAAGTTTTGTCAATGACGGCAAGGTGGATACAGAGCTGGTCCTTGTAGAGAGTGAACACAGCGCGATGAGCGCCTGTATAGGTGCTGCTGCTGCAGGCGGCAGAGTTGCCACAGCTACATCATCACAGGGCCTGGCCCTGATGTGGGAAATGCTTTATATAGCAGCAGGAACAAGACTTCCTATAATAATGCCGCTTGTAAACAGAGCTCTTTCAGCCCCCCTGAACATTCACGGCGACCATTCCGATGGTATGGGGGCAAGAGACACAGGCTGGATACAGTTCTATTCAGAGAATGCTCAGGAAGCATATGATAACACCATCCAGGCATTCAGAATTGCAGAGCATCTTGACATAAGGCTTCCAGCGATGGTCTGTTTGGACGGTTTTATTGTCAGTCACTCTATTGAAAGAGTGGAATATATTGATGATGCAGATGTAAAAAAATTCGTAGGAGAGTTCAAAGCAATACACCCTCTCCTTGATCTGGATAACCCCAAAAGCTATGGCCCGCTTATTCTTACTGATATGTATCACGAATATAAGAGAGCCCAGCATGAAGTTATGACAAAAGTCCCGGCTGTTACGCTTAAGGTTGCAGCTGAATTTGAAAAAATGACCGGCCGAAAGTACGGCCTCTTTGAAACATACAGACTTGAAGATGCTGAAACAGTAGTCGTTGTCATGAGTTCTGCAGCAGGTACAACCAAAGACATAATCGACCAGTACAGGGATAAAGGCGTAAAAGTAGGTCTTCTTAAGCCCCGGATGTTCAGACCTTTTCCTTATCAGGAAATAGCCGATGCCCTTAAACATGTAAAAGCTATAGCTGTTCTTGACAGGGCTGATTCCTTTGGAGGCTACGGCCCGTTATTTTCCGAGATAATCGGTGCGGTCATATCCATGGACAGCAAACCTGCCATGATAAACAAAATTTTTGGTCTTGGCGGCAGAGATTACCTGCCTGACCAGGCAGAGAAAGTACTTGATGAACTGGCAGAAATCGCAAAAACCGGAAAAGTCAAAACCATTAAAGAATACATAGGAGTAAGAGAATAAAAAGTTCATTGTTCACCGTTCATTGTTCACCGATAACTATGAACCATTAACTATCAACTATGAACTAATTCCGGAGGAATTAATATGGCAACTGAAACCAGGAAACAACCACTGAAATTAAAAGAGCTTGCTAAAAAAGAAGACAGGTTTGTACACGGCCACAGGATGTGTTCCGGCTGCGGAGCACCCATTGTCGTAAAACAGGTACTGATGGCAACTGATTATCCTATTATCGCGTCAAACGCTACAGGATGTCTTGAGGTTTCATCCTGCATTCAGGAATATACTGCCTGGAAGATCCCCTGGATACACAGCGCCTTTGAAAACGCCGCCGCAACAATATCAGGCGTTGAAGCCATGTACAGATCCCTGGTAAAACAGGGTAAGATCGATGACAAACAGGTAAAATTTGTCGCCTTTGGCGGTGACGGCGGAACATATGATATCGGTTTTCAGAGTCTTTCAGGCGCAATGGAGCGCGGACATGACATGATGTATATCTGCTACGATAACGGCGCATACATGAACACAGGCATTCAGCGTTCAAGCGCAACACCTTTCGGCGCCAATACCACAACTTGTCCGGCAGGTGATGTTATTCCTGGTAAACCCCAGCATAGAAAAGATCTAACCAGGATAATGGCTGCTCACGGTATACCTTACGTAGCCCAGGCCTCACCTGGGAACTGGATGGACCTTATGAAAAAAGTGCAAAAAGCCTTTGAAATAAAAGGCCCGAAATTCATGAATATAATTGCTCCGTGCAACCGGGGCTGGCGGTCAAAAACAAATGACGCTATCACGCTTGCCAAGTTAGCGGTCGCAACCTGTTACTGGCCGCTCTACGAAATTGAAAACGGTGTCACAAAGATCACCTTAAAACCAAAAGATAAAAAACCTGTTATTGACTTTTTAAAACCCCAGGGAAGATTCAAGCATATGTTTGCACCCCAGAATGAGTGGATGCTCAAAAAGGCGCAGGAATATGTAGATGCTCAGTGGGAACGCCTCCAGCAGGAAGCTGCGTGCTGGGCAGAAGAAGAGAGCACAGAACAGAAATAGTTCGACAGGCTCACTATAAAATCAGGTGATCAGATAAAGAATAAATTACATTTTTTTGATTTAAAAAATAAAAAGCTCAGGTAAAGACCTGAGCTTTTTTATTGATTTGTCATTTTACTGACACCGACACTGTTTTTTGTTCATGGTTGATTGTTCATGGTTTATGGTAAAACAATGAACTTTTGCTCCCTGCTTATTGATTGCTGTTCCCTGATCTCTGCCTTTATCCACTTGATTATTACAAAAATCGGAGTAAAATTATAAGCAGGTATTGATAAATATTATAAATGTAATATAAAGGAGGTAGTTATGATTAACAAAAATATTCTGACAGGTATTCTAATTGTCATTGCTTTCATGCTGATATTTCTTCCGCCTGGCATCTGTGAAGCTCAGACCGGTACTGACATAAAAGGAGCAACTTATGTAGGTGCATCCACATGCAGGGATTGCCATGAAAGGATTTATGAGGGCTGGAAAACAACCTTTCATCCCTATAAATTTCAGGATGCCCTCCCTGAAAATATCGTAGGTGATTTCGACAATAACAATACACTTACCATAGGCGAATATACTACAAAAATGAACAGGTCAGGGTCCCGGTACTCAATAACCACCATGGGGCCTGACAATAAAGAACACACCTATAAGATCAAATATCTGATCGGTTCAGTCTGGAAACAGCGATATGTTACCGAGTTCCCTAACGGTGCACTTCATATCCTGCCTGTTCAGTGGAACGTACAAACTCAGGAATGGGTTGATTATCACGGCCTTAAGAAGCATAAGCCGGGCGATGGGAAATATTGGAGTGACAATAAGAGAACATACCAGTTTAAATGCACAGGCTGTCATAACACAGGTTCGGAATTCACATATAACTCTCAATCAGGCACCTTTACAGGAACCAGATGGGCAGATAAAGGCGTATCATGCGAGGCCTGCCACGGCCCGGGGAGCAAACACGTAAAAGCAGAAGGTGAAGATCTGGCCAGAACTATTGTAAATCCTGCCAAGATTTACGATCCAAACCGTGCAGCCATGATCTGCGGTCAATGTCATAACAGAGGCAGCAGCTCAAAAAAATTATTCGGCTTTCAGAAAACTGGCTATCCCTTTGATTATAAGCCCGGGGGGCAGCTGAATTATCTTTATGATGAAAAGCCGGGGACATACCCTGACGGAACATCTAAAAAACACCATCAGCAGTACATAGACTGGAGAGGTAGTTCACACGCCAAGACAGGTGTTCAGTGCTGGGACTGCCATTACTCTCACAGGCAGGGCAATTCCAACAGATATCAGACCAAACTGCCTGGTTCTGTGCTCTGCAAAAATTGCCATATCGATGTTGAAAAACGAGGTGTCCATGGTCTTCACAGCTCTAATAATTGTATAGGCTGTCACATGGCTCCTGCAGCAAAGAGCGCTGTGTCAGGGGATATCCACTCTCATACATTTAAAGTACTCAGACCTCAGCAGACAATAAAAACAGGCGGAAAACAGCCCAATGCATGCAACCTTTGTCACTATCATAAAGATGACTCACCTGAAGATCTGGGTAAAGTACTCGATGAAATAAAGAGCAAGAGCTGGGCTGAATTCAATATTAAAAAATAAATAGCTGATAATCTCTTACTGAACTGACTTAAAAGGAGATTATATAGATATGAGCGGGAAAAACAGGAAAAAGCTTCTTTTAACTGTACTATTATTAATTGGTACCGCTGTGATAATAACTGGAGGAAGCACATTTGTATATGTCGGGTCAAATAAATTCTGCGGCTACACATGCCACCAGATGAAGACCCGTGCTTACATCTGGCAAAAGTCCACACATAATAATATCAAATGCATTACCTGTCACTCTGAACCCGGGATAATAGGAGAATTTAAAGCACACATAGACGGTATCAATTACCTTAAATCCTTTCTCAAAGAAAAGACAAAAAATCTCACGATTTTTGCCACCCGCAGAAATCCGGCGCGCCTGAAATCCTGTATACATTGTCATCCTGCAGACACACTGAAAGATGAGTCAGAGACAATACGCATGAATCACGTTTTTCATATTGAAAAGGAGAAATTATTGTGTACTGACTGTCATATGGATATGATCCACGGCTCGCACAGTTTTGAAGTTGATATGGTTAGTCCAAAGGAAAAAAAATGTATCATTTGTCATCTAAGAGTAGGCTCTTTTCTGAATTGTCAAAGCTGTCATATCAGAAAAGTTATCAGCGGACAGCGGCAGGTATTTATATTAGACGCTCTGGATGATATAGGGATTGAAGACGAACCGGATAGATAGCAGTCTTTCGGTAAGGGTGACGATGTCCGTTTCGTCTAATGGTTACGTCATTCGGTTTTTTACGTTACCGCCACACCTAACCTTTACGGGCTTCGTAACCCTAACCGTCAGTCGTAACAATTTGTTATTCTTTCCTGCTTACAGCTCTTTACAAACAACACCTTTTGCCATAAAAAAGCTGTTTGCTACATGATGAGATGCCAGGCGTGCTTTTGCCTTAGCCGGTCTTTTTACATTTCCAGAGGCCCCGCTGTCAAACAAGGAATATACAGTGTCATTATGCCCATTGTAAGAAGCATACATTAAGGCTGTAGCACCGTTTTTATCCTCGAAATTAATTTCAGCGCCATGATCTATCAATATTTTAACTGAATCAGTGCGGCCTGAAAATGCCGCCGCCATCAATGCTGTAGCTCCGTTGGCATCCCGCGCATTAATATCTGCGCCGTGTGCAATCAGGGTATTAATTGCCTTGTTCCGGCCTTTAAGCGCGGCCTGAGTAAGACTCGTCATTTCCTTGCAGTTCTTAGCCCTAATGTCTGCACCCCTATCCAGCAATGCCTCTATTGTTTCTGTATGCCCTGCAAATGCCGCCTCCATCAAAGCGCTCTCTCCGCTGAAATCCTTTGTATTTACAACAGCGCCGTTTTCAATCAGAATTTTTATCGCTTCTATCTTGCCGGCAAATGCCGCATGGTTCAGAGCTGTCTTTCCACTGGAATCCTTTTCATTAACATCACTGCCGATTTTAATCAGTATCTTCATTGTTTCGGGCTGGCCGGCAAATGCCGCTGCCATTAACGCTGTTTCTCCCTTATAAGTTTTTTCGTTTACATACGCTCCGCTGTCTAACAAAAACTTCACAGTCTTTTCATGTCCCATTATTGAAGCCATCATAAGCGGAGTTTCCCCATATGAGAATTCAGCATTTATATCTGCACCGGTATTTACCAGGGCTTTGACCTGCTCAGTATAACCCATAAAGGCCGCAACCTTTAGATCTTCGTTAGGACCGGCAAAAGAAACAACTGGACTTAACATTAAGGCAGGCACAGAAAACAAGACAACTAATAAAACAAGTGTAATTACAGAATTTCTCATGGCCATCTCCCCCCTTTTTTTCACGATACGGTTTAAAAGCGTTAATTCAGTTTTCCCGGAAAAAAAATAAACTGCATCTAAAAAATACATATTGCTTTTTGAATAATATTTTGAAATTGATATGTATTTGCTTGTAACTGATCACGTTTAAAGATCCTTAAGCAAATCTCAAAATTGTTGGTATGGGAATTTAGTTATAATATTTAGAAATATCTATATAATTAATTATAATTATATACATTTTATTTATTTTGTCAATGATTTTTTTGCTATTAAAAATATCCTTTAATTTTAATGGGTTATCGGGAATGCAGGCTTGCATTCTGCCCGCCTGTAAGCAGGTTACAGGATACGGTTGACGGTTAGGGTTACGAAGCCCGTATCGGTTAGGTGTGGCGGTAACGTAAAAAACCGAATAACGTAACCATTAGACGAAACGGGCATCGTTACCGTTTACCCTTACCAAAAAAACGTTGTGGGATGCGGGTTAAGAATAGAAAGAACAACAATGGTTTTTATTTGGTTTCAACCCGTCACCCGTAACTTTCTTTACTCAAGCCGTATAATATATATTTGTTAACGTTGAACCGCGCCTGCCTGCCAGGCAAGCCATGAACTATTAACTATTAACTATGAACTTTATTTACTTGGGTAAATAATGAGACCAAAATTAGGCGTCGGCGTATTTGTAGTAAAAGATAACAAAATCCTCCTGGGTAAAAGAATATCCAAAACACATGGAGACGGTGAATGGAGCCTGCCCGGAGGCCATCTTGAAAAATGGGAGTCTTTCAAAGAGTGCTGCATGCGTGAGGTGTTTGAAGAAACCGGCCTTAAAATAGCAAACATTCAAAAATTAGGTTTTACAAATGACATGTTCAAAAGTTCTGACCTGCATTACGTCACGCTCTATTTTATTGCAGATTATGCAGATGGCGACCTGATCAATAAAGAACCGTATAAATGTGACGAGTGGCAGTGGTTTGAATTAACCAGCCTGCCCTCCCCTCTGTTTTGCGGAATCAGTGAAGTGGTTTCAAGCTGTAAGATCTTTTGATTTTTTGCTGTTTAGATAAACTTTTGCATCAACAAACCATTTCCTGTACTCAGGCTCAAGCTTATCCCATGAAAAACGTTCTGTAAGTCCAATAGCCCGATCATTAGAAATCCGCTCTTTTTTTAATATCTCATAACTCAATCTACTAAAAAAATCTTTTTCCTCGTACAGAAACTCTCCTGGAAACAGCTCTGGATAAGAAAGCCTGTTTGGAAGAAGCGGTCTGCATCCTGCGCGTACAGCCTCAATAATCGCCATACCAAAAAACTCATGTGTTGCTGTTGATACCACTATATCACTCGATTTCAGCCAGCGCGCATATTCCCTGGAAGACGTTACATATCCAAAATGGAGCAATCTCTTGCTTAGTTTCTTTTTAGCCTCATCAAATATCCCGGGGATCTCTTTGTAGGATTGTCCGAGGATAACGAGGTTAAAATCAAGGCCCTTTTTATCGAGTTTAAAAAGCGCCTTAAAAAATGTTTCCGGGTCTTTATCATGTTCCCATCTATGGTTCCAGAGTATCACAGGGGTCTTATCCCGCTTATAACCCTGTGCTTCATCTATAGCAGAGAAATCAATTCCAGGCGGCAGAACCCTGGTTTTTGCGCTCAAGGCTCTGGAAGGGTTTCCCAGTCGCATATCGTGAGATGCTTTAAGGAGTTTCCCGGCTTCTTTAACAAATGAATTCAGATTATGCGCAGAGTTGAACGCCAGACTATCAGAAGCAAGCGCACTGGTCAGGTTTGTAAGGGAAAAATGCAGATCGCGTTCATCCTTAACCTGGACAGGGTATGCGAACTGATTTTCATGGAAATATGTAAGGAGCGGCACCTGCCTTGTCCATAGAGGCGCAAGGCCCCTGAACACTGCAGCATCAACAAAGCTGGAGCATAATATCCGGTCAAACCGCTCTCCATAGGCATGCAGTTTTTTTGCGTAAATAGGGGCTGCAAGCCTCATGCGCCATTTCCACTTGCGAGCTGGAAATGTCATGAATTCAAAATTAAACGGAAGCTGTTTAAGGCCGTCAAGAAATGATTTATGTGATCCCCCGTAGTAGGGCTCAAGAACAAGAATACTAAGGACTTTGTCATTATTCATTTTTCATCGGTAAGGGTAACGGTAACGATGCCCGTTTCGTCTAATGGTTACGTTGTTCGGTTTTTTACGTTACCGCTACACCTAACCGATACGGGCTTCGTAACCATCAACCATGAACGGTCTTTTGTCTTAACCCGAGACTCGAAACTGTTTGTTGTTTTTTTACTCTTCCACAATCAAAAGAGTCAGTCCGCAGTCAGTACATTCAACTGCATCAGAGCCAACAGTTGAACCGCACGCAGGACATTTCCCCTGGCTTGCCATTTCATTTGAGGCCTGTATTTCAGGATGAGTCCTTGCATAGTGTTCTTCAATAAACCCTACTGCCTTTTCAACATCCTGTTTTGACACCATCAGACTGCGTGTATCCGCACTACAGCCTTTGTTGCATCCGGCATCAGCACTAATATTGCAAGGGACATTAGCATCAATAAGAACATCATAGAGCTCATCTATCCATTTTTTATCACCCTCTTTGACTATAACCCGGCCTTCCAGATCCTTTTTCATACACTGCTTTCTTTCTTCCTGCACTATTGTTACTTCTTCAGGCATCATAAGCGCGGTATCGCAGTGTGCGCACTTATCAATATGCGCAAAATACTCAGCTGAGCAGTCAGGACATATTTTTATATTCCGCATAATCAGTGTAAGTGTCTGTGTTTAGTGTCAGTTGTTAGTTGTTACTGATTACTCATTACTCATCACGCTTCACGAGATACGCTTCACCATTTTTTACCCGCAACTCGCTACTCGTAACTATTTATTAACTGTCTTTTTATTATAATAGCAAATTTCGTTTTTTAATATTGTGTTAGAAACAGTGTCTGTGTAAGTGTCCCCGTAAAGTTCCATATAACTTGAACTACGGGGCAGGCAGTGGTTAGTGACAGTAAAATGCAGTGTAAGTGTTATATGTTAATTGTTCATAGTTCATTGTAACTATTAACCATCTTCACCCCCACGTCTAGTTTTACTAATGTAAAACTGTGGGGGGTGATCTTCATCACATAACTTTATTCTCTTTATATATCATTCTATAATTAGCACTCAGGAATGCGGATTGCGGACTTCGGAATGCAGATTTTGGATTTAAGATTTTAAATTTAGAACTTCGGACTTCGAATTTCGAATTTGGTTTTAAACATATGTGGGAAAGAGCTTTTAAAAGAATTCCAACCAATATAAGTATAAGGTTTTTCAGTGGCCCAATGCAGTACTATGGAACCGTTACAAATCTCTCTGAAAAAGGCATGTTTATAAGCACTAAAGTCAGCTTTCCCTTAGAGCCTCAGCTTAGAATACTTATGCCTTTAAATAAAAAATTTATAAGACTCCCTGCCCTGATCAGAAGCTTTGGAAGGTCAAATAATCGTTTTAATGGCATAGGGGTTGAGCTTTTAGGCCCGCCAGGCGATTATCTTGAGTTTGTCAACAGCCTCAGAAAAGAAGAGTAAGTGAAAGAAGCAGTGTATGTGAAAGAGGCAGTGTAAGTGTCAGTTAAAGGATTATTACAGACACTGTCACTAATAACTTGCACTGATTATTCTGACACAGACACTGGAAACTGACACTGTTTGTTGTTTTCACTGACACTAATCACTTACACTGCCTTTAAGTTGCATGCCTGAACCTTTTCCTGATACAATGTTCTTATTGTATTTTACCTTTTTTTCCATAGGAGGTTATTGTGGATGATATTATTGAAACTTTTAGATATGTACTTGTTGAAGGTGTAAAAAAGAGGGTTTCTGACATCCATCTTTGTGTAGGTACTGCCTGGAAATACCGTATGGACGGCAATATCATACCCATTGATGAAATGAGGCCTCTTGAAATGAAAGAGTGCGAGGACATTGTAAAACATATCCTCTCTAGCGGCCGCGATTATATCAAAGAAGACATTGATAAAGTAGCTATAAGGTTAAAAGACCTGGATTGCACATATTCCATGCCTAATGTGTCCCGTTTTCGTGTAAATATCTGCAGGCAGAGAGGTTCTTTTTCAGTAGTGCTCAGAGTTATCCCCTTTGAGGTGCCAACAATTGAGTCGCTTGGTCTGCCCGAAGTAATAGGTGAGATAGCGCTTGAGGAAAGAGGCCTGATCCTTGTAACAGGAATCACCGGCAGCGGCAAATCAACAACACTGGCAGCTATGGCTAATACGATTAACATGACAAAGGCCTGCAAAATAGTAGCGATCGAAGATCCTATTGAATATCTTCACAATGAACAGAGGGCTTCTATTATTCAGCGTGAGGTTGGTTCTGATACAGAGAGTTTTGCAGTTGCGGTTAGAGCCTCAGTGCGCCAGGATCCTGATGTAGTCCTGCTCGGTGAAATGCGGGATACCTCTTCAGTGGAAACCGCGTTAAAGGCAGCTGAAACAGGGCGTCTGGTTATGTCCACACTCCATACAGTTGATGCGCCTAAAACCATCCAGAGGATAATAAGTTCTTTTGACCTTAGTGAGCAGATGGCTATAAGGATCAGACTGGCTGAATCTATCAAAGCTGTTATTTCCCAGCGCCTTATTCCCAGAAAGGATCAGGCCGGCAGAATAGCTATAGTTGAAGTTATGAGGAATACTCTGTCTATTAAAGATTGCATAGAGAACCCGGAGAAAACAGGCACAATTAAGGAATTAATGGCCTCGGGCAAAGATCAATACAAAATGCAGACGTTTGACCAGCACCTTTCAAAACTGTACGAGCAGGGCATAATCGATCTTGAGACAGCAAAAGCTTCAGCAACCAGCGCCTCTGATTTTGAGCGGAATGTAATGTTTACATAATAAAGAAAGTGTCAGTTTTCAGTGTCTGTGCCAGTAAAATCCTTTAACTTACACTAAACACTTACACTGTCACTGCCTTTCTGACACTGATTACCGTTTTTTAAGCCTAACATACGCTGCCAGGGTATCATCATCTTTTTTCACATCAAAATTCTCTATCTTCTGAAATACATTTATCAGTTTTGTAAAACCATATGCCCGGTGGTCAAAATCAGGGTTTCTTTTTTTAATCCCGAGCCCAATGCCCGCTAAATTTGCCCAGCCGTCAGCATCCGCAGACTGACTCCTCACCACTTTTATCAGCAGATCCTTAACATTACGGTCTATCTGGCGCTTCTTGCCTTTTGATGCGATATCCTTGGCAGGTGTTTTTTCCGGTGAATACAGGATTATTTCATCAGAGACCTCTTTTAAGTCTTCTGAAAAACTGCCGTTAATGCCGACTATGAACACTTTCTTACCCATTGACCTTAATTCCACAACAAGGGGAATAAAGTCCCTGTCTCCTGATACAAGTAAAAGGGTTTCCAGATTGGGGTTTGCATAAAAGAGCTTCATCGTATGCACACAGATAATAGTGTCTGCACTGCTCTTTCCTGACCTTGATACCGGGCTGAACACAGGCTGTATCCCTGCTTTAAAAAGCTCCTGTATCCTGTCCTGAAATTTTGTCCAGTCAGCATATGCCTGGCACGTCGCTATACGGCCCCTTTTTTCACAAAGCTTTATCAACAGATCAAGATCAGGATAACTGCTGTAAAGGTTCTGCGCAGAATAAAACAGATTTTCATAATCAATAACTACTGCTACATCTTTATCCATAAAACATTCTCCTTAAAATTTATTGTAATTATACCAGTATACCAGAA
>VAPA011016901.1_pt1 | contig 62432 bp, 58 predicted proteins | sample 3395041 | NCBI WGS metagenome assembly VAPA01 (sample SAMN08290432, study PRJNA428436) | hydrothermal vent metagenome | isolation source: Deep-sea hydrothermal vent chimney | place: Indian Ocean: Southwest Indian Ridge | depth 1973 m m
CCTTGAGCACCACCAATACCCTCAATAATAACAGAATCGTGTTCATCTATGTATTTCAGGCCACCGTCCCCAGGTATGAATGCTGTGATCTGCTTTCCGTTCTTTGAGAGTTGAATCCGTACAGCCTTTCGAATAGCTGAGTTAGGCTGTTTTGATTCGATGCCTACTTTTTCGAGTACAATTCCTCTTGCCTGAGGAGCGCCCTCTAGGGGGTCAGTTTTCTTCTTCAGCTTCAGAATTCGCCTCTTGTAAGCGGGCTTCTTCCAGCGGAACTTTTTCCTCTTTCGTAAAAGAGGTCGGGCTGCGAATTCGCCCAATGGGGATTTTGAACTTGTCAATATAATTTACCTCTTAGCAGTCAACGTACCGTTCAGGGAACGCTCTGCATGGTGGTTATCGGCTCCGGCCTGTGTAACCTTAAAAGGCTTATGAAAAGTAAGCTTTCGGAAACGCCTCAGGCAATCACAACGTTGGTCAAATCGAAGTGACGGCGCACTAGAATTCGTGCTCGAGCAACGTTTCTTCCATCGCGACCTATTGCAATTCCGCGGTCTTCTGTATTTACGGTGACGGATGCCACCTTAGTGCCATCTCGATGTTCTATGATTTTCACCTGCTCAACTCTAGCTGGTGCAAGAGCACTCTTGACAAATGCTTCAGCAGATTCTGCCATCTCAACAACATCAACAATTCGGCCGAAAGCAGCTGATGCAGCTTTTACATTTACTCCGCCACGACCAATGGCTTTGCCGAGCTGCTTAGGCCGGACTACAATAATGATTCTCTCTCCCTCATCATCACGGATTACGTCGATCGCTGCAGCGCCTGTAATCTGTTCAAACTTGGCGATGAGTGCCATGTCCTCCATGGAGAGTTTAACTCGGCCCAAAAAAATCGCCTCAAACCATTTTTAGGATTTTTGAGTCGCCGGGCTTGATTATCGCTATTGCAGAAACCATGAACGGTTTGCCTACAACCTCACCTAAATCCCAAGATGTGCCTTCGAACATTTGGACCTTGATATCTGATAATTTTGCAAATCTTGTGATATCATCGGAATCATTTTTTGGGCAGTTTGCAGCCATTACTACGAGTTTCGCCGCACCACTCTTGATTGCATCGATTGAAGATTTTGCACCTATTTTGCATTCGCCGGTGTTTACTGCACTTGCTATTGGTTGATTCAGGCTCATTCTATGACCTCATGTGTGGTTTGTGGACAGAACGGAACAGGTTGCGTCAAATGACTTTCAGTTTTAATGTTTCCGTCATGGTCTTATCGCTTCTTCTTCTTAGAAGAAGTGAATTGTGGGTTCATGAGGAGATCAATAGCCCCTGTTCCTAATGGGATGAGCTGGCCTAGAATTACATTCTCTGTGATTCCTCTCAGAGGGTCTCGTGTTCCAGCGATTCCTGCACCAAGCAGGTGCTTGATTGTAACCTCAAAGGCGGCTCTTGCTAGAGCACTGTCCTTTGAACCGGAGATACCATGTCGACCAATCTGACGGATTGTGCCATCAACAGTCATCATGTCTGCAACAAGAATGATGTGTCTCACGTCTACATCCATACCCTGTTCATTGAGCACACTCATAGCTTCTTGGATAATGGCGTTTCTGGTGGCCTCGACTCCGAGCACATGAAAGATCTCTCGAAGGTTATTCGTGTAGATCCTATGAGGGTTCACACCCTCAATTTCTAAAGCGTCTTCCAAGTTTGAGCCCTCAGTGTAAAGCACATACCCATCAGATTCTTTTCGAATCACAACATGTGTGACACTGTTGATCCCTTTGACACGTACTTCGCGGATTTTTTCACTCAGTCGTTGAAGATCTGCAAGGGTTTCATTTGCAGGGTACACGAAGATTGTATTCTCGGATGACTCCACCTCTCCCTTGGCTTTTATTTTCGCCTGTATTGCCTCAGCAACAATCTCGACAGTAAGTCCCTTGTCCTCCATTAATTCAGGATCAAATCGGATGTCAATAGCCTGTCGAAGTAGGTCGATTGAAACATTACTTGCAACACTCTCGACTAGGACCATCTCAATGTTTCTGGCAATGGCTTTAGCCTCATTACGTTGATTAGCAATGTCTTCATTTAGATAGATCTTCATGGTGGGAGTGCTTGGATTATTCCTAGCATCGACAATCTCGATAAGCCTAGGAAGACCTTGTGTAACACTTAGTTCTGCAACACCTGCATAGTGAAAAGTTCGAAGTGTCATTTGTGTTCCTGGTTCTCCAATGCTCTGGGCTGCAACGGTGCCCACAGCCTCACCAGGCTCCACTAGTGACCTCTCGTAAGACTCTACCACGTTGTCACAGATAGTGTCAAACTCCTTCTTTGTGATGTCCAGACTACTCAACTTTGTTTCCAGCTCGTCCATTACGCTTGGAGGAAGTCTACGTTCTTCTCGCATTTTCTCGAACCGTTTCTCCATATGTTTGGCAATGAGAGAACTGACGATAGGTTCCTTTGCCACAGGTTTCTTCTTAGCTGCTGGTTTCTTGGCGGCAGTTGTCTTCTTCGTCGGGGTTTTTTTAGCAGTTGTTTTCTTTGCTGCGGGTTTCTTCTTAGCTACTGGTTTCTTAGTAGCAGTTGTCTTCTGGGTTGATTTGCTTTTCTTGGTTGTCTTTTTTGACACTGTCTAGACCTCCCCTAATCCATCTTTCCTATGCCTAGGACTTTCTCAATTGCTATGTCTATATTGACAGAGCGTCCGTGGTCAGATTTGCTTGGGTCGACACCATCATCACCAAAACGAAATTGGACTATTCTTCCCGGTGCAGTTCTGACTGTTCCATCGCTCTCTACTTTGAGATCCTGTAGAGCAGTCATGAGACGTCTCTGCATGTATCCTGATGTTGAGGTTCGCACAGCAGTGTCTACAAGACCTTCACGGCCTCCTGCTGCATGGAACCAGTATTCTATTGGATCAAGTCCACTCTTATAGCTAGATGTAACAAAACCTCGTGCTCGTGCGCCAAGATCACCCCTCTCGAAATGTGGGAGCGTACGTCCAACATAACCTCTGCTGATACGTTCTCCTCTAACTGCCTGTTGTCCTACGACAGCAGCCATTTGTGAGAGGTTCAATCTTGAACCACGGGCTCCGGTCTGAGCCATGATAACAGCTGAGTTCTCAAGACCGAGGTGTTCACCTGCTACCTCACCCGCAGAGTCTCGTGCTTCGGCTAGAGTGGCCATAATTCTCTGCTCGAGAGTTTCCAATAGAGTTTGACCTGGATTCGGATCCAGTTCATCTCGTTTGTATGTTTCAATGAGTTGGTTCACCTTAGCGTCTGCATCACTAAGAATCCGTTTGATTCGTTGAGAAGCCGCACGAGGCAAGGTGACATCATCAAGACCCATAGAAAATCCTCTGTCAGTGATAAGTCGGACAAGGAGTCTTCCAAACGAATCTAAAAAGATTCTAGCGGTAGTCGGACCCTTCTCCTTGATTATTCGGTGGAAGAGAGAGTCTGGTTCACCCGCACCAATTGCTTTCTCATCAACTACACCAAACTCTAGATTACCATCACGAATCACTACATAGGAGTCGTACTCACAGTCTTCTCTCTTACAGGTTTCACATTTTCGACAGATGTTCGCTTTAAAGGAGATGTTGATTCCCTCGGGCACGAACATGCTGAAAATCTGTTTACCAGTCCATAATCGAACTGGAGAAAGGATTGCGGGTTCTGGAAGTGTACCCTCAAAATTAGCAGTTGCCAAGAGTTGGTTCATTTGGTTCAATGTATAAAGGCTGGATTTCCTTGTCAGTAGGAAAGCAGCTGAGATATAATCCTGAAGTGCTCCAATGATGGGGCCTCCATATCTTGGGGACAGGATTTGTTCCTGCACTCTCATCAGAACTCTAGCCTCAGCGCGCGATTCCTCGGACTGTGGTACATGAAGGTTCATCTCATCACCATCAAAGTCTGCGTTATATGGTGGACAGACGTACAATGAAAGCCTGAAAGTCCTATAGGGCATCACGCGCACTTCATGTGCCATAATGGACATTCTGTGTAGTGAAGGTTGTCTGTTGAATAGAACTATGTCTCCAGAGTTCAGATGCCGTTCAACAATGAAACCAGGTTCAATGGTATCTGCAATGACTGATCGCTCTTTCACGAAACGCAAATCAACACGACGACCATCCGTGCGAATAAGATAGTTACATCCAGGATGCCTCTCAGGACCACGAATGACAAGTTCCTTCATCTCCTCAATGTTCCATTCGGTCACTCGTTGCGGAATGGTAAGAATTTTAGCAATCTGTTCTGGTACACCGACCTCGTTCATGCTGAGGTTCGGGTCTGGAGATATTACCGTACGTGCTGAGAAGTCAACTCGTTTTCCTGATAGGTTGGAGCGGAAACGACCCTCCTTACCCTTCAGTCGCTGAGCTAATGTTCTAAGCGCACGACCTGACCTATGTCTTGCAGGCGGAATTCCACTTACACCATTATCAAAGTAAGTGGTACAATGATATTGTAGCAACTCCCATAAATCTTCAACAATTAGTTGAGGAGCTCCAGCGTCCAAGTTTTCCCGAAGTCTTTGGTTAATACGAATGATATCAATGAGCTTGTGACTAAGGTCATCCTCGCTCCTCACACCTGATTCGAGTGTGATTGACGGGCGAACAGTTACTGGTGGCACTGAGAGTACAGTGAGAATAGACCATTCAAGTCGAGCAGCCTCTGGATTGATACCCAAGAGACGATAGTCATCATCAGTGATATTCTCTAACCGAGCTCTGATGTCAATCGGAGTGAGCCGCACTGAACCTGCTTCACCCACTTCATAGATTGAGGTAGGTTTCTCTAGTTTCAGCTTGAGTTGTGGTTCTTCACAATGAGGACATGCCTTGACCTTTGCTGCTCTCTTCAGAATCTCATTGGATAGATTAGCAGTCTTTTGTCCAATCTCGGGGTATCTCTTGAAGAGTTGTTGATAGTGATCAATCTCCTCATCTGAGAGTAGTATCCTGTTGCACTGCCTGCAAATAGAACGAAGAACCTTGTGAATGACTTTCGCATATCCTTCATGCATGATTGGGCGCGCAAGTTCGATATGACCAAAATGTCCTGGACAGTTGCCGACTCTGTTACCACAAGTTCTGCAACGCTGACCAGGGTCAATCACACCGAGTTTTGGATCCATAATACCGCTATCAATTGGATAGCCATCTTCGTCATATGTATCAGCTACGACAATTTGAGCAATAGACATCTTACGTATGTCTTCAGGGGACAGTAATCCGAACTCTATCGCATCAATTTTCTTGGTTGTTAATCCTGTGATCATTTAGATCATCTCCTTCAAGCGTAGCCTTGTGGCTAGGCCAAGTGACATCATTTCTTGTATTAGCAGTTTGAAAGCATAAGATACAACAACACTACTGATTTTGGCGTTGGTTCCGCAAATCGGACAATAGTACTGATCTTTGTTCCGATCATAAACACCAATGAGACCACACTCTTCACAGACAAGCATGTTGCTTTTGTCTGACTCATCAAGAAGTCGACCTTTGAGAAGAATGGCTGCTCCATGACCAATTAGTACGTCACGCTCCATTTCTCCAAACCGTAGACCACCTTCCCTAGCACGTCCCTCCGTGGGTTGACGTGTCAGAATTTGTACTGGACCTCTAGCTCGAGCGTGTATCTTGTCAGCGACCATGTGGTGGAGTTTCTGATAGAAGATGACACCCATGAATATGTCAGCCTTGAGCTTCTCACCAGTGATTCCAGAGTACATGGTTTCGCGACCATTGTGCTTTAGACCATGCTTTTTGAGTATGTCAAAGAGTTCTTGTTCTGTAACACCACAGAATGGTGTGGCATCTTGTTGCTTACCAATCATGCAGGCAGCCTTACCAGCAACCATCTCCAAAATCTGGCCAATGGTCATTCTGCTTGGAATTGCATGTGGATTGACGAGCAAATCAGGCACAACTCCATCCTCTGTGAATGGGAGATCTTGTTGAGGTACTATATATCCAATAACTCCTTTCTGTCCATGACGGGATGCGTACTTATCACCTAACTCGGGTATTCTGAGGTCTCGAACCTTTACCTTTACCAAACGATTGCCATCGATGGTTTCTGTGAGGATGACACTGTCAACGACACCAGCTTCTCCATGACGTACAGCCACAGAGGTTTCACGGCGGTTCGGTGAAGCAATCTCGAACTCAGAATATTCTTCAAGGAATCTCGGTGGGGAAGTTCTGCCAATAAGTACGTCACCGCCCAGCACTTCCACCTCGGTTTCGATGATACCATCTTCACCAAGGTTTCTGTATGATTCTGATGCTCTGTATCCTCTCACGCTGCGGTCAGGAACCTCAAACCGATCTTCCTGTCCACCAGGATACTTTCGTTCTTCACTCTCGTACACTCTTGCGAAAGTACTTCTTCCCAAGCCTCTCTCAATAGAGGCCTTGTTCATAATGAGCGCATCTTCAATGTTATAGCCTTCAAATGAAAGAATGGCCACAATGAAGTTCTGTCCTGCAGGACGATCTTCGTAACCAATAGAGTCCATTGCACGGGTTTTGACTAATGGAACCTGAGGATAATGGAAAAAGTGTGAACGTGTATCAGCACGATATCTGAAATTGGAGGATGGTACTCCTACTGATTGTTTTGCCATGCCTGCCATGTATACATTACGAGGTGACTGGTTTCGTTCTGGAAATGGAATAAGTGCAGCTGATATCCCCAGAATTGTTGAGGGAACAATCTCCATGTGAGTAGTATTGGGACCAATCTCATCAGGGTACATTGCAATCAGCGTGTTCTCCTCTTCTTCTGCGTCAATGAACTCTACAGTTCCATTCCGAAGAAGGTCAAGGAAACCCCACTCAGTATCTGTCACCATTTTCAGATGCTCATCCGTGAGGCTACTCTTTCCATTCTCTACAACAATGACAGGTCTTCTCACACGACCAGCATCGCAGTTAACCTGCACTTCATGTGTATCCTCATAGTATGCGATGTTTGACTGATGATCTATCTCTCCAGTACGACGCTTCTGTCGCAATGTCTTTACCAATACCTGTGGAGCAGGGTGAATTCCAACGAGTCGACCATTCAGAAAGATATCAGCCCATTTTGCACCTCGTTTTCCGAGTAGTTTCTCGATTGGTTCAACTTCTGCCTTGAGTAAGGCACGTTCTATGGCCTCTTCTTCCGTGCCAACGGAGATGTAGGCCATCATTGCGAGATTCTTAACAAGACCACAGTTGGGTCCCTCAGGGGTCTCATTAGGACATATCTTACCCCAGTGAGTCGAGTGAAGGTCTCGTGCCTCAAAGTGTGGTTGTGAACGTGAAAGCGGTGATACAACTCTTCTTAGATGTGATAATGAAGAAATGTAGTTGGTCCGATCAAGTAGTTGTGATACACCTGCCTTGCCACCAACCCAGTTGCCTGTTGCCAAAGCATGCTTCAGTCTCTGTGTGATTACATCTGCTCTAACTGCAGTTCTGATATTGGGTTTACGGCCACGAACTGCGGTACGCTCTAGTTGGTACTTGATATCACGAGTCAATGAATAGAGAGCCACTCGGAACAGTGACATCAGAAGGTCTCCAGAGAGCTTCAGACGTTTGTTAGCATAATGGTCCTTATCATCAGGTGATCGTTTGTAAAGAACCAACTCAAGAAGACGTTCTACCATCTGACCAAGATAGTAAGCCTTCTGGAGGCGGCTATCATCTTCAGTTCCAATGTGTGGTAGAAGATAACGGTCGAGTACTTTTTCTGCACGAGCAAGCCTGTATTCTTTCGTCTGACCAACGGCAACACGTTTTCCAATAAAGTCCAAGGCGTTGGTGCGTGTAGAACCCTCTTCTTCTTCAAGCTCTGCATTGATTGGAGCGGACTGTTCGATTGTGACAATTAGTTCATTACGGATTTCATCATCATCTGAGATGACGTCAACAATTTCCCTGTCAGACTCGAGTCCTAGTGCTTTTAAGAGAATAGCGAGTGGAATCTTGCCGGGCACAGACGGGAACGAAACTCTTAGCTCACCTGTTCGCTTTCGTTCGATTGTCACTGGTGCTCTAAATCCACGAGAGGTCGAGAAAACTTTAGCAACGTGTGTAAAGCTAGAGCTCTTACTTGCTTCGTCAATCAGAATTCTATTCGGTGCTAAATCCTCTTGTGTAACTAGTACACGCTCTGATCCATTGATTATGAAATATCCACCGGGATCCTTTGGGTCCTCACCATGTTGGATGAGCTCATCATCTGACAATTCATAAAGATGGCATTTCTCACTTCTAAGCATGATGGGTAAGTTACCAATGTATATCCTCATTGTTTCAAGCCGTGTGGACACTGACCCTTCCTTTCGGACCGGGGTCATGTCAAGGTGTATCTTGCTTGCATAAGTAAGGTTTCTAATTCTAGCTTCATTAGGATAGAGCTTGTGTTCGCTGCCATCAGCCTCACGAATAGTAGGCTCATCTATGTGGATCTCTCCTAGTTCCACGATATAGCCTTCTATCTTTGGCGTCAGCTTGCCAACGCTGTCTACCACAAATTGGAGCTCTTCTCTGATAAACCGGTTAAACGAGTCAAGATGCTGACCTACTAATCCATATTGATCAAAAAATGACTCTATCACTGGCCAATACTTGTCCCGTTCTTGTGTGCCCTTTGCCATGTAATCACATCGTGGCTGTGAAGGACGGGGATACTACTGCTATGCATTCACGCTTCCCAACGCATGGAACCCAGAAAATCCGAGCTCACCAACTGCCTGCAATAGCCGCCCCGCTTGTTGTTTTACCCTGACAGTACTACTCCGAGCCGCATGCAATGGCGGGCTCGGCGGGATTCGAACCCGCGGCCATCAGGTTAAAAGCCTGCTGCGCTACCTGTCTGCGCCACGAGCCCTAGAGTCAAGTTTGACTATAGTTGCCCCACCATCTATGACATCATCGTGCATTACAACAAGTCCAGGGACGCAACATACGACCATGCATGAGAGGGAAGCAGTTCTGTCTGAGCAAAGGACGGGGAATTCTGTGGGCATAAAAGGCTTGCGATAAAACGACAAATGGCATCACATCTAGGGACGGCTTGGCTATGTGAGCCATGATAATATGGACCTAAATATCTAATAAATCTACTCTGTAATCCGTCCATAAGCAAAAACTAGGTCCAAAGACAATGAACAAGCTGAACTACTCCGACAACTTTAATAGAATATCAATAGTCGAGCGCGCACAAGCCCCTGTAGTGTAGTCCGGTTAATACTGCAGATAGTCTGCATTATCCGGTTAGCATTCAAGACTGTCAATCCAATGTGGTTGACACCTTGGAGCGGATCTCTTGAGATCCGGGTTCAAATCCCGGCGGGGGCGCCACTTCCTTTTTCACGATATGCTTTCTCTTCTAGGTTATTAAGATGAGATAGGGTGAAGTAAATTATTAATTTGATAGGATGTCAATACGTGATTATTCGGAGTGAAACATGATGACAGAGTTCCTTGACACTTGCTATGATGCGATAAAGATGCAGGAAGATTCGATACCTCGGACCATTGCTACAGTAGATGATGCATCTCTTTCTGTGCTTGAAAACAAAAAACAGATTGTATTGATTGGATGTGGAGATTCGTATGCAGCAGCAGCTTATGGTAGGTGGGCATTCCTCAGCGCGGGACTGAATGCTCAAGTTGTATCTCCGGACGAAATTAGACACCTCCGTTTAGACAAAGAATCAGTTGTAATTGGAATAACAGCTTCAGGTAGAAGTATTTCAACAATAGATGCACTTCAGTGGTCAAGGGCTCAGGGTGCAACAAATATTGTATTGACAGATAACGCAAGTGGAACGGCTTCACAAGAAGCAGATCACGTTTGGGTCACCAAGTCGGAGGTTAAAACATACAACACAAGTCCTTCAGCCCCAACTACCGCGGCAATGACATATCTCTTGGTAATTTCCTCCAAGCTTGGCGTGTCTGATAGATTGAGTCATGATATTCAGCAGCTTGAAAGTGTTGGAAAAGAGATGGTAACTTGGGCTGAAAAGGAAGGAGAGAACATCTCTCTGTTGACACGTCCCAACGTTCCAATCTATCTCATATCTGAGGGGCCAAATCATGTTGCAGCTCAGATAGGAATGATGAAGTTTAATGAGTTCTCCATCTTGAAAGGAATAGCCGCCATACGAGAAGAATTCAGCCATCATTACAATCTTTCACTCAATGACAATGATAGTGCGGTATTGATTTCCGATAGTCCTCCTCAATCAACAGATGATGCGTACATGAACGTACTCACTGGCACACTCAAAATGAAAGCATACCACTTATACACAGATGAGAAGCTCAATCTTGGACTTCCATTAGTACAAGCGATTCCTAATATGATAGCACTCCAGATGGCCTCATACTATACCGTTCTCAAATTTGATCCAGATAAGGAATCGTTTAAGCAATCGCATGCAGAAGCGTTCAAGATTTACTGAATGCTCTATGGCAAAAAGTAACTAAGGGGATATTATTAGCTCAGACTGTGGAAAATGTGCTCGAGCTCTTGGCTGATATTCAATCAGTAGGCAAACGCAAAGAGGTAGCAGAATATATCAATGCTCATCCAGATGAATTTGTTTCAATACTTGATTCTGTATTCAAAGAGAACTCAGTTGAATTAGCCAGTTACAAACAGTATATTCTTGACCTAATCGACCTTCTAAGCGCGAAACTAACGGTGTTAACTATAGAGCGAGTAATCATAGATACTGATTCTCAAATTCGGTTGAGGGGATTTCAAGCAGCTTATCGAACAAGAATCGACTCCCTCAATCCTCAGCTTGTCGATATTCTTTCAGATACAGAAGAAAAGTTCGAAGTGAGGAAATGGGCGATTCACATACTGGGAAGTACCGATCCTGTAAGCTACGGTAGAATTCTAAGAAAAACGGCACGAGATAACCATGAAGAAGTGAATCTCAGGAAGGAAGCGATTTTTGCCCTTACCAAAGTGAAAGATAGTGAAACAGTTGGAGCACTATGTGCCCTATTAGGAGACCCTAGTGTGGAGATAAGGGAGTCTGGTGCATGGGCTCTAAGCAATATGAGCGCTCCTGAATCAATCAATTGTCTTCTTGCAGCGCTCGAAGATGAATCTGAAAGAGTAAGAGACTGGGCAATTCGGGGACTAAGAGATATGGATGACGCAAAGGCGCTACAAGGATTAGCAGAGGTAATGGCCAGAGTATCTTCAAATGAACAAGTTCGAATGATACGTCTAGTAGTAGAAAGAAAATCTGAGATCATCCTCAGAGCGATAACAGAACTACTTAGCTCAGAGAATGTTGAGGTGCTCCGTGTTGCGGCTTGGGCTATTGGTGTTTCACCCTATCCACCTGCTGTTGCTGCACTAAGAAACCTTCTAGAGTATGATGATGAGCAAGTCCGTTATTATGCCAAAATCGCACTTGTTGGAAGTGGAGGAATAGACCCTACAGACCTCCAACTTTGATTCCGGACTACATCATTCCCTGATATAGACCTCCATCTACAAGTAATAATGCTCCGTGTATATAGCTTGCAATTGGACTAAGTAGAAATGCACACACTGGCCCAAATTCTTCTGGTTTTCCTAACCGTCCCAGTGGTATCCTCATATTGATATTTTCTACTGCGGATTCAGATGCGGCCATTAATTCTTCTACTCGCTCGGTGTAAATATACCCAGGACATATTGCATTCACACGGATATCGTCAGGAGTCATTTCTCTTGCAAGTGTACGCATCATACCAATCACTGCTGGACGAATAGCATTTGATAGAAGAAGATTGTCGATTGGTTGTTTTACTGAGATTGATGTGCTGTACAAAATAGATGGAGAATCAGACATCTTCAGAAGGTGTAGTGTTTCCCGTGTCAACCACACAGCACTCATCAATGTGAGATCAAAGGCTTTCTTCCAGTCGTCATCTGTTAATTGTGCAAATGTGCCTTGAGGTGGTCCACCAGCGTTTACAAAAAGTCCGTCTATATGAAGAATCTGTGAACCAATATTCTTCACAAGAGCTTTGATATCATCCTTTTTTGATAAATCCGCTACAAAATACTGAGAGTGCTCACCAAGTGAGGTAGTCGCTTTCTTCAACGAGTCTTCATTTCGACCACAAATTATCACTTTAGCGCCTTCATCAACAAGAGCTCGTGCTACACTGAAACCGAGTCCTCGAGAAGCAGCTGTCACAAGATAAGTTCGGTCTTTGAGATCGAGATCCATACCTGAATCTATGTCAAAAGCTCAGATAAGAGGCTCGTTGTGATTTAGTTACATTGCCCCAGAAGTAATTGGCTTCTCTGTTCTAGACCCAAACGTCACTTCAAGATGCAGAAAAGCAGAACTTAGACGTTGGAATTCTCCGGGTACCTTGAAATCTCCACCATTAAGGTCTGTCAGAGCGTTCTTGATTTTCCTTATTGTGAGTCTTCTATTATCTTTGGAATTAAATGCAAGAAGCACTCGCGTGTCATCAAGATCAGACATCTTGAAGACTGATTGACATTTGATGCCTTTGTTTGAGAGCGCGTGTTTTATCTTGGCTTCTATTGCTTTCATTGCTCGAATACACCAAGCATTTGTATTGGTCAGGATAGTTAAGCACCTGTATTCGTGGAGTAATACTCGCAAAATAGGTTAAACTGGAATCCAAGAGTTTCGTGATTTCCGAGTGAACTCCTTAATTCTTGTTTTCAAGCAAGCATCAATGGTGGATTCACCAAGCAGCCAAATGGAATCGATTCTCAGATGTGGTATATCCAAAACTCCCTTTCTTACTCGTATATGTGGCAGGTTTAATGAGTGGGTCTGTTGAAAGAGCAAGTATTTGATTGCCATAATTATGTAATATGTATTAGGTATGGAATAGAAAAGTATATAATATGTAACACGTAATACTATTTCGAGATTAATGAAAGAGTTCATGAATATTCAACGATCCACCCGTGTCCACTACAAGCGACACTGGAAACTGGGAAGCAAGAATAACCGAATTCGAGAATCTCATTATTGCAAATCTAGTTAGAGGAGATATAGATGAAAACAAATGGAATACCAATCAAGAAATTAGCTCTTGGAGTTGGCACCGCCCTAGCAGTGTCAATCGTGATCATGTTAACTTTTAGTGTTGCTGTAACAAATGACACAAGTATCCAAGCTAATCTGAGGGACGGAACAATGTGTCTTGCAGATATGAATGCTGATTTCATGCAAAGTGGAAATCAAGCACCCATAGAGGACGCTGTTGACCAGGCTCCCCTTAAGGACGAGACCGACAGAGCTTCCTTTGAGGATGCTGTAGATCAAGCTCCACTGAAGGACGAGACCGACAGAGCTTTTATTGTAGATGCTGTTGATCAAGCTCCCCTAAAGGACGAAACTGATCGAGCTTCTATGGAAGATGCTGTTGACCAGGCTCCTTTGAAGGACGAGACCGATAGAGCTTCTATGGAAGATGCTGTTGACCAGGCTCCTTTGAAGGACGAGACCGACAGAGCTTCTATTGTAGATGCTGTTGATCAAGCTCCTTTGAAGGACGAGACCGATAGAGCTTCTATGGAAGATGCTGTTGATCAAGCTCCTGTTGAGGATGCAATGGATCGAGCTTCTTTTGAAGACGCGATAGATCAAGCTCCCCTTAAGGACGAGACTGATGAGGCTCCCTTGAAGGATGAAACTGATGAAGCTCCTGTTGAGGACGCTGTTGATCAGGCTCCCCTAAAGGACGAGACCGATAGAGCTTCTTTTGAGGACGCAGTTGACCAAGCTCCAATAGAGAATAGTGTAGAGCAAAGATCAGCCCTACATATTGAATTCATGTGGATGTCCTACATCTTTCTTGTGGGATATCGGTATTGGCGAGTACGTGTTTAGTGAGTAAAAAAGGTCAGAGAATAGCCAAGACGATTGTAACGTACTTGTTCTATCTCTGTTAACAAGAGGAGTTATTCGACTCCTCTTCCGCTTTTTTTGACCAAGCTGCAATGACATTGCCGCTTAATGTATTCATAGAGAGTTAAGTAATCGTGATTCTGCATGTGAGAAAGTAAACAAAAATCATGCAAGGGATTAGAGAAGAAGAAATGGTCGGGACGGCCGGATTTGATCTGGCAACCTATGATCCTAGGACCTTAGAAACAACTTGCCAAAATGACTGTGAGTTAACCAGATGCAAATCAAGAATCTAGACCCAGATTATCCGTTGATATCACTACTGATTTTTTTTATTAGAAGGAAGTTGTCGGCAGTCATCTCAAAACACGTTCAGATGCTATTTCTTGACCAAGTTGTCCTAGTCTTGTGGTTTCATTGATTGGATTACCAGTATCGGGATTTATAGCTAAACATGCACCATCAATCATTTTGGTCCTGAGCAATCCCTTCGCAATAGGATTGTTTCTCAGATGTGGTGCATCTAAAACTCCCTTTCTTACTGCGCGCACATATGTAACAGGTTCAATGAGTGGGTCAGTTGATGATTTATCACCCAGGGAACGAATAGTTGCAATGAGTAGCTGAGCTTCTTTGACAAGCTCATTCTTACGCGTCAACACATCTTTATCGTCTAGCGGGTTCAACGTTCCGAGAAGACAATCGTGAATGACTCGTCGTACAATTTTGCAACTCTCAATGATATCGTCTGCAGTTGCAGCATGATCAGCCTCACAGAAACCTACGACATGCACAATATGTGGTTTCACCATCATACCTGTGTATATTGATGATGCAAGTTGACCCTTGCCTAAATCTAGATCAGGAGGATAAGAAAAAAGGCCGGGTCGTACTTGTCTAAGAGATACAAAATAGTGATCATGAAGTGACTCGATAAGTTCGATTTTTGCCAGCATCTTGGCAAGATCCATCCTTGGAGAGGTTCCCAGAGGTGTGTTTAGCATGTATTGGGCAATGTAATGTCTAACACCAGCTTTCTTGGCGTTGTATGCAGAGAGATATGCCATGGAAACTGCAATCGTATCATGAGCACTTCTAAGACTCCAATGATGTGATTCATTGATTTCTACAGGGATGTCATTCTTTGCGTGCCATCGGTGATTCTCTTGATTCTCCGTGATGGCCGTCTCAAGAGGCCTCTTACTTCTTCCATCCAGCTCGCTGTACCATAGCAGAGGAGTTGCACACCATGCATTGTTTATGGTATCCTTTAGTAAATGTGTCCAAGATAACAAATCGTGAGTACCACTATAACATCTCAAGAGGGGATAGTTACCTCTTCGCGAGGCCTCAAAGATACGCTGTAAATCTTTAGGCTTTCTGATCGGAACACCTCCATCACCCTTTAGACTTTCATTCATCTCAGATGGGTGAAAGAACGATTCTTGGGCGTTCTGATCAGGTCCAATAGAAATAACATCTAAGACTGAAGCCTCTGCAATTCTTTTGACACCATCTACGGTTTCTTCAATTGTAGGCAAGCCAAAGTGATGTCTGATGATTGGTATTGGGCTTTTAATGGTCATTCTTGTCATCAAATCTTGAGGATTCATTTCTTCTGGCGTCATGTGTGTGCGACCACGTAGAAAACTAATCGAGTCCTCATCAGTCGAGAAACCAGTGAATATCTCTTCAAAAAGATTAATTTGTTCTGCAATCGGTTTGACTGGTGCTGTGCAACCAAGCACCCATCGTTTTCTCTCTAGACCCGATTCTGTTACAGCGTTCTTCAAGTCCTCAAAAAGTTTGACTGAACTGACTGCTGTGAGTCTGTAACTAACACCGATGACATCAGGGTTGTGTTTTTTCACCTTCGTTATCAATTCATCAATGGAGACCGCTGTTCCCAAGAAAATAGTTTCATTCCCTTCTTCCTCCGCGAGCGTGAGAAACCTAAGAACACCAGCCACATGGACACAACTTCCTATGGCGGCTCCTAAGATTTTCAAATTTCATCCACTTCCAATCCGAGCACGTCTGATATCTCATGAAGCTCTGGATATTTCTCTGGCATGGCTCCAGTTCTTACATATTCCTGTACTTCAGTTGGGTTCAATCCCTCAAGACCCAGACTTCCAAGATTTCTTCCACTACTCCAGAAATCATAATCGTAGAGCTGACAGGCCATGTTGATTACAGCATCTATCGCAGGGGTTTCAATTTCAGCAATTCGTCCAAAATAAGAGATGGGTACGAGACCGGTGGGTACATCTTCCAATACGTAACGATGATTCAATGATGAAGGGCTACCCACATCATCATAGGCGTCAATACTTCGAATACACTCACGCAGCGTAGTTCCTTCAGCATCGTACGTACTCCTCAACCATTCCAGAAGAGATACAGATTGAGAAACAAATTCACGAGATACACTGATCCTCTCGGCATCCATTCGTTCTACTAGTCGTCCTACTGATTCAGAAATAGCATCATGATAGTGGTTGTATCCACCCTCTTTTGACTCCAATAGACCTGCGCTGAGAATCGTAGGTGTTGGATGTAACATCGCGCCTACGTTACCAAGGCTGGTTTCCATGACATCATCAGCCATATTGAATGTAATTGGAAGTCGTCTTAGACTCCTCATAAATCGACGATTATGGGATGCTGGAAAAGCACTTACTTTTGTACTGTTCTTAACCTTGGAGATTAACACGGAGTCTGGTCCAGTAATCCTTGATACGAAGCTGTATGTTTGAGCCTCTCCCAACAAAATTTCATCAGAATAAGGATGTGATCTCAAGACTCTGGCAAACTCGAGTGCACCGCCGGTCCTACCTGGCATTAGAAGTATTGTCTGCCCAGATTTTAGATGGGGAACCATGGACTTTGCAATAAAGTTGTGTGCCTGTGCAGGTACAATGATAATGAGTATGTCACGGTCTTCAATAGCCTTGGCTATGTCATCTGTGACCAGTGAGAGATTTGCAAATGCCTCAAAGAGACCATGAACCTTGATTCCTCCCCTTTTCGATATTCTCTTGACATTGGCAATCGAGCGATTATAGAGAGAAACATCAAATCCATGTATGGCAAGATAACCGGCAAGTCCTCTGCCTGCGTGTCCAGCACCTATTACTGCAACCCTAGCTGGGTCTACTATTTTGTTTTCTAATGCACTCCATAACATGGTAATCACGCTCTATCGGCAACTCGCGAACTTGGTCATCGCCTGTGGTCTTGGTGAACAAATACACCATAAGTACGACCACTTGTCTAAAATGACCAAGCGGTATAGCTCATCGTTGTGATTCTATTGAGTATTATTTCCCATTTTTTCATTGGGAAGTCCTCTTATTAGAGTTCCGAAATTCGGCATTTGACGAACAAAAATTCGATGTTTTCTGCAAACTGGCTCTCTATGAGTTTTAAAAAAGAGTGGTCGGGACGGCCGGATTTGAACCGGCAACCGATGGATTAATTGTTTGAATAGAGCGATACTCTCGCACTTATAAGAAACGAATTGTATTCTGTATTGATTGAGAGATTAAGTAGAGAGAAATTTGGTTTAATCCTGTATGATAGCCAATTGGGCCGATATATTGCTGATAGGCCTATTTGTACGTATTCCGAAATGTCCTACTTTTACTCTGAGCCGTAATCAAGAAGTGAATAAAAATGACAAAAGAAGGACTAAGTCATACACTCAAAAAAGGGGTGTGCGTAGGCTGCGGACAAAGTCTATTCACTAAGGATTATGCTCGCGGAGAGCATACCTGTACGGTATGTGGACTTGTTTTATCAGAGCGTATTACTGATAAAGGACCTGAATGGAGAGCATTCACTGCAGATGAAAGGAATTCAAGAGCTAGGACAGGAGCACCAGCGACTCTCACTATAGCTGACAAAGGCTTAGCAACCATGATCGATTGGAGAAACAGGGATGCAAGTGGCAAGGCACTCACAGGTAGTACTCGTGCAGCTATTTACAGAATGCGAAAATGGCATATCAGAAGTAGGCTCCATAGTTCAGAGCACAGAAATCTTAGTGTTGCAATGAGTGAGATGGAGAGACTCTCCTCACAACTTGGAATTCCGCGTGATGTAAGAGAAACTTCAGCTTCGATATACAGAAAAACTCTGGCAAAGAGACTTGTAAGGGGAAGAAGTATTGAGTCAGTTGTTGCAGCATCAATTTACCTTGCTTGTCGGATTCACAGGATTCCAAGACGGCTCGACGAAGTTGTGAGTGAAACAAACTTGGATAGGAAAAAGATTGGCCAGTCAGTTCGTCTAATTGTTACTCAGACCAATCTAAACGTACCACTTCCCTCTGCAAAGAACTTGATACCTAGATTGTCTTCTGATCTTTTCCTCGAAGGAAGAACTGTGAAGAAAGCTACTGAAATAATCAAGGAAGCCAAAGAGAGATACATAACCATGGGAAAGGACCCTGGTGGAATCGCAGGGGCTGCACTCTACATAGCTGGAATACTCGAAGATGACAGACGCACTCAGAGGGAGATTGCCAATGTTTCACGAGTCACAGAAGTCACAATTCGTAATCGTTACAAAGAGCTTGTTCGTGTTCTTGGTATTACAATTAATCCCAATTCATAGTTATGAAATTACGTAGAAGAAGTGGTCGGGACGGCCGGATTTGAACCGGCAACCGATGGATATCTCCGGACAACGACCAAACCGGTTGCCCACTACAGTCCATTGCTCTGCCAGATTTCTCAGAGGCCGTCGAAACGACGCTCTTTTGAGCTACGTCCCGAATCTGGCTTGGTTTTTCTCCATTTCGTTAAAAGGATTACTCATTGACAATATGTTAATGCACGGAACGTAGCTCACTGACCTATTCCTTGAAATGAGTGAATCTCAACTACAAGAAACTCCTGTGCTCTACCCTTCCCTGACCTGATGTCACCATCGAACTTAGATGTCACTCTAAGTTTAGTCGGGGCTTTGTTCATGATCATCGGGACTGTATCCCTCCCATGGTCTTGGCTTCTTTCTTCTGTTTTGTTGTTGGCGTATTAGTTCCAACGACAGAAAGTTTTTCCACAGTACTTTCCACGGTCAGGTCATTATCACCCATTTCTATTTTGTCGCCAAAATGGAAAAAACTCGTCTGAGCTTGGTGAATGGCCGCGGACTCTCCAGAGTCTAATACTATACTCCTTTTGGAGAGTAAGGACTTCCCTCGAGATGAACGAATCTTCCCTCGGGCTTTCGGTCGTGTGCTTCGAGCTATTGCACTAGCCCACTTACCTAGTCCTCCCACAGAATGAAGTGAATCTGTGAGCGTAATAAGGCGTCCAGCTATGTTGATGGCTCCATTCATGTCAGCATTACATTTGTTACCACAGGTTGGACAAACAAACAGGTTTTGTCTAGGCCTATTTCCTTTTCGACCACACTTCCAACACATAATTGAGGTCCAATTCTCAGGAACAACTCTAAATCGAGTATTCTTACTAATAACATCCCAACCTAGCTGAGATAATTGATGCTTGAAACTCTCTGTTATTCTTGAAAATGACCATCTGTGAATCATTGTACGAAAAGTTCTTCCCCTGCCATTACCTTTTCGTGCTCTCTGACGTATATTCGTGAGTCGCCCTATGGCTACATAGATATCATATTTCTTAGACAACTCTAGAACATATTCACGGAGCTGACTCACAAGAAAACGATCATATCCTTTTGATACTCTCTCGCGTTTATCTCTAAGTCTGCGTAATTCAAGTGCAATTTTATCATAACTTTCATGATTGTTTTTACGGATGTCCATCTCTTTCTGTAATTTTGCGAATCGTTTGTCTAAGTCTTTCAGGATATCGAACTTCTCTTTTTGCCTGAAATATCGAGTTTCGAGAACCTTTTCGGGCGTTACTAGAGCTGTGCACGCCGCCTTCTTAACTCCTAGGTCGATTCCAAGAACCCCGAGAGGTAGAATTTTCGAAGGTATATCAGGAGTACTGACACGAATGGCAAAGGTAACCCACCATTTTGCATTCCTGTCGTTGAATATTTGAGCAGCCTTGATTTCTCCAGAATTGATTTGGTTATGATGAAAAGGGGATAACTTAAGCGGAACTAGTAGTCTATCATGAATCATCCGACCTTCTTTTACAGAATCAAATGAATCACGTATATCAAGCCACCAATTGGAGATATTGGTATTATTCTCGACAAGTTTGAACCTTGTAGAGAAAGTCCAACGTGGAATCCTCCTAAATGAATTGACTTCACAAGGTCTGGATGTTTTTCGTCGTTTCTTTTTCTTGAGAGCTAGATAACTTTCATAGAGAGAAACAGCTGTCTGTCTACATTCAGTGATTTCATTAACAGATATCCTGGGAAATCTTGTCTTGAAATCATGAGGGACAGTTAGCCTTTGGCCTGTTCCAGTTTTGACTATAATCGCAGTTAAAGTAAGTTCATTGAGTTTACTTTCATCAATACGGTTCCTGTTACGTCCAGTTAGTAACGTATCCTCATGCTGTTCAATTACACCCAAAAAAAGCACGAATCACTCTTGTGTCACGACCAACAATCTGTTTCAATCGTTGTCGTTTTCTCACAGTTAGAGCATCCCAATTGATTGGGACCTTTACTGAGATTGTAACACCCTTAGATCGAGCCATCGCATTTTCGCCTTTCAGTTATAAACTTCTGACCTGTTTTAGTCAGTCGAGTTCTCTCTTTTCTAGTTCAGAAGGAGTCTTTTGAACTCGTATTTTTGTGAAATACTAGCAGTAATGTTGAAAGGGGTGTAATACTTCTCGTACAGATGGGGGTTCAACTCCACTGACGCGTCCGATAGAGTCAACATTTCCAATCGCCAAAGTCAATAAGATTGCTGAGAAGGAATCGACTGGTTTTGGGAGAAGGCATTATCGACCAGTCTATGTTATGCATAAATGGTGGGCACGGCGACTTGGTTCAGTATTCCGCACCATTCTTCTCTATTCCATCGCTACGGATAAAATATCAAGTTGGGATGGTAGACCAAGCAGTCTTTGGAAATTGTATTCTGAGGATGTTGATTTACAAGGGAAGATTGTGCTGGATCCCATGATGGGCGGAGGGACTACAGTGATCGAGGCACTCAGGCTTGGTTGTAAAGTGATTGGCGGGGACATCAATCCAGTTTCATGGTTCATCGTGAAGAAACAGATTGAGGATATTGACCCTGATCTTCTTCGAAGTTCCTTAGTTAAATTGGAGAAAGACCTCGGACCTGAGTTGCGGCAGTACTACATGACATCGTGTCCAGAATGCAGACAAACAGCAGAAGCCATCTATTATTTCTATTACAAAGTAGGATTATGCTCAAAATGCGCAAAAGACATACCATTAATGCGTAATTTCTTCTTGGCTAAGAATCCAAAAAAACGTGGAGATTATGTAATCTGTCCTCAATGTTGGAATGTTTTTGAGTCAAAAAATGCTCGAAAATTGTCTAAATGTATGAAGTGTGATAACGAATTCATTCCGACAGAGGTGTCCTTTTCCAAGGGTCGTAGATATACATGCACAGACAACGAGTGTAATCATAGTGAAAAGATAGTTGATGCAGTACGGGATTCAGGCAAATTTCGAGAACAGATGTATGCAGTTGAGTTCTACTGTAAGCACTGTGATAGTTCTAGCAACAAACGACTCGCGAGAGGAAGAGGGTACAAGGCTGCAGATGATCAGGATAGAAAGATGCTGGAAAAAGCATGTATAGAGTATCAAAATGAAGGACAAAATCTACCAATCCCTGATACTCTGATTCCACTAGGAGTGGAAACAAAACGTGCATTGAACCATGGATACGGGAAATTCAGTGACATGTTCAATTCCAGACAGTTACTGAATTTAGGAAAGATCTATCGTTGGATTCTGCTGATTGATGATTGGAATCTCAAAGAATTCCTTCTCTTGGCATTTTCTAACTGTCTCAAGTACAACAACATGTTTGCGAAGTACAATGCAACAAGGGGTTTCATCACTGATATTTTTCGAACTCACTCATTTTCACCCTCAATGTCACCGGTGGAGGTTAACTGCTATGATACATCAAAAGGAAGAGGTGCCTTCACTGCATTTGTCAATTTAGTGATTGAAGGAAAGGAATATTGTAGAACACCTTTCGAACGAGTTTATGATGGAGAGTCAATGAAGAAGATACAGTTTCCTCACCAAAAACCACGAAGAATAGCCGAAAATTATCAAGATTTGATGAATGATGCGGATGTACTACTTAGATGTGGTTCATCCGAGAGCATAGATGTTCCAGATAGAGTAGCAGACGTTGTTGTCACTGATCCGCCCTACTATGGAAATGTGATGTACTCCGAACTATCGAATTTCTTCTACGTGTGGCTAAAGATTGCATTGAAAGATCGATATGATATCTTTGAAGATGAACTTGTACCGCACGAGAAGGAAGTGATAGAAAATCGATACCAAGGAAAAGGGAAGGAAGAGTTTATCGATGGGTTGACTCGAGTATTCACTGAAAGTAATCGAATTTTATCAAAAGAAGGTATCCTAGTTTTCACCTTCCATCATAAAAGAAAAGAAGCCTGGGGAGCTCTGCTCAGGACAGTTTTGGATTCTGGATTCTACATTGTGACAACGTATCCTGTCAGGAGTGAGATGAAAGCATCCACACATCTTCATGATTTAGAGAATATTGTGTACGATATGATTCTTGTATGCAGGAAGAAAGAGGTAGATGGAACATCAAAATCATGGAAATCTATCAAGAGTTCGATAAGTCGTTCAGTGCAGAAGATGGTTACGCAGCTAGAAAAAGAAGGTGAATCGCCCACCCAAGCTGATACATTCACTATGATGCTAGGAAAAACTCTGGAGTTATATTCGAAGCACCACCCACAAGTTATGGTAAATGGTGAAGCATTAAGTCCTGAACATGCTTTGGAAACCATCGATGACTTGTTGGGTGGTTTATAGCAGTGTCAGCAGCCTGTATTGTATGAGGACTACCCGGATACTTCGTACTTGGGACAAAATCAGAGGGGATTTTGTGAAAATTCCAGTACAATATCCGCCGGATACCTCTCTCTCTTGTGGTGAATGTAGGTACTATGATTCCAAAACTGGGCAATGCAATGGCGTTGGTTCATTACAATACATAAGAAAGATACCTTTTCCCAGCTATGTTCCACGGATTAGAGAGTGTACAGTTCGACTTCCACCTGATCTTCTATCGTATGTGTGAATTTCAAAGAAAAATAGAGTTGTTGAAAGATGTCAAATAGGAGAAGAAGAGCCTGACCAATCAGGTTTTAACTCCTGATTCTGAAACTCCCATGAAATGACCGGTAGAATTTGTAACGTTGAAAAAAACAAGGAAAATTGTGGTTGTTCATATCCTGGATGTCCAAGAAAGGGCTACTGTTGCGATTGTCTACAATATCATTGGAAGCATCGTGAACTCCCTGGATGCATATTTCCTCCCGAAGCTGAAAAGACATATGACAGGTCGCTAGAGTATTTCCTTGAAGTCTGGAATAAGAAGATGGGAAAGAATTAGGAGTGGCGGGCGCGCCAGGATTCGAACCTGGGATACCCAGCTCCGAAGGCTGGTGCCTTATCAATCTATCAAAGAATCAAACTCTTTGAAACCAGACTAGACTACGCGCCCCACTACTATTGATTTTGATATCCTCTTAAGCACTTCCGTATCTAGTCCTGTTCGAAGAGTTTTCGCATCTTCTCCTCTGTTGGTTTCTTGACCACACCTCGGTCTGTGATAATGGCATCAACCAATTCAGGTGGAGTTATGTCAAACGCTGGATTGTACACTTTAGCATCGGGAACTGTGACATATTCCCCATTGATGATACGAATTTCGTCAGGATCACGTTCCTCAATGATCACATCCTCAGGGTCGGTGGTCATATCAATTGTTGATATTGGAACCACAGAATAGAATGGGATTTTATGATGTTTTGCAGTGATTGCCATCGTGTATGTTCCTATCTTATTGATAACGTGACCAGTTCTTAGTATCCTATCCGCACCCACCACACAACAATCAACTCGACCATCGCGGAATACTGTACCAATCATGCCATCGGTTATCAGTGTTGTATCGATACCATCTTCCATGAATTCGAACACCGTGAGACGCGCACCTTGTTGTCGGGGTCTAGTTTCTGCTGCATAGACCTTAATGCCACCACCATACTTCTCGTGTGCTACTCTGACAACTGCACCAACAGTACCAAGGTGAACCGTAGCAAGAGAACCGGCATTACATATTGTCTGAATTGTGAAACCTGGTTTGATGAGTGAGAGTGCCTGTTTACCCATATTTCTGCTCATCCGGACGTCTTCTTCAGCAATCTCCTTTGCCTCTTCGACTAACCTTTGAACTATCTCGTCGACGCCACCAGTGGCATTATTGGCAACTTCAAGCATACGTGAGGTGGCCCAAGTCAGATTGAAAGCTGTTGGTCTAGTGTTAAGAGTATCAGCAGCTTTCTCAAGGAACTCCAATAGATCTCCTATTGTTCTAGCCTTGCTTTCAATAGCAGCAAGTGCCATGCCCATTCCAGCAGCAGCACCGATTGCTGGTGCACCGCGAATTTCCATTATTTTAATGGATTTTGCAACACGTTCATGACTATCTGTCACAACATGTTCCAGGGTCAACGGTAATTTTGTCTGATCCACAAGACGGACCTGTGATGAGTCATCTAACCATTCAATCGTCCTAAACATCATTCTATCCTCGCAGGTGTTGTTTCAGTATATTTTCTAGACTGGTAATCGTTTTGTCAACGACTTCCCGTATCTCAGGAGTCAATCCCTCACCGTGCTGTATACTTTTCGGCTGTATCCCTATCAGTATTGTTTTGCCACTTGTTTCTTCTTCTAAATACATCATCAAAAACGATAGTGGCATTCCGTGTGTACTGATAGCTATGCCACCAATCCTGTCCTTTGTAATAAGTTCAATATGACCTGGAGGCTTACGCATATCAGCTGCATCCACCATGATTATTCTTTCAGCTCCAAAATCAGCTAGGGATTTTGTAAAACCTTCGGGAACTGATCCTACATTCTCAATCATGATTCTGGGATCATCTATATTGAGATTGTCAATGATGAATAAACCAAGTCCATCATCTGACCGCAGGTCATTACCAATACCTAGAACTGCAATCTTCTTAGCGTCCGTGATGAAGTCTTTCAGTTCTTCTTCGAATCCAATCACATCACGGAGTTCATTCTAAATTGGCTATAGTTCTTGTGGCCGGTCGAAGGGTTTTTCACACTAACGACGAGGCTAGACCAAGCAGGCGATATACAATTGGTAGATGAAAATAATGATTTTCCCAACCAAGATGCAATTGAAAGCTCAGAAGAAGCTGAAATCGAAGAGGAAGTAGTAGACCCTGCATCAGTCATTTTTGAGAATGCGAAAGGGTATGTCGCCACTGAAGACGCTGATAGAATATCGCAGCAGGGATTCTATGGAACCCGTATAGATGGAAATAGGCTCGAACTAGAACCAGTTGAATTGCTGCACCTTATCGAACGAAAAAGAATAACGGTCAAAACTCCTGATGGAAAAAGTGTTGGTCCAGATCTTATAGTGACAGAATTACTTGAAACTGAACCAGACCTATGGACTCGTTACCTTGTATTCAGAGACCTCCGAAGTAGGGGATACGCTGTAAGGCAGGGTTTTGGGAAAGGAATCGGATTTAGAGTGTATGCACGTGGTGACCGACCAGGTGCATCAAGTGCCAACCAACTAGTATACATTCTCAAAGAAGGTGTACCTATTTCACTCAGTGACTTGGATATGGTAACTCAGACAGCATCTGGCTCAAGAAAGAACCTCGTATTCGCAATTGTAGACCAGAATGGAGAAGTGAACTACTATAGAGTAGCCCAAGCAACGCTTCGGGAACGTGGAAGTGAACAGAATGGCGAACAATGAAGACAGTGATGAAATCCTGACTCTCAAAGCGTTCTTTGACGAACGTACAATGAGTGTACATCTTGTAGAAAACAATCCACCACGTGCGAAAAGAGGTGAACCTGGGAATTGGGAGCTTGTTGAACTCTCAGATCGGCTTCTCACATTTGAAGAGCTAGATGTTCTTGCTGAAGCTATAATGGAAACTGCAGCCAATGACAATAGTTCATTCATTGAAATTGAGGAACACGGAGCGGCTGTGGTACAACTCAGAAATCTCAGAATCGCAATTGCCAGACGTCCATTCGCTGATAAAATGGAAATATCTGCAATCCGTCCAATAGTAAAATTGGATCTTGATGATTATAATCTGAGCTCCAAATTAATGAAAAGACTTGAGTCACGAGCTGAGGGCATATTAGTTTCTGGATCTCCAGGTTCTGGAAAGAGCACTTTTGCAGCTGCTTTGGCAGAATTCTATAGTAGCAAAGGGAATGTTGTAAAAACTCTGGAACAACCTAGAGACCTCCAAGTGGAGGAATCCATAGTACAGTATTCACCTCTTGATGGGAGTATGGAAAAGGCTGCTGATATCTTGCTCCTCGTTCGCCCGGATTTTGTCATCTATGATGAGCTTCGGAAAAACTCGGATTTCCAAGCTTATGCAGACCTTCGGTCAGCAGGAGTTGGAATGGTCGGGGTTGTACATGCGGGTTCAGCCATTGATGCACTTCAAAGATTGCTTCTTGGAGGTCGTGTTGAACTGGGTCAAGTACCAAGTACAGTTGATACAATTGTCCACATCGAAGACGGACAGGTCTCAAGTGTTTCTTCTCTGTCACTGAAAGTAAAACTGCCCACAGGCATGGGTGGAACTCAGAGGGATCTCGCTCGGCCTGTTGTAGAATTGCGTGATTTTGAGCGAGGTGTATTAGAATATGAGATGTTCACCTTTGGTGGGGAAAAAGTCGTTTTGCCAGTACGTGGTGTAGGTGCACCCACATTAAGGGGTGGTAAACGTACCCCAAAGGACCGAAGTGTTCCTGGGGAAACTGTGCCAGTTTCAGTAAGTTATAGCAAGAAAAAGGTTACAATCTACTCAGGAAGAAAATACTCCAAAAGAAGAATTGAGATATTTGCAGGTGATCTGTACTTGTTCACTACAGTTGTTGGGCGTAATGGTGAAAGCTCAATTCGTATCAAGACTAGGCAGGGTAGTATGCTCGTTGACGCGATGGAAGAAGGAGCCACTATAACTGCTAAAATCGCACAGTAGTTTCCGACTCTGCAAAAGCTTTAACCTAACCTGTTTCAGTTGTTGAGTGAACCTCAACTACAAGAAACTTCTGTGTTCTACCCCTCTCCTGCCAGCGTCACCACGTCCCACATTCCATAGGAATGTGAAATTAGCAAGAGCATTGTCTGACATCATTGAGATGAGATTCCTCCCTCAGACCTGGTTTCCTTCTCCTGTACTGGTGCTGGTTCATCACTTCCAACGACAGTGAGAGTTTCCACAGTACTTACCACGGCAGGGTCATCATCACCCCTCCCAGCATCATCACTGAAACTGAGAAGACTCATCTGAGCATGGTGAACGGCCGCGGACTCTCCGGAACCTGATGCTGATTCTTCCTTCGAGAGTAAGGACTTCCCTTGAGAAGGCTTCTTCTTACGGGTTTTCAGTCGTGCACGTCGAGCATTGGACAAGGCTCTAGTCCACATACCTAGTCCTATCATAATGTTCTATGTTGATACGAGTATATGAACTCATACAATTGATATTGTATGAGCTGCTGCGAGAGGGTGTATTAGAGCACTGAAAGAAGAGAAACTCATCAAGAAATAGAGTAAACCTCTCTCTGTATTGGTTTTACTAACGAAGAGTCTATAAGCCAAACAAAAACCAAGTCATTTCAAGGGCCCGTGGCCTAGCCTGGACCTTTGAGATTTCATCTTAATGGAGGTCTATAGGGCACTAGCCTCCTATTGATAATATAAATATCTGGGGTAAGTTAGTAATCCCCGGTTCGAATCCGGGCGGGCCCGCCACTTCTTATCGTCAAGCCGCAATGTCCAAATCCTACGAAACTATTGACAAACATGGAGACAATTGGATGAGTGATGAACATCACCCGCCCTATGATTTCATGCCTGGGTTAGACTTGAGCGAGGTCTTCTACGAAGAAGCTGTGAAACCTGTCCTAGACAAACACTTCCCAGAACTTGTCTATTCAGCCATTCGTATAGGACTTGGGTCTGATGTGTTGGATTATGACACAGCACAGTCAATGGATCATGGTTGGGGGCCTAAGCTACAGATTTTCTTAAGCGATGCAGACTATGGTGCTTTGAAAGAAGAACTCGAAAATGTTCTTCGCCAAAACCTGCCAAACAAGATACGCGGGTTTCCCACCAACTTTGGGTATCATGATGATGGTACCACCTAGATGGAACTTTCTGAAGATGGACCGATCAATCATGGGGTCATGATTAATACAGTAGGTGCCTTCTTTATCGAGTATCTTGGTTTCAATCCAACAGAAGATCTACGAATTGTGGATTGGCTGGTACTTCCACAGCAGATGCTCCTGAGCATTGCAAACGGTCGAGTTTTCCATGATGACCTTGGAAAGCTGAAGTCTATTGTGACCAAATTAGAATATTATCCACATGACTTGTGGTTGTATCTACTGGCAAACCAATGGAGGAGGGTAGCTCAAGAAGAAGCCTTCATAGGGCGATGTGGTCAGGTTGGAGATGAGCTTGGTTCTCGTATTATTGCAACACGATTGATTCGTGACATGATGAGGCTTTGTTTTCTGATGGAACGACAGTACGCGCCATACATCAAGTGGTTTGGTACTGCTTTTTCTAGGCTAAAAAGTGCAGAGAGTTTAACGCCATTGTTCGCGCAGACTATGGATGCTGGTACTTGGCGAGAAAGACAGGGCCATCTTACGAAGGCTTATGAGCATATGGCCAATATGCACAATGAATTGGAAATTACCGATGCTTTGACCACCAATGTGTCACGGTTCAACAATCGTCCGTTTATTATAATTCATGGAGACAATTTTGCAGATGCTATACATGCGGAAATAAAGGATAATCAAGTGAAACAACTACCAAAGTTTCTGGGGGGATTAATCAGTATGTTGACTCGACTGATGTGCTATCGTACACGGAAAAATTCCGTAGATTTTGGTCCATGTATCAGTAAAACTATTTCTTTAGAATGTAAGCCCCGTCCTCTTTACCCACATGTACTTCATCAGTCATTCCAACAAATAGACCAGTTTCGACAACACCTGAAATCATTTTGAGGTCAACTGCAACCCTTGCAGGGTCATCGATTGGTTTTGGAAACTTGAGATCTAGTATGAAATTTCCATTATCACTCACAACAGGACCCATCTTTTTCTCAGCCTGTCGAACAATTGGTTCAATTCCCATACTTTCAATTTTCTTTTGGACTACACCAAGAGAGAAAGGAAGTATTTCTATGGGTATCAGAAATCTTGATGCTAATTTATCCACAAGTTTAGATTCATCCACGATTATTATCAATTTCTTTGAAGCTGAAGCGACTACTTTCTCTTGAAACAGTGCGCCCCCTCCGCCTTTGGTCAAATTGAGATTCTTATCGACCTCGTCAGCACCATCAATTGTTAGCACTAATTCGGGATTAATATCAAGATTCGTAAGAGGTATTTGATATTTTATAGCAAGCTGGTAGGCCTGATAGGAACTTGGTACAACACAGATGTCATTTGTTCCTTCTGAAATTAGTCGACCAAGTTCTTCTGCAAAAATAGCGACTGTGGACCCACTTCCAAGACCAATCGGGCCAGTCTTAGGAATCTTCTCCAATGCACTTTTTGCTGCATTTAGTTTCACTCTTGACATGACATGGTCTCCACTGGTGTGTAGCTGACTTGTACATAAGCTTCCCAAAAGCCTTCCGAGAGGAGTTTACACAACACCATATGGACAATGAGTTCCTGTTTTGGGTTTCCAATATACTGCCCATCTACCATCTTCTGTAGAAATAATGGCGACAGAACAATTATCTTCTAGGGATTTTGAAAGAATTTCGGCATTTCTTTTGCTGTGAAGCACATCTACTAGACGGTATACTCGTCCGTCTACTAATTGCCATCTTGAAGGCTTCATCATGTAGTGTTGTCTAGCTTCTGCCTAATAATGATGGAATTGCAAATCTAGTCGATAGTTTCACCTATGAGTGTAAAATACTGTCAATTGTGCTTCAGAATCTATTCAATCTCCACCCATTAGAGCCTTGAGTCGTTCCATCTCTTGTAACATTTCTGACTGTAGTGAACTCTTTCCACCAGCTGCCTTCGCAGGTGTGCCACCCGGGGTTGATCCACCAGGGGGACCACCTGGAGCATCTCCGCCAGGAGGACCACTTGGGGTTGCGCCATCTGGAGCTCCATCACTTGGAGGAACATCACCACTCGGAGCATCGCCTCCGGGAGAACCACCACCAGGAGGTCCGCCGCTTGGGGCACCGCCACTCGGAGCATCGCCTCCGGGAGGACCACCACCAGGAGGTCCGCCGCTTGGGGCACCGCCTCCGGGAGGACCATCACCAGGAGGTCCGCCGCTTGGGGCACCGCCTGAAGCTTCAGTGCTTGGAGCTTCGCCGCTTGGGGGAGTTGTAGTCACCTTGTCCGGCATTCCGACACTTTCAGGTCCAGCTTTTCCGGTATCATCTTCTATTGCAGTTCCAGACATTGCTGAAAGTTTAGCAAGATAATCAGATCGGGCTCTGTCAACTGCAGATGTTGTGTCTACAATCTCTTTGAGTTGTTCATCCGCTTCAAGAGCAACTCTAACTGCTGCTAAACGATCTCTGTAAACACCAGCAAGCTTGTCTACCACAGCCTCATCAATCTCGCCTTGTTGGTTGTAGTAATCAATTGCTGAAAAGGCCTGCTGAATTGCATTTTCTTCAATCTTTAGGAAAACTAGTGCTTGTGCGGGAGTCTTGAGGAACTTCAGTTTCTTGGCACCAGCCATTCCACCTGAAACGTCGCCTGTTGAGGCAATGATCTTCCTTATCCCTTCACTCACATCACTTCCACCAGAACCACGACGTCGTCCACGGAAGACCAGTAGGACTATGATTAGGAATAATGGGGTTACACCTATAATAAACATCCATGCTATTGGACCAAATGGAATACCTATAGATTGGAAAAAGTTTGATATTGGTCTAAATAGTTCAACTATCGAATTTGCGAATTCGGAATATTGCAATTGTTTCACCTACTGGTTCGTCGTCCTGATGCGTCTCCAAGTCTTATTTTACTTTTCTAGTAAGGATTAGTGTTTGTAAGACACGTCTGTGACAAGGATTCATCTCTAAAAGATGCGGTCCTCGTCAGTTATTCCTACGTGGATACTCATAAACATGTCCTTGACTGATGTTATTTGCTGGCCAATTTGATTCTTTTGGGGGCGGATTTCGGAACTATATTTAACCTAGTTTGTCTTAATTGGTTTCAGAAACACTATAACTTGTATCAAGGTGATGAAGTATGAGTCTTATTGACCCATCAATTGAATATTATGTACTGCATGAGAAAGTGTGGAAATTTGGCGGCGGTGATATCTACGACCCACAAGGTGAAAAAATAGGTTCGATGAAAAGAAAACTCATTTCGCTGCGTGCTGAGATTGAACTAAGGAATCTTGATGATTCTGTTGTTTGTATTATCAACAGGAAGTTGATGAGTGCCCGACCTATTTACGATGTAAAGACACCCGACGGAGTACTTATTGGCCGTGGAAAGAAACCATTGATTGCCTTTAGAGGATCGGTTGACATGTACGATCCTGAGGAGAGAATGATATACAAAGCACAGGGCGGCGTCATGAAGTGGAACTTCAGAATAACAGATCCCAAAGACAAGAAAAAAGTCTATGCTGAAATTAAGAAGAGTGACAAGTGGAGAGATATCTTCGCACCAATGTTCAACTTCAAGGATAGATATGTGATTCACATTATTGATCCAGAGGCACCCAGAATGATGCTGCTTGCTTATGCAATCATCATAGACAACGTGTATCACGACAAGTGAGCTTGTTACGGCGAAAACTCTATAATATGTTCAAGAGTGTCGTGCAGTTCGTGCCCCAGTGGCTTAGAGGCTATAGTATCTCTGGATATCTAGAGGTGCAGCAAAAGCGGCTGACTTGTAATCAGCAGGTCGCGCGTTCAATTCGCGCCTGGGGCTCCACTTCTTTCTAGTATGTGTAATATTGTATTACACAAAAAACAGATGCCATAGGATTGCTCTATATTCTAGCCAGTAGATAATCAGTGAAATGATCAATCCAAATATGGTGAGAAATTGGAAAAGTCGCTTTCTAGTTTTATGACGAAATATGAACATCCCAACAATTAGACCAATCGCGCCGCCTATGAATCCCATAACAAGTAGAGTTGCTTCACTGACTCTCCATCCATCATTCTTGGCTCTTCTCTTATCCCACCACATTGTAAGGAGAACTAGAACGTTGATTAGAGTCAGATATACAGCTGTAATCCACACTGTCGGGTATAGACTGAGCCATATGATAAGATCCTGAAATAGTTGCATATCATTCATCCATCCTCTTGGCTGCATCCTCCAGAGCGAGCACAAGATCCAGTTTCTTCCCTGTCAAGAAATTGATTGTGGCACCACCGCCGGTGCTTAGGTGTGTAATACGATCATCAAGTGACATTTTCTTTGCCATCGCACCCATATGTCCACCGCCAACAACAGTGATTCCTTTGCAATCTGCAATGGCATTAAGAACATCTGATGTGCCTTTAGCAAACACTTCATTCTCGAAATAACCCATCGGTCCATTGGCAAAAACAACAGCGGATTCTTTGATGAGTTTCACATACTTATCTGATGTCCGTCCGCCAATATCCAAGAATGGGTCATTATTCATCTCACTGAAATCACAATCGATACGTGTATTGCCACGTTCAACTGCGGCGTCTTCTGGAAGTATAATTACATCTGGATATTCTTGAAGAAGTTCTTGCGCAGTTTCTATTGCTGACTCAAAACCCTTGATTGGCTTCGAGTAATTTTCTGATACTTTACCAGCAGCAATTAGAAAGAGGGTGCTGACAAGCCCTCCGAGAACTGCGTAATCAACCGTATCTGTTGACAAAAGTCTACTGAGTGTCTTTACCTTATCCACTACTTTGCTCCCGCCGAGGACTAGTGTCCAGGGATGTTGATCTGTGGCTGTAGCTGATGTCAGTATGCGGATTTCTTTCTCTACTAGCCTTCCTGCTACAGATGGTAATACAGTTGTGAATCCGACCAATGAAGCTTGAGAACGATGCGCTGCACCAAAGGCATCGTTCACGAAGAAGTCGAATAACGGGTAGAGTTCTTGAACAAGGGATTCTTGAGCTACCTCATGAGCTGGAGCTTTCTTCAGTTCTCCTTCAAAATAGCGAACATTCTGAAGTACTAGGATTTCACCATCCTTGACCTGCGATATTGCCTCCTTCGCTTTTTGTCCAAAGATATCATCAACAAAACTTGCATTGAATCTGAGGTTTTTCAGAGCCTCAGTATGTTGTTCAAGGGAGATAAAATCATCACTTCCGGGACGACCCTGATGTGCCATTAGGACTACTTTACTGGTAGATAGCTCTTGTAATGTATCTTGTATCGCCTCAATCCGAGATATGTCTGTGATTTGTTTTGTCACAGGATCTACGGAGCAATTCATATCAACTCGAGTCAGTATACGTTTTCCTCTGTGATCAATATCATCAAGTGTTTTGAAAGTGAGAGTCAAGTCCTATCACCAATCTTACAGAGTGTAAGGTGGCAATAAAGAGATTGTCAAAAATGGTTTCGGTTACCATTCTCCTGACACTATAGCTTCAGCAAGAGATTCTATCATTGGACCTTTTGGATATCGGACTGGCATGAAATACCGTGTTGCTTCTTTTATTGTGATTCTGAGTTCCTCCTCGGCAGAGACTGTGAGGAGTGCTTTCACACCTTCGAGAGTCCATCCTGTAATGTCAACGACACCTGAAATGATAGAAGTACGGATGAGTTGTTCAAACTGGGCTCGGTTTACCTTTGATATAATTCGACCCAATGTTTCTACTCGGATTCGTTTATCGTCAAATTCGGTTTCAGAAAAGTGTGGGTCGAGTGACATATTTCTATGTCAATGCAGGTTCTATTAAGCACCAATAGAATTCGTACACTCATACTACATTGAAATATTTGGAGGTGCATTTAGTTTCAGGATCCTTTGGTCTATAATATACAGCCCATCGATCATCATTTGTCTTTGATAAGAATACTCGATTATTCTCTTTTAGCTCTCTTGCTCTAGTCGTCGCGTCAACAATCATATGAAAGACTTCTGCGAGTCTATAGACGCGACCTCCTACTAATTTCCACTTCTCTATCTTCATGATGTTCTATACTGATTGTTCCTATTAATCCCGTCGTAGCAAAAATCGGATGGTGATAGTGGTGCCGCAGGAGTTGTTAGACCCATCATTCCATATCTCAAGCTTTGGTATTTTGTAACCTTTTCCGTGTTTCGCGAGAAGAATTAAATTCTTCAGATTTGATGATAAATCATGGACAGGAAAAAGAGATGTGATTGGGCTCCCCTAGAAAATCCTCTTTATGTGAAATACCATGATGAGGAGTGGGGAGTTCCAGTTCGCGATGACAGGATGTTGTTCGAGTTCCTTTTGCTCGAGGGATTCCAAGCAGGATTGAGCTGGATAACTATTTTGAAAAAAGAGGGTCAATTTCCGGCAAGCTTTTGACAACTTTGATGCGAAAAAGATTGCAAGGTATGATGAGAAGAAGATTGAGGAACTGATGCAGAACAATGGGATTGTGAGGAACCGGAGAAAAATCGAAGCTACTGTTGTGAATGCAAAAACCTTTTTCGAGGTGCAGAAGGAATTTGGGTCATTCAGCGATTACATCTGGAGTTTTGTGAATGGAAAACCTGTTGTGACCAAAAGGAAAAGAATGGGGGAGATTCCTGCGAACACAGAACTATCTGACGAAATCAGCAAGGATCTGAAGAATAGGGGGTTCAAGTTTGTTGGTTCAACCATTATCTACGCCTATATGCAAGCAATTGGAATGGTCAATGACCACACTGTTGATTGTTTCAGATATGAAGAAGTTTGGTAATCCAGTTCCTACGTAGTCTGTTCTATGGTGTGGTCTATGTGAAGACTCGAAACATCTTCAGCAGTTTGGTTGCACACTCTGGAGTAAATCTTTGGGGTCTTCTACCGATTAAATTCTCCAAGCAAAATTAGGAATGGTGCCGCGGGAGGGATTCGAGCCCTCGACTTCGAGATATCTCATCTCATGGCGCTTATCAAATCATTATGACCCCTTTGTCAACCGGATTTTCCGGTTAGATTATGAGTCTCGCGCCCTAACCAGGCTAGGCCACCGCGGCACGTATCACTTAGGGGCACTCGCAGGGCTAGTCTATTAAAAGTTAACGTTCGGTTTACGAGTTGAGAAGGTTTTGAATTTCCTGTTTGAGTAATTCATTGACTATCTTACCATCAGCCTTTCCACGCAATTCCTTCATAGCAGCACCCATGAGCGTACCAACTGACCGTTCACCCTGTTTTCGTACAAAATCTTCGCGATCTATGACAAGTTTCTTTATGATTTTCTCAACTTCAGCTCTGCTTGCCATTCCCAGACCAGTGGATTCTATTGCTTCTTGAGTGTCTGATTTTGGATTTTTCGCAAGAAATGTCAGTACTTCAGGTATGGCTTCGGAAGATATCTTATTCTGAGATATTGATTGGAATAATCCAAGAAAATGACTATCCTGAAGATTCTCGGTAGAAATCTGGTCTCTATGGAGACTTACAACTGTATTCTCCAATGTCGCTGCAACAAGTGTAGGAGATACACCAGTTTCTTTAACTATCTGTTCAAAAAGACCGAGATTGATAGAACGAGTGATTTGATAGGAGAGGTCACTACTCAATTCGTATTCTTTGATGAATCGTTTTTCTCGATCCTCAATTGTTTCGGGCATATTCTTCTTGATTTTCTTTAGACGTGAATCTGTGATTTGGACGGGTCTCACGTCAGTTTCAGGGTACATCCGTGATGATCCTGGGCGGGGTCGTGCGTATTTTGAGGTGCCATTGGGGAGTGGTGTTCTAGTCTCAGCAGGTACCCCTTTCACTGCTACTTGAGCGCGGTCAATTACTGCATTCAAAGCATCTTTGCATCTTTCTTTCAAAGATGCAACAAGTACAACTGCATCTTGTTCACCAGCTTTCACCGCCTTTCGTATCTTTGAAACATCTGTTTCAGTTATTCCATATTTTGGGAGTTCGTCGGTGTGAAAAATACCTCCAACATTTCCCCAGAACTTGGCATAATCCGAGAATTCAGTTCCAAGTCGGCGTTCAGGTTGAATCTCTGTCCCGATAAGCCCTGCAAAACCTGGAAGTTTGACTGCGTGGACCACACCATCTGACTTGACTACATTTTTGATTACTTTTGACTCACTTTTTGCAAAAATACTTGTGATATCGATGATTTCTTTCTTGATATCCTTAGGTTTGATTCCACGAGCTTTCAGTTTTTCTCGAATTTCAAGTAAGGTAGCTTGTCTCTGTACTTCAAGTTCTACGAGTTCAGATAATGTATCGAGTTGTTGGAATCCTTTGATTTCAATAATCGCTCCATCTTTGATTGATACATTGACATCTTGACGAATAGTACCCAAACCACGTTTAACATGACCAGTAGATCTGAGAAGTAGACCAAGAGCAAGTGCTACTTCTTGTGCTTCTTCAGGTGTACGTATATCGGGATCAGTTGCTATTTCAATCAGAGGAATTCCAAGACGATCGAGTCTGTATACTCTCATATTGTTCTTTTCATCATCCGCAATCTTCCTCGCAGCATCTTCCTCAAGACAGATGGTTTGGATTCCAATTGTCTTATCCCCTACAATTACTTTACCACCATTTGCGATGATTGCTGTGCGCTGAAATCCTGTGGTATTTGAACCATCAATCACAATTTTACGCATCGGATGTATTTCATCAACATGTTTTGATTGAAGAAATGTTGCCATTGTCAGACAGATATCGATGGCCTCTTCGCAGAGATCATGTGGTGGTTCTTCATCAGATTCCACTAAGCATGTTGTGTCATTGTAATACTCGTAACAAAACCGTTTTTGTCTTTGAAACTCGAACAAAGCAGCGGGGTCAATTTCTCCCATTTCGCTTTGTGTAGGGCGTAGTCTTCTGATGAAATTTCCATCTGGTTCCTCATCCCGAATAACGGTTGCACAGTGACAGAACAGTTTTCTTTCCGTGTTCAGTTGTTGGTGAAGTTCAAGACCGACCATAAGACCTAGTTTTCTGTATCTTTCTTCATCAGCCAGCTCAGGTCCCTCCGAGGCTTGAGCTATATTCTGACTCCTCACTACGCATGTCAATCTCACCAACAAGTGGTTTCAATAGCAGTTCTTTGGCAACTTCCTGAGTTTTGCTATTGGCTAATGCCCACATGAGCTTAATCAGGCTGGTTTCTGGTAGCATATCTTCACAAGATACAACTCCAATGTCCAGCAGTTCTACTCCGGAACGATAAACATTCATGTCTGTCCTACCAAATAGACACTGGCTAGACATGGCAACAACAACCCCCTCATCAATAGCCTTCTTGATTGATGGTTGCAATCTATCTGGAGCGTGTCCAAGACCAGTACCTTCAATCACAATTCCTAGGTATCCTGTTTCTATCAAGTGCTCAACTAGAGCTCCTTCTATCCCAGGACTAGTCTTCAAAAGAGCTACTTTTTCTTCGAATTTTGGCTTCAAGACGAGTTTTCGATTCGTATCTCTACGCAATAATGGAACACGGAGCTCTTCTACATCATTTCCAACGACTTTGAACACTGGATAGTCATTGACTGATTGAAAAGCATCACGTCGGCTGGTGTGAAACTTGCGAACCCGTGTACCTCGGTGAGCATGTAAATAACTATCTCCAGTTTCTGCATGCATTAGAACAAAAACTTCAGCTGCATCAGCTTTTGTGGCAAGATTTGTTGCTCCTATAAGATTCATTGCTGCATCTGAAGATGGTCTATCTGAGGATCTCTGTGAACCCACAAGAACAACAGGAACTGGAAGATTTTGAAGTGCAAAGGCTAGCGCTGCAGATGTGAACCCTAGTGTATCTGTGCCATGTGCTATGATTACTCCATCTGTCCCTGTTTTAATCTCCGAGGCCACACTTTTCGCGATTTTTGTCCAGTCGCCAGGTCGTATATTTTCTGAGAGTACACTCATGATGACTTTCGCATGAACATTGGCATGATTTCTGAGTTCAGGAACAGTATCATAGAGATCTTGAGCAGATAAAGCAGGATTAACTGCACCCGTACGATAGTCAACTTTGCTAGCGATTGTACCTCCTGTACTCAATATTGATGCTGTTGGTAGCCCTTTTTTCTCTGAATCAAGCTCCGTTAGAACTGGTCGTTTCTTCTTCCCGGCTTTGATTTTACGGACAATGGTTTCTTGACTCAATCGTAATCCAATGTTATATCCACTGTCAAGTTTGAGGATGACATGTTCTGTATCACCCCCAACTTGGCTTCGGGGCATAAGTACTCCGACATGTTCCTCTCCATTCTGTGTAATACTAATCGTATCACCAACTTTCGCATTAGAGCTAGAAAGCTTTTCTAGAACCAGACCACTATAACCCGAATTATCAAGACTCAATTATATCCTCACCTTCGAGTTCGAACTCAATGATGCTATCTGGGACATAAAGGCTTCGTCATATAGAATGTTGTAATTAGAAAATTCCCAACACAATGAGCCCCCCAAATAGTATGAAAATGAGTCCTACTACCTTCTTCACAATCTTCAAGGGGATTCGTGCTGCTACACGGTTTCCAGCTAAGGCACCTATGGCATTCACAACGAGGAATCCAATGAGTGATCCTGCAAAAACCATGATTGCAAAAGGAGTTTGAGCAGCTAGTGCGAGGATTGTAATCTGGCTTTTATCACCCAACTCTGACAGTAGTACAAGTGAAAACATTCCAAACATAGTGCCGGGATTGTCACAAGTATCTGGAATATCTGAGTTGGATGTTGCTAGTGTATAGATTCCTAGACCAATGAATAGGATACCCGAAACGTAAGTTATGATTTCAATAGGAAGAGTGGCAGAGAGAATATAGCCAATTATGACAGCAATAACGGAAGAAGTTGCAAGAGCGACCATTGTGGCAAGGAGTACTAGCCCAGGACGCCTATATTGAGCACTAAGACATATTGTCGTGAGCATCGTTTTGTCACCAAGCTCCATCAGTAGAACCAAACCTGCTGATGAAATCAAGGTCTGAATTGGCATGGTATCATATTTCCTATTGAATCAGTTTTAGAAGTTGTCATAAGTATCAAAGAAAAATGGTGCGGGAGGTGGGGTTCGAACCCACGAACTCCTACGAGAGCGGATATCTTATCTGCATGACCCCATGTCTTAATGCGATCTTAAGTCCACCGCCTTTGACCTGGCTTGGCTACTCCCGCTTTACCCGGTTAGGCTGTAGTGATTCCACTCTTTTTCTAGGAACTCACCGCATTTTTCCTTTCTAGCTAACTGACTCTTCAACTCTTTGGTATTGAGATGAAAAGTGGTGGGCCGCGCCGGATTTGAACCAGCGACCTTCGATGCCAATGAGCACAAGGCTCGATTGGATTCTCGGTGTAAGCGAGACATCATAGCCGGGCTAGACTAGCGGCCCTGAACAAGTGGCCTTGGCTATTCCAATAAAAAGTTACTTACGTGCGAAGTGCAACAATATGAACTTCCTGACGTGCTTTATCAAGGCACATCTCTTGTATTTTTTCATAACCCATCTGAGAGATTGTTTTCTTGAGAGTTTCTAATGTGTTAATGTCATCATGATTGGATTTGAAAGCTGCTATCATCCACCCTTCTTTTTTGAGAAGAATTGTAAATCTCTCAATGAGTTTCAATGTACCCTCTGGTTCTGTTGTGACATCTACAAGTAAAACGTCGAGATTTCCTGGATTGGTTATGATAGTTGGATCCATCTCAAAAGCATCAGTGAAGATCACTGAAATCAGAGGGTATTCTTCCACCAATGTGTGTAGATTCTTAGTGAATCTCTTTGAAACCTCTATTCCAACAGCTTTTGCTCCTTTCTTTGCTAGGTAAGCTAGAAAACCTCCTGCAGAGCTTCCGATATCAAGAGCTAAACATGGAGAATCAACTAATCTGCCACCAAGTTTTTCATCAATTTCTTTCAGTTTCTTGAAACCAAGTGGGAAATCAGCATCTTGGCTCATGAGTTCGATTGCATCTTTCTCAGAAACTTGCTTTGATGGCTTGCATTTCTTTCCATTTACAATGACTAAACCATCTTTGATGGCTCGTTTCGCAGCTTGGCGAGAAGAGAATTGCCCTGTTTCTACAAGCCAGACATCAAGCCTTGGCATTTTGCATCGCCTTAAGTTCCTTTGGGATGAATAAATGCATTGGGACTCCTCTCAATCGAGGACCTATCGCAGCAAGCATCCCAGAAGCACGTGTACTTCTTTTGCATCTCAATGAAAACTCGAACTTTCCCAATTGTTCAATTTCATAGATATCTTCTCTATGACCAGATTTCTTCAATGAACTTTCAATTTGCCTATAATTGGCGCCAAATACTAGAAGTCTTTCGTGATCATCTTGCAACCACTCTTTCAGACGCGAAATTAATTTCTGGTCAAATTCAGCTTCTACACGATTATTGTGCAAGTCGATACTTGTCAATTTCACCTCAATAGGGAGGTAATCTACAAGAACGAATGCTTCAGTAATCGCCTTCAAGGGACCGAGTAGATTGAGCTGTTCACGCATTTTATGCAGTGGAACTAAAGCGTCCATTCGTGAAGAATCTGTGACTCCAATGTCAACATACAATCCGTATCCAACTTTGCCGACGTCCAAGAAACGACCAGGATATTCAACATTACGACTTAGATTATCTGAGAGTAAGGATTTTCCATATTCTTTAGCAAGAGCATTAGCAATAAACTCCGCATCTTCGCCCTCAATATTTGCTACAATTCGTTCTTTTTTGTCGGTGCCTATGTTAATCAAGCTTGCATCGAGTTCTGCAATCATTGTGGAGATTTCTGATCTGATAGTTTCTAGGAGTCTTCCTCGATAAGCTCCATACGCTTTTGAGAGTACTACAATCTTCAACTGGGAACCTCTGACGTGAGTTCACTATATATGCTAAGTACCTTTTGTAGTAGGAATTGAAGGAAAAGGTGAATTATGATGACGCTTCTAAATCGGCTTTGAGCTCTTCTACACGCTTTCTCAAGAATGAGATTGCCCCTTCGTTGTCAATAAATTCGAGTTGACCATTGCATGTTGGACATCGGAAAGAAAGATTCATTGCCTCTTCAAATGGCACAGGTGAAGAATCACGGTTCACACAGGTATAGAGATCATTGTTGCTTTCGTGCTCTAGCCTCTGCTCAAGCAGATTGAGAACCATTCGTTTCTTTCTATTGACCAAAGCTTGTGCTTTCTTTGGGTCAATTTTCCAGTAGTAAAGAAACCACCCTGTGTTGGTATCACGGATTCTTCTATATGATGCGAGATGATTGTCATGAAGTTTGTACAGGATTCTTCGTACTATATTCAGCTTCAAATCTGTTTTAGTTGCAATTTCTTCGTCAGTGGTTTCTTCTGCATTGACCAAAACGGTCGACACATCAACCCCTTCTTTCCCTGCTATTTCTTCTACAACTAATCGGAAGAGGTCATGATTGAAGTTAGTATGTACCATTGACGTAATCACCCAAGTGTGCAAGTATGTAACAGATAGCTAGTCAACTAAATTCTACAATAGTGAAAACATCCAAAGTTGGAAATTTACACCTGTAATATTATACCACTAAATAGTATATAAGAGCTGTTCTTAGACTGAATGAGTTCAATTAACAGAATCGACCATTAATTTTCTTTAGCATCTTCTTGGCGCGCTTTTTGAGATATTTTTCTCTTCACAATTACTCTATCGCCAAGAGTAGGTCCAGCTTCAGAACCACCTTTACTTACCTTGATTGGAGCAGTTCCTACTGCTTCCAGAAGAGATATCTCCAGTTCTCTCTCGAGACCTCTGATTGTCTTACCTATTGGTTTTAGTCGACCTGATTCAATAGACTGTAAAGTGGAGATTCGTTCGCCTATTTTCTGAGCAAGCTCTTCTTGAGAAAAATTCTTTTTCTGTCTTGCAGTTCGAATGGCTTTTGCATAGTCCTCAATCAAATCCATATCATCAAGCAGAATACCACTAGATCTAGGTTTAGTTTTTGGTTTTGGTGTAGACGCTTTTCTGGGTCTAGATGGTGTTGGTTTTTCTGGACCACCAATCCAAGAAGGGCGAATTCTCGGTGCTGATGATGAACGTGGTCCGGAGGATACAGATTGATTTCCAAATTTTGTGGCGCATTGAGGGCAAACTAGCATTGACGCACCCTCGATAACCATGCTTCGGCCACGACCTTTCATGCTTCTACCGCATAGCTCACAACTTGCCACTGTCGATTCCCTCTTTTTGTCAATGATTCTTGGTGTGTTGATAAAGATTACCGACTGGACATTTTGGCAGTATGCGAAAATATGGTTGTATTATCCCGGTTTTATCTGATAGTGTCACTCCGACAAAGCAATCCTTAAAACATCTGCAGTTGATAAAATCCTGAGGTGCCATCTAATGCCAGGAACTGTAGACGCCAAAGATGATTCTAATACCGAGGATTCAGCATACTCGCAAAGCTACACTAGGCACCTAGAGCGCAGACTTCGAGCACTCGAAACTGAGAAACAGATTCTACAAGCGGAACGTAGTCGACTTGAGAAAGAAACTCAGACTCTGAGAACTGAACTCGAAAAATTAAGACAGTCTCCATTAATCACTGCTACAATAACTGAGATGCTCGAAGATGGTCGAGCCATTGTAAAGAGCTCTACAGGACCTAATTTTGTAGTTCATGTAGCATCATCAATCCCTAGTGATAGACTACAGCCTGGTGTAATAGTAGCTCTCAATCAGAGATCTTTTGCAATCACTCAAGAACTTCCGCCATCTCGAGACCCCATAATACGAGCAATGGAAATTGAAGAAGCTCCGAGTGTTTCTTACCTACAAATTGGAGGACTTCATGATCAACTGAGAGAGATTAGAGAAACTGTTGAAGATCCCCTTTTACACCCTGAGTTGTTTGAGAAAGTTGGTATTGAACCACCAAAGGGAGTACTTCTTACGGGATTACCAGGTACGGGAAAGACTCTCTGTGCTCGAGCAGTTGCCCATGAAACAAATGCCACCTTCATTCGAGTGATTGGCTCAGAACTTGTTCAAAAATTCATAGGAGAAGGTGCACGACTTGTTCGTGAAATCTTCATGTTGGCTAAAGAGAAAGCTCCTGCAATCATCTTTATTGATGAGCTTGATGCAGTTGGGTCTCATAGGTTGGATATTGCTACTTCAGGCGATAGAGAGGTGCAACGGACACTGATGCAACTTTTGAGTGAGCTAGATGGTTTTGAAGCCCGCGGCCAAGTTGCTGTGTTGGGTGCTACAAATCGTCCAGATATTCTAGATCCAGCATTACTTAGACCTGGAAGATTTGACAGAATTATCGAATTCCCGCTACCTGATGATGAGAGTAGATTAGAGATATTCAAAATACACACGCGTAGCATGAATATAGAAACTTCAATTGAATATGACAAACTTCTCGCAGCTACTCAAGGTCGAACTGGTGCAGATATCAAGACCATTTGTACTGAAGCAGGTATGTTTGCAATTCGTGACAAGAGAACTTATGTCACCCAAGAAGACTTTCGAAAGGCAATAACCAAAGTACAGGATCGAGGTTTTGGTGATCGAGCGCCCAGTAATATGTACTCTTAGACTCGTTTAGAGATTTGTGAACGTAGATGAAGTATAGAAACTTCCTCAAATCAAGATTAAGTGATGATATTCCGGATAATCTTCTGCTTCCTTCAGGTTTTCATCTTGTAGGACATGTTGCCCTAGTACATCTGGATTTTGAATTGATGAAGTATGCTCATAGAATCGGGAATACAACTTTAGAATATGACTCACGTGTCAAATCAGTGGTTGTGAAAACAGGACCAACAAAGGGAAGAACGAGACAACCATCTTATTCCTTAGTGGCTGGTGATAGTAATACAGTTACTACACATATAGAAAGTGGAGTGAAATTCAAACTTGATCCACTTCGTCTTACTTTCTCAGGAGGAAATAAAGGAGAACGTATTCGTGTATCCCACCTTACTAAACATGGAGAGAATGTTGTGGATATGTTCTCGTGTGTTGGACAATTTACCCTTCATATTGCTAAAGCAGCAAATGTGGAAGTCACTGCAATAGAGATTAATCCAGAAGCTTTTGAGTTTCTAGTTGAGAATATCAATCTGAATGAATTGAATGATAGAGTGACTGCAGTGTTAGGAGATTGTCGCAAGGTTCATCCTAGAGGAGTGGCAAACCGTGTTATTATGGGATATCTGCACGACACGATTTCGTATCTTCCAGCGGCGATTGAAACTCTGGTTGATGAAGGCGGTGTGATTCATATGCATTTGTCCATTCCTGAATCAGAAGTAAAACGTATCATTAAGAGAATCAATCAAATATGTCGAGGTTATGGATTTCAGTCTACAACAGAGGTGTTTAATGTTAAGAAATATTCACCAGGTATTGAGCACTTTGTGTTTGATATTCTCGTGAAATGAAACAAAGCGTAATCGTTTTATCCAATAGAAAGAGGTTTTGAAGTATAACTACAAGTAATCAGTCAGAGAAGTGATCGTATGGGTTTCAGAGGAATGTCACCAAAGCAAATGGCAAGAATGATGAAGAAAATGGGTATTGAGCAAAAAGAGATTGAGGGTGTTCGAGAGGTGGTTATCCGTTTTGATGATAAAGAATGGGTCATCTTGAATGCTCAAGTTACAATGGTCAAGCAAGCAGGTAGTGAATCATTTCAAATATCTGGAACCAAGAGCGAACGAGATTTGACTGGAAGTACACCTGTAAAGACTGAAACACCTGCTTCTGAGGTTGAAGTCAAGAAAACGATCGAGATTCCAATAGAAGATGCTGCCTTGGTTGCTAGCCAGACTGGAGTAGATATTGGCGTAGCAAAACAAGCGCTTGAAGAAACTGGGGGCGATTTGGCGGCAGCTATTCTCAAACTCAGACGATAAGAGAAGGTATTACAGATAATACACCTTATTGTTTCTCTTCTTGAGTGATCCAGTCACGTACCATCTTCAGTCGTACGAAGTCTTCTCGGTCCCGTTCTTCAAGGGCAAGCTTAACAAAACGAGCTGTCGCATCAAGACGGGGGATGACTATTGTTTCAAGTGCAGAAACACGACGCTTGGTTTTTTCAATTTCTAGAGCAAGACGTTTTACTGTTGATTCAATCTCTGCCAAACGTACTATTGCGTTCAGAGCTTCTTTGAATTTTTCTCCCATAACATCAAACTTAGCGCTTGAGTCTGCAAGGGAGTATGGAAGTTCAGGAGATTGTTGTTCAACTGAGAGAATCGGAACTCTCACACCCATCATAGATCTTGTGGATATACTCAAATTCGCCACAAATTTACTGGCATATGCAAATTCTACGACTCTTGCAGGACCCATAACCATCTTAGCTTTAGTGAGTGCTGAGAAGGCCTCTGATAATGCGGAGTCGACTTTCTCTCGAGCTTCCTTGATTTCAGCTATAGCATTGAAAAATTCCATTATGAGAGAATCGCGTTTTTCCCGAAGCAGATTATGTCCTCGCTCAGCTAGCCGCATTCGATTCTTCAATGCGAGGAGTTCCATGCGGGTTGTTTTAGTCCCAGGCAAGATTTTACTCATGGTAATCACTTCGCTCCATCACAACAGGTCGATATTATACCTGTTCTAAACTCTTGTGTTTGGCATCAATAAAATGTGAAGGCTAGTGCACTGATGATTATTCCGATAGTGCAGATGATTAGCCAGTCACGAAGATACTTCCCCGTCAGTTTTGGTCTATCGTTGATTTGACCTGTTGTTATGAAAGTAATAATGAATATGAAAAGAAACGCAAATGGTAATGAAACAGTTGTGTTGGATAACTGAACATTTGTTATCATGATGATTCCTACAAGGCCACCAAAAATCAGAAGAGAGAGGATCATTAGTGAGTTCATGATGTGCTTGATTCGTTCAATATCCATTTCATGTGTCTCCAATAAATTGTCATGTTTGATAGGTCGAGCTTCCAGCCAGTCCATTGTCTTCAAAAAGGTTGTGTCTAAATGTTTTTTTTTACCACACACTTTATATCCATAATTAGTTACACAGGATTGTATTACAAACAGTACTTGTGATACCAGCCTCCAGAGGTCCTCAAAATGACGATTGCAATCCATGAGAGTGCTCTGATTCGTCACTTCAACACACGTAAAGAAGTTCTCAAGACTTGGGAAGAAAGGATTGGTGCTAGGTTCTCTCCTTTTCGTGGTTTCAAGATGCCAGATAGTCGTCTATACATAGAAGATAGTGACTTCCTTGATTCCATTGTTGACCTAATCATCACAAATGAACGACATGTCTTCATCCGAGGTCCGGTGGGGTCCGGAAAGAGCACGTTAATGCTTTTAGCATTACGAGATTTGCCTACGCTAGCGGATCGCAGAGGTAACAAATTTGTCACTGGCTACGTAGGAATGACAGGTCTTTATGAGAAGCAAATGGCTTCGGCTATTGCTGACTCTCTCAGGATAAAATACAAGAGATCATGGGAGTCAAGTCAGATTATCGATGCAGTTGCTAAGGAAAGTCTTCGAAGATATGTGGAAGAAAAGAGTCGGACTGCACTGTTCATTGAGGATGTTGCAGATAATCAAGAGGCCGCCTTTCATAAACTAAGATTCCTTGCTGATTTGCCTACCGAGGAGATGATGGATGCATATACAGAAGCTCTTGATGAACCTATTTTCACTCTAGTGATGTCAGGGACCACGATGTATTGGAATGCAATGCTTTCATTCTTACCACAGATAGCTCATCGTACAGAGCCGCTTGATGTTCCTCCGCTAAGCAATGCAAAAGCTAGAGAGTTCATAGGTCGTCGGATTGCATATGCACAAAACAAAATTGACGTCTTTGATCCAGAGAACTACAGTATCTACCCATTTTCGGATAGTGCTGTGGATGTCATTAATATTGCAACAAAAGGAAACCCTCGAGACATTCGAATGTTAGCACGTGGATGTCAACAAGTAGCAGCGGAGAATCTTAGGAATTCCGGAAATCCAGATGTGACTAAGGATATCGCCAAACTTGTTTCTGAAGCATACGCAACTTTACTCAGGGAGGTCCACTGAAATGAGTCTACTTGGAAAATATAGAAAAGAAGCAGAAAAAGACGACGAAGAAAAGCCACGATCTGTAATTAGAGAAACTGAATCTGTTTCAAAACAGAGTGAACTCTTACCTTCTGTTCCTAACAAGGAACGTAAGAGCCCTATCGTTTCCTTCTCTATTCCGACTGATCTCAGAGCTAGCCTAAGAGCGATTCGAAAGACAAAGGCGATTAATCTGAGTATGTGGGTAGAGAAACAACTTCGTGAGGCAGTCGCGCAAGAGTTCCCACAGATAGCCGAAGAATTTTTAGAAAGCTGAGTGTATTTGGTGTAATACCAGTATTAGAAACAAGATTGTTCTAACGAGCGCGAAATTCTGCATAATCTGATATTCGGGATATGCAGATAGCTGCTATTGCAGGGTCATCATAGCAAGGTATCTTATTCATTTCCAGCAGCTCCTTCCCGGGCTTCCCAACATCTCCTGCAAGCCAAACTCCCACCACTGGTTTTTTCGTTGAAGCTTTTTGTACTCCCTCGAGTGTACCAGTTGCATGTTCAGTCCTCTTCATTCCTGCAAAGGTTGGAACACCACATATGACTAAAAGAATGTCGACATTTCTATCATTTAGCAGCAGTTCAGTAGCTATACTATACTCTCTCTTACCGCCGCTTGCTACAACATCAATTGGATTATTCACAGAAGCCATCGGTGGAAGAACTTGACGAAGTTCTTCTTGAGTATCCTTTTCCAGATTAGTAATTTCCAGGTTCAATTTTGATGCTGCATCCGTCGCCAAGACACCTGCGCCACCTGTATTGCTAATAATACCAACACGACGACCTTTGGGTAAAGGTTGATAATCAAAGATCTTACAAATTTCAACTAACGAGTCAAGAGTAGGAGCTGTGACACAACCAGCTTGACGTATCATTCCATCGAATATTTTCGCAGAGCCAGCAAGTGATCCTGTGTGTGATTTCGTGGCGCGACTCCCAACCTCACTTTGACCCCCCTTTAATACCACAACCGGTTTCTCTTTTGCTGCTGCGCGTAATGATTCGAATAGCTCTCTACCTTTTTCAACACCTTCAATATATGCAGCAATAACGGTGGATTTTGAGTCCTCCCGAAAGTAATTGATAATCTCAACAAAACCTACGTCAGCAGAATTACCAATACTTGCAAACTTACTCATCCCAATTCTTTTGGATCTGGTGGTGTAAATAATCATCCCACCAAGAGCTCCGCTTTGAGATACAAATGCTATATTTCCTCGCTTGGGGATCATAGTGAATGTCCCATTGAAGAGTAGACTGTTTGATACTCCCACACAATTTGGACCAATAATGCGAACTTCAGAATCCTTAGCGGCCTGAACAAGAATCTTTTCGAGCTTGGCACCCTCAGCTCCGGTTTCACTGAAACCTCCTGAGACTATTATTGCGTTCTTAGCACCTGCATTTCTAATCTCAGGCATCAGTGCAGGGCAATATTTTGCGGCTACTGAAACTATTACAAGATCAACAGGTTCTGGTAAATCTCCTAAACTCTTGTATGCAGTTACGCCCAAGACGCGGTCTCGACTATGAGTTATTGGGTAGACTTCTATCTCTGATGCTAACAAATTCATCATGATTGAATTGCCTAGTTTCCGATGATCTGCAGATGCTCCTACAAGAGCAACTCGTGAGGGATTGAAAAAAGAATCCATACTCTTGATCAATTCAGTATCAGAACCTGACATAAGCTCACGCCAAAAACAAAGTCGATTTATGTCTGTCGAGTTGGGGAAATAATAATTGTATTACTAGTAGTACAAGTTTCGTCCTTTACGAAGATGTCTTTGGAGTTTGACTAACTTTCCTCGATTGGTACATACTCCGTCAAGGCGACTACTAATCACATAATCAGCCTCGGGACATCTTTTGTAAAGAGTTTCAATAGACTGTGCAGTGGTTTCTTTGATCTCACGATTCTTATTGCTGCATAGTTTGTCGACTAAAATGGCTGCAGCAGATTCATGATAAAAATTGCCAATAGCTAAGATTGCCAGTGTTGCAATTCGGGGATTTTTCATATGGGATGTCTTCTCTAAGACGATTACTGAATCAAGAGCTCGCACTGCAATATGTGCATTTATACATTGTAGAATCTTCTTGAAATCAACAGTTGTTGTAGAATTTTTGTATTGCGATGATGCTTCATCAAGAAGTGTGTTGAGAGTGGGTAATGAATGTCTACTTGCCAAAAGACTAAGTCCGTTTATGTCCTGATGAATTATCTGAGTGAGTAGCTTTCTGTATTCCATATTAGATGGGCGGGAATGTGTGTCTTCATCATTTGAAGATGCAGTCGTATCATTTGTAGCATTAATTGGTTCTTGGATTACTGATAATACACGATCAAGAGTACCAGAATCGATTAGAGTATCTTTGATTCCGAGCTTTGCCAGAGCGAGACGACCATATTCACAATGCCATAGATTGTTGATATTAACTGTATCTCCATCTTGTTCTATTGAAATACCTTGAATTGTTCTACTCCTGGAGTGTTGAAGCAAATTCACAGTTTCTTGAGAGATTGAAATATTCTCAGAAAAATCAAAGAATAGTGTGTCGCCTCTTTTTATTTGATCAACTGCTAGATTCTCAAGCTTACGAACAAGCACACGTGACGCATCGATCATTGAACGCTCAGAATCAAGCTCCTCGAGTAGAGTTGTTGTATCTACAGGGACAGGTTCTAAGCCAGTACATGATAGAAGACCAAACACAACTTCTCTGTACTTCAACTCTTCCAGATTTGTTTCATTCTTCCCGATGGTCATTGGTGAGGAGTATTTCTGATTACGAGCTTTTAGTAGATACTTGAGAGCTGTGGACCATCCATCATCCTGTTCTATCTGTGCAATGATATCCACCAGGTCTCTATCTCGATGGTCTCCAATGATATTTGAAATGATACGGATGCGTTCACGTTCATCAGATTCCTTGACTCGTTCTTTGACTGCTTTGAGGATTCTATCGCGCTGATTTTCTTTTGTCAAGGGCATCACAACTTCATGGGGGTTGTTCATACAATGAATCTAAGATTGTGATTAAGGTTTGTTCAGATTATATGTTACTGTATTTCTTGTAATACATGTATCAAATTACCATCAAATTTGGTCAAAAAAGGTGTTCTAAGATTAGAACTATGTATCATTGTTACTATGAATAATATGAGTGTGTCGTGCAATGACAAGTAGGCCGACGTCGATGAGGCACACCTCTCCGACGTATCAGGCGTTCGTCATTATCATCTCTATCTCCTCAAACAAACCTCCAGGATGCTAATGGTTGCCTGAGTGATGGAGAAGGCTGTACTCGCATACGTTGGTATACTTCGTAGTGCGACACGCTCCAGCCGTTTATTTTTCTACTACTGTCTATGTTACGCTTGAGTAATCATTCTGACTTCCTTCTGGAGATATCTGATTTGAGTGCAAGTGATGCAGAGAGTTCATCAAGTGCTGACATGATTATCCGTTCTGTAACCCTGACACTCTCCAATTCTTCAGCTGATAGTTCAATCTTACCGGCAAGAATATCACGAATCCTTCGATAATCCCCAATCCGTGCTGCGACTTCTTCGAATGGGCGAAATATAGTATTCTCGAAAAGACCCAAGTATGCTAAAAGTAGCATTGTATAGAAACAGCGTGAGAGGTTTCTTCGTGCCTGTTTCAGTGTTCTGTTGAATGCCCCTCTGGAAACGCCACGTGATTTGGTTCCTTGCTTAGATCGATACGATGCCTTGTTTTCATATGTGATATGAGATCCATAGTTATCCTCTACTACTAAATCAATGAGGAGTGTTTCTATCTGAGCCTCACTTAATACTGACCCTTCCTGTAGTTTCTTCAGGATTGGTTCCCTTAGCACTTGTTTCGCACCAGATGTCAATTGCTTCATGGTTTCCTTTTCTTTACTTTGTCCAGATTTCAAATTAGGTTACTCTCCGTTTATGCTATATTCAATATTATACTTCTAAGCGCTCCAGAGTCAATAGAAAGGGTTTTACCAGGGTCTTCTCACACAGGTTATTAGTCCTAATGGGTGGATACAGTTTTGTATACAAAGAATAGTGTACTGTGCTTAAGTAGGTTTCAGTTCGGTCTTATTGTGAAATTTGTAATACACTAGACTATTGATTATCTGTTTGAGAGAGTCCATTCAGAATCGGGTGTCATGACAACGAACCCTAGAATTAGATTTCCTCTAATCTCATCAAATTTATAGACTCCAAAAACATTTCTTCCTGATCCATCATTCCACTCAACTCGACCGCGTAAAAGATAATGTTGGAACACGACACGACTCTGTTTTCTAACAGAAGCGAAAAGATTCTTGTATTTCCTACGTTGAGAAGGTCGGATACTCCATCTAGAAAGAATGAATCTATTTGTGAGACTGTTACTTGAAATCAAGACTGATTTTCTACCTCTATTATTGACTGCTTCTTTGAGAGCGTTTCTAAGACAATCAGGTATTGATGCTAATATTGATGGAGTTGCCTCGGGCTCACGAACAATTGATCGGGTACGTACACTACGGCTTGTCAAATCAGTTCAACTCTTCTCTCCTACTTGAACCTTAAGAGGTCCTATGGAGATTTGATTAGTAATGTATTTCCTGTAATACAATTAATAATCGGGAGTTTGTATTACTTCACTGGATTAATATCTTGAATAATTACAAGAGCATCAAAGGTGTCTAGGTCTGTGAAAAGAAGAGCTGTAATTCATGTGATTGGTATTGTCCAAGGAGTTGGATTCAGACCTTTCATTTATCGAGTTGCACAATCACTATCCCTTACAGGATTTGTGTTGAATCTTGGTAACGCAGGAGTAAAGGTGGTTACAGAAGGTGAAGACGACAAAATTCGGACGTTGATCAAGTGGATTGAGAGTAAACCACCATCCATATCCCAAGTAGATACAATTGACGTTGTTTGGGAAGATACAAGTAATTCCTTTACGTCATTTGATATTCTTAAATCAACAACGGTCAGGACTGGAGAATTCACACCTGTATTACCTCCTGACATTGCGATGTGTAATGATTGTGTTGGAGATTTAACTAATGCTGATTCACGATGGTATCTCTATCCATTTACATCCTGTACAGCATGTGGACCTAGATTCTCAACCATCACGGATCTTCCATATGACCGTCCAAATACCACAATGATTGAGTTTCCACTATGTGATACTTGTAATACAGGTTATACATCGCCTCTCGATCGAAGGTATCATGCTCAAACAACAGCCTGTGAAGCATGTGGACCAATCTATAGACTTGTTGATTCTTCTGGAATGAAAATTGAATGCAGTGATTCAGTACTTCAAGTATCACGTTTTATTCAGAAAGGAAACATTGTTGCAATCCAAGGAATTGCAGGAACTCATATTGTAACCAAGACTACCGATACTAAACCACTAGAACTACTCCGTAAAAGAAAGAAAAGATTTCAACGACCTTTTGCTATAATGGTCAAAGATCTCTCTATTCTCAGACAAATTGTTCATATCACTTCTAAAGAAGAAGTCTTGCTTACATCTTGGCGAAGGCCCGTCGTGCTACTTCAGAAGAAAGATTTGTTCAATTCCAATGTATCATCGACTATATCTAATGATGTCATAGAGTTGATTGCTCCTGAGCTAGATACCATTGGAGTTATGCTTCCTTATGCTCCGGTTCATCATCTTCTGTTTCGATACACAACAGAACCAGCCTTGGTAATGACCAGTGCTAATCCTATAGGAGTTCCAATGTATATCGAACCTGAAGAAATAGTATCTGAGCTTCAAGATATTGTGGATTATTCTCTTGTTCATGATCGTAGAGTGTTCCAGAGAGCTGACGACTCGGTCATCAAAGTCTTGCCTGATAGTAATCCATTATTCATTAGACGAGCCCGAGGATATGTACCTGAACCCCTTCAATTTGAGGGTCCTTGGAAACTAATCAAGGCTATTGCTGTAGGTCCTGAAGAAAAAGCCACAGCCTCCATATTGAAATCTGAACGTATTTACCCAACTCAACATATCGGGAATATCAGTCGAGTAGAGAGCCTGGATTTCCTTTCTCATGCAATGAATCACATGCTCCACCTTCTTGATATCAGCAAACTAGATGGAGTAGCTTGCGATTTCCATCCGGAGTTCCTGACTACTGAACTGGCAGAGAAATTAGCCAATGAACAAGATGTCCCTCTCTTTCGTGTACAACACCATCACGCACACCTTGCATCATTGATAGTGGACCAATCTTTGTCCTACGATACGAGTATTGTTTGTATTACAGCAGATGGATTTGGGTTTGGGATAGATGGACATGCATGGGGTGGAGAGATACTGTTTGGAGATTTGAGAGAGTTCAAACGAGTGGGAGGAATTATGAGTGTAAATTATCCCGGAGGTGACCTCTCCGCGATATACGCCTCGAGAACAACTCTTGGGATATTGAATGGTCATTTGAATAGAGATCAGCTTCTCCAAGTGGTAGATGCAGCTCCAATTGGTCTTGATACAATTATGACTTCAAATACTTTGGATATCTTAATAGATACGCTTGATCGGGAAATAAACACAATGAACAGCACAAGCGCAGGACGCTTTCTTGATTCTGTGGCCATGGTTCTTGGAGTGTGCTCTGAGAATTCCTATAATGGTGAATGTCCAATGAAATTAGAAGCAGTGGCGAAAGAAACAGATTTGCGAGTCGACCCGAAATTTGTGAATACAGAGAATGGTTTGAATCTTGACATATCTGATGCCATGTTACAGTTCCTAGAGTTACAAAAGAAAGGTATCAGTAAACACGAGATTGCATATGCCGCACAGTGGTACCTTGGCAATTCATTGGCCGACATTGCCTGCAGAGTAGCGATAGAGAAAGGAGTTGAGTATGTGGGATTCTCTGGTGGAGTTGCGCTGAATCGAATCATTACGAAAGCAGTATTGGATCGTATTAATCAATACAATCTCAATCCATTAATTCATCTCAATGTCCCTCCAGGTGATGGAGGTATTTCGATTGGACAAGTAGCAGTTGCTGGAGCCAGGTTGGTTGATTCATAGTTGTAATCCCGGTATTAACTTGATTACTTGTGTGCTTTTGCCAGTTCAAGTCCTAGTTTTGTAGCTCCAACGTTGACTTTCTCGAATTTCTTTGGAAAAGCATCTTTTACAACATCCATTACAGTATCTTCAGTCACAGGAATAAGACCAGTACCAATGATTGCTCCTAACATGACCATATTGAGAGACCGGGTGCTACCTGCTTTCACAGCCAAGTCTAAGGCATCGAACTCTATGATTTTGTCTGTGAATTTGTTCATGCTTTTGATGATTTCATCATGGGTAGGATATTCTGCATTCCCCATTGAAACTGCAACGGGGTATTGAACATGAGAGTTCATCAAAACACAACCACCCTGTTTCACAAGGTGAATCTCTCTTAGAGTTTCTACAGGCTCGAAGCCCACAAGAAGATGAGCAGAGCCAGGGTCTATAATTGGTCCTCTGGCATTGTCACCAATTCGAACAGTGCAGACAACATGTCCTCCTCGCTGAGCCATTCCATGAATTTCACCTACGCGAACGTTGAAACCGCAATGAAGAACTGTCTTTGCTAGAATCTCAGCCAAGGTTAGAACTCCTTGTCCTCCCACTCCTGTGATAGCAATATTTACTGTATTACTATTGTTACTCGTCATTCTATGCATCCTCCTGCTTAATCGCACCCTGAGGACAAACAGATGTACAGATACCACATAGGTTGCATTGGGCTTCATCAATCACAGCCTGTTCGGTTTCTGGATCCATATACATCGCAGGACAAGAGAGTCTGTTAAGACAACGTTTGCATGCATTGCAAATTTCAGAATCCACATAGTATTTGGGTAGTGATTCTCCTGTACGGCGACGGTCAGCTGCTTCGAGAAGAGCACAAGGTTCTCTTGAAACTAACACAGCAGGACTGTGATTCTCTCGAGTCCACTTGACCATCTCACGAACTTCGGCAACCAAGCTCGCCAGAGATTCAAACGGTTCTACTGTCTTGGTATATTTCACACCTAATCCCTTACAGACCTCTTCAATATCAAGAGGTGGGACCTCCTTTTGCATACCTGTGACTCCAGTACCAGGATGGGGTTGATGCCCAGTCATTGCGGTTGTTCTATTATCAAGGATCACGAGACTGATTCGATGTTGGTTATAGACTGCATTAGCAATACCGGGTAGACCTGATGCGAAGAAAGTACTGTCACCTATGGAAGCTACTACATCTTGGTCTGTGACTTCCGACAATCCGCATGCTGTCGTAATTGATGATCCCATATCGAACAGAATATCTGCTGTTTCCAATGGTGGAGCAATACTCAAGGTGTAACAACCAATATCGGTAGGATAGATTGCCTTTCCTCTTGTTGCTACTTTGATTGCATAGTAAGTTGCTCTATGCGGACAACCGGCACAAAGAAGCGGGGGTCTCGGAGGTAATTCAGGCAAATCATTGATTTTCTGATCCATTTCTTCCCAATTAATAGGTGTATTACATGTAGTAATCTTACCTAATGCTTCCATTACAATCCTTGGACTATACTCATACGTACGTGAGAAGATTCCTTGTTCCTTTCCAAGAATGTCAACTGTAATCTTACTGAGATGAGCTAATCTTCTTGCATGAGTTTCAAGAAATGGCTCAAGTTCTTCAACAATCATAACTTGCTGATGACGAGCTAGAAATTCGGTGACCATTTTTTCAGGAATTGGATGTGTGATCCCAAGCTTCAATACTTCTGCTTTGATTCCCATTGTCAATAGTGCTTCTACAACATGGTTGTATGCCACACCACTTGTGATTATTCCAAGATCTCCCTCGCCCTCAGTAAAGTTCAATGGACTTTTCTCAGATAGTTCACGTGCGATATCTATCTGTCCAAGGAGCCATGGATGCCGCTTGCGTGCCACAGATGGAATGGGTACAAAACGAAATGGTTCCTTTTCGAACTCGACCTTGTCAGGACGTGATAAAATCTTTCCAAATGTTACTGGAGCTCGTGTGTGATTCACTCGTGTTGTTGTACGGAAAAGAACTGGAAGTTCTAATTCTTCTGAGAATTTGAAAGCTTCGAGAAGCATTGACTTTGCTTCTATAGGATCAGCGGGTTCTATCATTGGCACATTTCCCATTAATGCATAGTATCTACTATCGTTCTCATTTTGTGAACTCCACATACTTGGGTCATCAGCTACTACAATCACCATTCCTCCACGGACACCAACATATGCCAATGAAAAGAATGGGTCTGCAGCGACATTGAGACCTGGACCTTTACAGACCATCATGGATCTCACACCTGCAACAGCAGCTGCGCCAGCAACCTCTAGAGCAACCTTCTCATTCGTACTGAATTCAAAGTAGAAATTTGGAATATGCGGGGCCATTAATGTCAAATTGTTCCCAATTTCACTACTTGGTGTACCAGGATAAAGAGCAACAAGTCGAACGCCTGCTTCTAGTACACCTCGCGCAATTGCTTCATTAGCAAGAAGAAGAATCTCCTTTCCTGGTTTATCCTCAAGAAGTTCCTTTGGCATCACCAATCACCGATCCTCCATGTTTGGATGTTTCGAGTGAGATTATGAGTAGTGTATCAGTCTTACGGTATTGAATGCGACCCTATAATACTTGGAACACGTGTTCTAGTTAGTATTGCGCAGATAAGACCCCTTGACTTCCAGTAGAAAGATCAAAATGAAGTGGCCATCAGCGAGCGTGTGTATATGTATTATAAAATGGAGATAAATGACAGCTGTATAAATGATTATAAATACTTTTTGGTATTTAACCGGTTAGACATTTTTTAAATAGTTTCTAGTGGAAGCAAGGGGGTTCAATTGTATTTGGAACACGTGTTCTATACTTCTTAAGATCCATTTCGCAACTTGTATTACAAGTAATAACATTTGGAACACGTGTTCTATCGAATTTCCTGTACAACCTCATAGATCTTGAATTTTAGAATGTCTGCATACATATGAAAAAGTGCGTCGAACTCAAAACGATATTCAAAAGGAACCAGTATAGCTGAATCAGCAACAGCCTCTGTACCGGGACATTCATCCATTAGACCTGGTTTTCGTTTCTGTTTGATTCCAGATTTTGTCTTCCAGGAATATACATACCCATAGAGTTCCTTTGTAAAAGCAACTCGTCTTGCATTACTTTGTCTTGCATGTCGACAATCATAGAGATACAGATACGAAGTCAATTGAAACAACCAAATTAAAGAACACGTGTTCTGATTTTGAGTGCTAGTAATACACCACCAAATACTTGGCCTGCACGGAAAAGTTAAAGGATAGGCAGCCTGGCCCTTGACATTGTCAACAGAATCTATCAGAAACTTGACAAGGGGGACAATCAATGAACCGGATTGGACTTAAGAAAGAAGAGAAAGCGTTTGAAACGCGGGTTCCAGTGGTGCCCGATCATGTCAAATTTCTACATGATAAACATGGCATTGAATTTCTACTTGAACCAAGCACTCAACGTGCTTTCACGGAAGACGAGTACCTCAATGCAAATGCTAGAATTTTGTCACTAAAGGGTAGTAATACATCAGTGGTTTTGGGAATCAAGGAGATGCCCATTGATTTCTTTGAAGAGAATATAGTTTACATATTCTTCAGTCACACTATCAAAGGCCAGGATTACAATATGCCTATGCTCAAGCGAATAATGGACGTAGGAGCTACACTGATTGACTACGAACGTGTAATTGATGATAAGAGTCGAAGATTGATCTTTTTCGGAAACTGGGCTGGAATGGCTGGTATTTCAGATACATTTCGTATGCTCGGTGATCGTTTAGAATCACAGGGTGTCAAGCCCAATCCATTTGCTGATATGAAACCGACCTATGAACTAGGAGGACTTTCAGAACTGAAAGAGGAATTCGCTACTCTTGGCAGACGTATCAAAGAACAAGGACTTCCTGAAGAGCTCAAACCATTTGTTATCGGTTTTGCTGGTTATGGTAATGTATCAAAAGGTGCTCAAGAGATATTCGACATACTTTCACATGAGGTCATTAATCCAGAAGAACTGGAACATATTCCTCCCAAATCAGACTTACTCTACAAGTGTGTCTTCAAGGAAGAACATATGGTTGAACCCCGAAGCTCTTCTGAACAGTTTGACCTTCAAGACTACTACAAGAATGGAGCAGCAAAATACGTTGGTGTATTTCACAAACACGTTCCCTATCTTACCGTTTTAATGAATTGTATCTACTGGACAGAAAAGTATCCTAGATTGGTAACCAAGGAATTCATCAAGAATCATTGGAAACAAGAATCTCGAAAGCTCCAGATTGTGGGGGACATCTCTTGCGATGTTGAAGGTGCTATAGAATTCACCCTGGATTGTACAAAAGCAAACAAACCTGCATTCACATACATAATTAATGAGGATCGAGCCGAGATAGGTGTCGTAGGTGAAGGTCCAGTCGTGATGGCAGTTGACAATCTTCCAAGTGAGCTTCCACGCGAATCATCCACATCTTTCAGTGAAACACTTCTTGACTTTATTCCTGCCTTAGCAAATGCAGATTTCACTGTTCAATTCTCCGAGCTTGAACTACCACGGGAGCTCAAAGATGCTGTAATTGTATATCAAGGTAAACTAACAGAAAACTATCAATATCTCAGTCAATATATTCCATAGGAGGACAACGAATGAAGAAAATACTATGTCTGGGTGCAGGTTTAGTAGCCCGCCCGTACATCCAATATCTATCAGACAATGATTTCCATGTCATTGTTGCTAGCCGTACAAAAAGTAAAGCTGATCGTCTAATTGAGGGATGCAATAATACCGAAGCAGTGGCTTTCAATATTGCAGAAGATGATGAACTTCTTGAGGAGCTTACCAAAAAAGCTGACCTCGTTTGCTCTTTACTACCTTACACATATCATGTGAAGGCAGCTAAAGTTGCTATAAAACACAAGACACACTTCTGCACTACATCATACATTTCAGATGAAATGAAGGCGCTCGAAGGCGAAGCAAAGAATGCTGGTATATTGCTTCTGAATGAATGCGGAGTTGACCCTGGAATCGATCATATGAGTGCAATGAAGATTATCGATGAAGTTCATAATAATAATGGAAAGATTGAAAGCTTCACCTCTTTTACGGGAGGTCTTCCGGCTCCTGATTCAAATAACAATCCTTACGGTTACAAATTATCTTGGAGCCCACGGGGAGTGCTTCTTGCTGGCCGCAATGATGCACAATTCCTTCGTGATGGAAAAGAAGTCAAAATCCTTGGTTCTGATCTCTTTAGTAATTATGAACTCATGGAAGTCCCTGGAATGGGTACATTTGAAGGATATCCGAATCGTGATAGTCTCTCCTACATTGACATTTACGAAATATCAGAAACAAAGACAATGCTTCGTGGGACTTTCAGAAATATAGGTTGGTGTGGCACATTAGACAAAATTGCAGACTTGGGTCTTCTAGATATAGAAGAACGATCTCTTGAGGAAATGACATATGCCGACCTCATGCGAGAACTAACATCAAGCAGTGATTCAGATGTAAAGACTGCAGTTGCGAAGGCTTGTGATATTGAATCTAATGATTCGATTATCAAACGTTTGGATTGGTTAGGCTTGTTTGAAGAAAAGCAGATTCCTTCAGGCACCAAGACAATCTTAGATGCCCTCTGTAATCTCTTTGAAGAAAAGATGCAGTATGCACCTGGAGAGCGCGATATGATTGTCATGCATCACGAATTCTTAGTACAATATCCAGACAAGAAACAGAAGATCACCTCTACTCTCATCGACTACGGTATTAAGAATGGAAACAGTTCCATGTCAAGGACCGTGGCTCTTCCAGTTGCGATAGCCAGTAAGCTGATTCTAAATGGTGAGATTACCTTGACGGGAGTTCACAGACCCATAATACCAGAGATCTATGAACTAATTCTCCAGGAACTGGAAACACTCGATATTAAGATGGAAGAAAAAACATTTGATTTGTGATATCAAAACGATGGGGTCTGAACATGGGTTCCAATGATCCGAGTTCATTCCCCTACTCGCATCTGTATAGCAGCTAATAGTCCCTCAGCTCTCTCTGTTTCTTTCTGGACTTCTACAATTTCAGTCCTAAGTCGGTATGTATAACCAGAACGATTTCCATATCGTTCTAAATGACCTTTACCATTATTCCACATCCTAGCAAGGTATGTTGATGTAGTGCTCTTTGGTAGCTTTTCAGTGAATGAATCTTGATATATCTCAGTCACATCTAGTGAGGAGAACTTCCCATGTTTGAAGGATGCATAGATTATCACTTGCATCTTGTCGTAGTTACTCATTGACTCAAATCGAGTGTCTTCTATTCCAACTTCTGTAATCTCTTCGCTGACTGGTTCAAAGATATATCCAGTACTTGTTTCTAGGAAGACCTTGAACTTAACAAACATTTCTTCAATACTGCCACCTTTGACCTGAAAACTGGATTCTTCTCCCATCGTTTCATCTGATACAAGGATCTTGAAATCAAATGGAGATTCAGTCAAAGCTAGTATTTTGCTGAACCTTTTAAGAGCTTCATCTGGTTTGACATACTTGCACTGAAAGATCTCGCGTAAGCCAGGAGCTGAGCTATAAGTGAATTCGTAGATATAATTAGTCCTGTCTTCTGTCAAACCTTGTATCTCCTATACTTCTTTCTATTCACAATCAACTATATTCATTTCGCAAATAAGTGTGAGTATGTGAATTATCTATACCGAGATAAGAGCTACATAATGCGTCTGTACACATATGGGACTCGTCCACCCCGTATTTACTGTGCTGACGTCCTGTTCAGTCTATTTGACCATAAAAAAGCATTATGAGCCCTTTTTTCGTCAATTTAACTGGATTCTCCATTCGTTTTCTTATTCACTAATCTATGGTCCTTGTGAATGAGCAAGTAAGCATTTCATATCTCTTCTTACCCGTTTCCAGTGGAAACGAAGGGGTGTGCTTATTCACAGGCACCATAGCACATATCGTGCCTCCATTCCAGTTCTAAGGCGATAAGATGTTCCGTTTGTTACAGAGTGTTCACAATATTGGCGCCATTCACACAGATGTAGTGTGAATTAATGTAAACATGAACAATATGTGAAATCAAAACACGTGTGTGACTACTCCGTAGGGATTAGATAATCAGTGGAACGTTCACCTAGAACAAGCTGCATATACTGATCATCATCTCTGTGGTCTGTGACCAATTCAAGTCTTCCAAATGCTTCAAACTGAACGCCTGTTGAAACGTGTTCTGTGAATCTACCTCGATAGCTGATAAGCTTCTCAAGATTTGGTATACTAGTACATTCCACTTGGTATTCACAAGGTGTGAATATAGAATCATTACTGCCTAGCACTTTCCCAGATATTTTTTGATAACCTCTCATCTGATATGATAAATCACCATAAACATAATCGAGATCAGACTGAGTCTTTACTAACCTAATAAAGAAATGATAATCCCCTATCAAGCCCTGTAACATCTTGTTTCTCTCTATTTCTATGAGAAGAGGATGCAAATCAGTATGTGCTTCCCATCTAAACAAAACATGATTCTCGAGTAGTTGCCCTGAATATCTCCTTACTTCAGGAATATTATCAATCTTCGTACAAATACCAGAGTAAAATTTTCGACACGCAGTTGATCCATAGATTACTAAATCAATATCTGATTCCTTACCAGCTACACCTACAAGCTGAGAACCTGTAATTCCAATATTACTCCATTCAATCTCAGTTACTTCTACTAATTTTCTCGCGAGTACAACAGATTCCCTTTCTAGATGTGTGACCTCATCTGCTTCCCGCATTTGAGCTAAACGATCTACAGGGTCAAGAATTGATTCA
>VAPA010723944.1_pt1 | contig 62337 bp, 60 predicted proteins | sample 3395041 | NCBI WGS metagenome assembly VAPA01 (sample SAMN08290432, study PRJNA428436) | hydrothermal vent metagenome | isolation source: Deep-sea hydrothermal vent chimney | place: Indian Ocean: Southwest Indian Ridge | depth 1973 m m
GAGATTAAATCAGAGAACTTCATAAGCCCTCATAGTCAATTGAACTAACAAGTAATTATATAGTTTTCTCTACTTATACCAAAATTATATGCAACAAGCAATAAAACAGTTCATAGTTGATGGTTCATGGTTCATAGCCACTGACTACTGACAATTGACCAGTGATTATTGACTAATTACAATGAACGATGAACGAATAACGGTCCTCACCCCACCACATTAAATTCCCTCACCCTTAACTCCACCCCTAACTCTTCTGCAATTGCCCTGCATTTATCCAGATCGATCTCAGGTATATCTACAACAGTAACCATGACCTCAGGGATATATTTTTTAGCCTCTTTAATAAAAGAGAGAATGGATTCAAAAGCATTTTTAAAAGCTGGTTTGCATAGGTCCTGATATTTCTCCTCGCTGTCAGCATCAAGGCTTATTGAGACACTGTCAATAAGCCCCTTAAGCTCGGGAAGTATATTTCTTTTGTTAATTAAGTTACCGTGACCGTTTGTATTAATTCTGACGCGCCCGTGTTTCTGCTTAATCCATTTTGAAACTTCTTTTACCGCATCAAGCCTCATAAGCGGCTCGCCGATACCGCAGAAAACAATTTCCCTGTATTTATCAGGAGTGCCAATGGATTGGATGATTTCCTCTTTAGTGGGTTCTTTTTCAAGGCGAAGATTATGGCCCTTAACATAGCTTGTATGAAACTTTACGCAGAAACCGCATTTATTTGTACACCTGTTTGTGATGTTCAGATAAAGAGAGTCTCTTATTTTATAGGCGATTTCTCCTTTGCCCGGAATTTCGCCTATTTTAAACAGTCTCATAGCATTCAGGGTTGTAATCCTTGCGATATCAGAAAAACTTATGTTTCTGAGCTCTGCTATTGTCTGAGCTGTATATTTTAAAAACGAGGGTTCATTCCTTTTGCCTCTTTTTGGCACAGGGCTTAAATATGGCGCATCTGTTTCTATCAGGAGGCGTTCATCAGGAATGTATTTAATGATTTCTCTAAGGGTTTTTGCGTTTTTAAATGTAACAGGCCCTGCGATTGATATGTAGAAGTCGAGATTCAAGGATTCTTTTGCCATATCAATGTCTCCTGAGAAACAGTGAAGTACCCCTGTTATATCAGATGCGCTTTGACTGAGTATCTCCATAGTGTCTTTTTCTGCTTCTCTGCTATGGACTATTACAGGAAGGCCTGAGTCTTTTGCCAGGGCGATATGTTTTTTTAGTACATCTATCTGGACTTCCTTTGGAGAATGCATGTAGTGATAGTCAAGACCTGTTTCACCTATGGCAATTACTTTTGGCTGTTCTGACCACTCTTTTAATTCAGAATAAAGTGTTTCATTAAAAGTTTTTGCATCATGCGGATGAATACCGACTGCTGTATATACTTCAGGATAGTCACCGGAGATCTTCAAGCCCTGTATATTGCTCTGCCTGTCAGAGCCAATGGTGATCATGTACTTAACTTCTGCGTCTATGGCCCGCTGAATGGTTTTATCCCTGTCAGAATCAAAAGCATCCATCTCAAGATGGCAGTGGGTATCTATTAGCATGGGCTTAATCTCTAAGTATCTTTATTCAATGATTTTATAGTATTATAATTAATCCAAGGGGTTGTGGCAAAACCACAAACTTTACTCCATCATATCTTATTGAAACTTAAAGGATTTTGTAAAGTAAATCCCCTTAGAAAGGGAATTGCTTAGGCCTTCCACTCTGAGATATTCAATTTTTAATGGAAAAAAATGAAAAGATACATAGCAAACCCTTTTATAAAGAATATTCCTAATGGAGTATAGCTTGTATTTTTTAGGAAAATATGATAATTTTTCACTAAAAAACAGGAAAGGGGGGTGGTGTCTTTGAAGGACGCAGAAATCGCGGAGATTTTAATGAAGCAAAATGAAGAGTATAGCAAGCTTTACGATGATCATAAAAAACTAAAAGAAGCCATTGCCGAGATAAACAAAAATAAATATGTTACCCAGGCAGAGGAAGTAGAAAAGAAAAAAATTCAAAAACAAAAGCTCCAGAAAAAAGACCGCATGGCACAGCTTATAAGAGAATATAGAAAAACAGTGTAAAGCGTAAAGTGAAAGGTTAAAAATAAAAATTTGGAAAGCTTTTAACTCTTAAGTCTTAACCCTTAAATCTTAACTTTCCCAAAGAGCTTAACTATGAGAAGTGATTTAATTAAAAAAGGTATAGAAAAATTGCCTCACAGGGCATTGCTCTATGCTACCGGGATTCCCCGTACCGAGATAAATAAGCCGTTTATAGGCGTGGCTTCAAGTTTTACTGATATTATCCCGGGACATATTGGTATGCGGGATCATGAGCGGTTCATTGAAAAAGGGGTGCACACCGGAGGCGGATATCCGTTTTTCTTTGGCGTACCGGGCATATGCGATGGTATTGCAATGGGGCATAAAGGGATGCACTATAGTCTTCCGTCAAGAGAACTCATAGCGGATATGATCGAGACTATTGCCGAAGCACATCAGTTTGACGGGCTCGTGCTTCTTACCAACTGTGACAAGATTACACCGGGAATGATTATGGGTGCGGTAAGAGTGAACATCCCGACTATTGTTGTAACCGCAGGGCCCATGCTCTCCGGACATATGAAAGGCAGAAGACTCTCTCTGGTGAATGATACTTTTGAGGCTATAGGCAAATACCAGAAAGGACTTATAAAAAACTCTGAAATAGCAGAGCTTGAGATGTGCGCCTGTCCCGGCTCAGGTTCGTGCCAGGGCATGTATACGGCTAATACAATGGCCTGTGTCACAGAATCATTAGGTATGAGCCTTGAGGGGTGTGCAACATCTCTTGCGGTATCGTCAAAAAAACGGAGGATAGCTTTCAATAGCGGACAGAGAATAGTACAGCTTGTTAAGAAGAAAATAACTCCCAGAAAGATATTAACACGGAAAGCGCTTGAGAATGCTATCAGGGTTGATATGGCGCTGGGAGGTTCTACAAATACAGTTTTACATATTATGGCTATAGCCCATGAAGCAGGGATACCTCTGTCTCTGGAACTATTCGATAAAATAAGCAGGAAGACTCCTCATATCGCAAACATGCTTCCGGGTGGAACACATTTTCTTGAGGACCTGGAATATGCAGGAGGTATGCCGGCTGTTTTTAAGCGCTTAAAATCAAGTCTGCATAATACTAATACAGTGTCAGGCAGAAAGCTTCATGATATTGCTAAAACGGCTGAGGTTATTGATACGGATGTGATCAGGCCGCTTAAAAAGGCGTACCATAAGGAGGGCGGAATAGCTGTTTTAAAAGGCAATATTGCTCCTGAGGGCGCGGTTGTTAAGCAGACAGCGGTAAGTAAAAAGATGCTGAAGTTTAAAGGCAGGGCAAGAGTATTTAATTCGGAAGATGACGCTATGAAATTTATTCTTGCACGTAAAATTAAGTCTGGCGATATCGTGGTTATTCGTTATGAAGGGCCTAAAGGCGGTCCCGGCATGAGGGAGATGTTAAATGCGACTGCTTCTATAGCGGGGCTTGGGCTGGGAGAGTCAGTAGCCCTGATTACAGACGGCCGTTTTTCCGGCGGAACAAGAGGTCCGTGTATCGGGCACATATCCCCTGAGGCTATGGCTGGCGGTCCGATCGCTATTATAAAAGACGGAGATATAATACGTATCAATATACCTGAAAGAAAAATAGATTTACTCGTCAGTGATAGAGAGATTAAGAAGAGATTTGCAGGATTAAAACTCTGCAGGCCAAAGATTAAAAAGGGATGGCTCTCCAGGTACGCTGAATTTGCTACATCAGCTAATACCGGGGCAGTAATAAATAGGAGACCTAAAAGGAGTTTAAATGAAAATAAGCGGTGCTGACATATTAATTGAGTGTTTAAAAAAAGAGGGGGTAAAGCATGTTTTCGGCTACCCCGGCGGAGTGGTGCTTAATATCTTTGATGTTCTATATGATGAGAAGGCGTTAAAGCTTATCCTTACAAGGCATGAGCAGGGAGCGATACATGCTGCGGATGGTTACGCGAGGGTAAGCGGAAAAGCCGGTGTTGCTATTGTTACCTCAGGCCCCGGCGCGACCAATACTGTTACAGGTATAGCCAATGCCTCAATGGATTCAATCCCGCTTGTTGTATTTTCAGGACAGGTTCCGACAATGCTGATAGGGAACGACGCGTTTCAGGAGGCAGACATTGTTGGAATAACGCGTCCCTGCACTAAATACAACTTCCTGGTCAAGGATGTTAATGACCTTGCTAAAACAGTGAGAGAGGCTTTTCATATTGCTACAACAGGAAGACCCGGGCCTGTATTAATTGACCTGCCAAAGGATGTTACAGCAGGAAAGGCTGATTTTGTCTGGCCAAAGGATGTGAATTTAAAAAGCTATAATCCGACTTATGAAGGAAATAAATGGATGATCAAAAAGGCGGCCAATGAACTGCTGAGCGCTAAAAAGCCGGTTCTTATGGTAGGCGGAGGAGTGATTATATCCGGAGCTTCAAAAGAAATAAAGGAACTTGCAGAGATTATTAACGCACCGGTTACTTCAACACTTATGGGTCTTGGCGGATTCCCGGGCACGCACCGTCTTTCTCTGGACATGCTCGGTATGCACGGATCATACTATGCCAATATGGCGGTTCAAAACTCGGACCTGTTAGCAGGTATTGGAGTGAGATTCGACGACCGTGTTACAGGAAAGCTGGGAACATTTGCACCTGATGCAAAAATAATCCATGTAGATATTGATCCTACTTCAATAAGGAAAAACATCAGGGTTGATACTCCCGTGGTTGGAGATGTAAAGCTTGTTCTGAGAGAAATGCTTAAAATCATTAAAGAAGAGAAAAAGAAGAAGAAACCCGCTGCAAGCAGGACATGGTTAACACAGATAAACAAATGGAAGAAAGAAAGGCCGTTTACTTATAAATATGACAAAAAAATAATTAAGCCTGAATTTGTTGTTGAAAAAATATATGAGCTTACAAAAGGTGACGCAATAATATGTACCGAAGTGGGACAGAACCAGATGTGGGCAGCGCAGTTTTACAAGTATGATAAGCCGAGGAAATTTCTGTCTTCAGGCGGATTAGGAACCATGGGTTATGGTTTTCCCGCTGCTATCGGAGCGCAGTTTGCATATCCTGATAAACTTGTTTTTGATATAGCCGGTGACGGGAGCATTCAGATGAATATACAGGAGCTTGCTACAGCGGTCATAAATAAACTGCCGATTAAAGTAGCTATCCTTAATAATCATTATCTTGGAATGGTAAGGCAGTGGCAGGAACTGTTCTTTAAGGAGCGTTATTCACATACTTATCTTGATGTTATCCCGGATTTTGTGAAGGTAGCAGAGGCGTACGGTGCGGTCGGCCTGAGAGCTAAAAGGCCTGATGAGGTAGAGACCGTTCTTAAAAAAGCGCTCAAGATAAAAGATAAACCTGTGTTTATGGATTTTAGCGTGGACTGGAGGTCAAAAGTTTATCCAATGGTTCCTGCGGGTGCTGCTATTGATGAAATGATTTTTGATCTTGAGGAAGAAAAACCAAAGAAAAAACGCAAGAAATAAAGTAAGTTATTCGTTAACTGTTATTAGTAAGTTAGTTCATGGTTCTTTGTAGTTACAATTAACAATTAACTGATAACTAATCCGGAGGATTGATGAGACATACAATATCCGTACATGTTGAAAATAAGTTCGGTGTGCTTTCAAGGGTTTCAGGTCTTTTCAGCGGAAGGGGATTCAATATAGAGAGTCTTTCTGTTGGTGAGACTATTGACCCTAAAGTATCTATTATGACAATTGTTACGACCGGGGACGACCAGATAATCGAACAGATAACTAAACAGCTTAACAAGCTTATTGATGTTATCAAGGTTGTTGATTTTGTGGAAGTTAACCATGTGGAAAGAGAAATGGTGCTCGTTAAGATAGCCCCTAAAAAAGAGGATAGAGTGGAAGTTTTAAGAACTGCTGAAATCTTCAGGGGAAGGATAGTGGATTCGGGCACCACGACTTACACAATAGAAATTACCGGGGATGAGGACAAAATAGAAGCGTTTGTTGAATTAATGAAACCTTTCGGTATTAAGGAATTTGTCAGAACCGGTAAAGTAGCGATTGCGAGAGAAAAAATTAGAAAAAATTGATTCAAAAAATAAATTTAGCATTTTATTTAAGGAGGGTTTTAATGAACCCTGTTAGACCTTATAGCGAGGTTAGAATGGGGTATGAAATAGTTTTTGTATAATTTTTAAAAGGAGGGCTAACAGGGTGAAGATTTATTATGATAAAAATATCAAAAAAGGTCTTTTAAAGAATAAAAAGGTATGTGTGATGGGATATGGAAGCCAGGGACATGCGCATGCCAATAATTTAAAAGACAGCGGATTTAATGTCATTGTCGGTGTAAGAAAAGGGGCGAGTTTTAATAAGGCCAAAAAGGCCGGGTTTAAGGTCTTATTACCGGGAGATGCTGCAAGAGGGTCTGATGTTATAATGATGCTTTTCCCTGATGAGTATCAGGCTGATATATATAAAGACGAAATAGCGCTGAATATTAAAAAAGGCGCTTATCTTGGTTTTGCTCACGGGTTTAATATTCATTACAGCCAGATTATGCCGTCTCCTGATACAAATATATTTATGGTAGCTCCCAAGGGGCCGGGGCATCTTGTAAGATCTGAATATGCAAAGGGAAGCGGGGTGCCGTGTCTTGTAGCAGTACATCAAAACCCATCCGGCAACACAAAGGCCGTAGCTCTTTCATACGCCTCTGCGATAGGGGGCGGTAAGGCGGGAGTAATAGAAACCACTTTTAAGGAAGAGACTGAAACAGACCTTTTTGGCGAGCAGGTTGTTCTTTGCGGCGGGCTGACCTCTTTAATAATGGCGGGTTATGAGACACTGACAGATGCCGGTTATGCCCCTGAAATGGCGTATTTTGAGTGCCTGCATGAAGTTAAATTAATAGTTGACCTGCTCTATGAAGGCGGGATATCCAATATGAGGTATTCAATAAGTAACACTGCTCAATACGGAGACCTTACCAGAGGCCCGCGTGTTATTAATGCCGGTGTGAAAAAAGAGATGAAAAAGATTCTCGATGAAATACAGTCAGGGGAGTTTGCCAGAGATTGGATGCTTGAGTGTAAGGCAAATAAACCTGTTTTTAATGCCCTTACTAAAAAAGGCGAGCAGCACTCAATAGAAGCGGTTGGAAAGAAACTGAGGGCCATGATGCCATGGCTTAAAAAAGGAAAGCTTGTAGATAAATCAAAAGCATAATAAAAGCTGTAACGTGTGATAAGTGACAAGTGACGAAAACACAAGATCTTCAAACTAAAAACAATGCAATGACCTGTTACCTGTTACCTGTTACCCGTAACCGGTGTTATGTTTAAACTTGCTCCTGAAGGGTATCCTTTTATCCTTTTTTTTTCAGTTATTTCACTAGCGGCTGTTCTGTTTGGAAAACCCTGGATGGTCTGGGTTCCATTCCTGCTTCTGCTGTTCATGTTATTTTTCTTCAGGGATCCTGAAAGGATTACACCTGAAGAAAAAAACACATTTTACTCTCCTGCTGACGGTAAGGTGATCCTTATTAAGGAGACTGATGAAAATGAGATACTCAATAGCAGGGCGCTTCAGGTCAGCATTTTTATGTCTGTGTTTAATGTGCATGTTAACAGGGCCCCGTGTGACGGGGAAGTAAAAAAAGTTAAACACTATCCCGGCAGGTTCATAGCCGCTTTTAAACATGATTCCTCAATGGTAAATGAACATATAACCATGATGATGGAAACCGAACATGGAGATATAGTTATAAGGCAGGTGGCCGGCCTTCTTGCAAGGCGCGCTGTATGCCGGGTAAAGCCGGGTGATTCTCTTAATCAGGGCCAGAGATACGGCATAATAAAATTCAGCTCAAGGCTTGATGTATATTTGCCATTAAATACCGTGATTAAGGTAAAATTAAACGATAAAGTCAAAGCAGGAGAAAGCATTCTGGGGATAATACATTAAGATAGGATTCGAGGGTGCAAGTGAAAGTAAAATTTGAAAAATTAATTTTTTCGCTTGAATCCTTTCCGCCCCGGCGGATTCGCTGAGGCGAAGACCCCTGGATCCCTTGAACCCTTAAGGTTTTTTTATGCGAAAAGGAATCTATTTATTACCCAATACATTAACTCTCTGCGGTATGTTTTGCGGGTTTTACGCTATTCTGGCGTCTTTTAAGGGTCATTATGTATACGGGGCATGGGCGATAATAATTGCTCATGTTTTTGACGGACTCGATGGCTGGGTTGCAAGGCTGACCAATACTACAACAAAGTTTGGTATAGAACTCGACTCTCTTTCAGACCTTGTTGCATTCGGGATTGCGCCGGCTGTTCTTATTTACAGCTGGGGACTGACCCCTTTTGGCCGTGTTGGATGGGGGGCGGCATTTCTTTATGTAATATGCGGAGCACTGAGACTTGCTCGGTATAATGTACAGATGGATTCCACTGAGAGCAAATGTTTTACAGGTATGCCGATTCCAGCTGCTGCTACTGTTGTAGCAACCTTAATTTTATTTTATACTCATATATGGGGTGAACTGGGAGAAAGCAGTTTTTTCATTCTTTTGCTCCAGATTTTAATCGCGATGCTTATGGTCAGCACTTTGCGGTACCATGGGTTAAAAGAGGTTGATTTAAAGAAGAGAATGCCTTTCAGTCTTCTGGTTGTAATAGTTACGGCTTTTATTCTTATAATTATGTATCCGGAAGTTGTAATGTTTATTTTTGCGATTTTATATCTCTTGTCCGGCATTGTTGAGGGTGCTTTGATTTTTGAGAGAAAGAGAAAAAAGAGCGGTGCAGTCTGATGAGAAAAATAAAAATATTTGATACAACCCTTAGAGACGGCGAACAGTCTCCCGGCGCCTCTATGAATGTCGAAGAAAAAGTTCAGCTTGCAAAACAGCTTGCCCGCCTTGGAGTGGATATTATTGAAGCAGGGTTTGCGATTAGCTCCCCTGGCGATTTTGAAGCTATAAAGACAATCGGCGCTGAAGTGCAGGGCCCGGTTATCTGCAGCCTTGCGCGGGCAAAGGAAGAGGATATAAAAAGGGCGTGGGAAGCAGTTAAGGATATAGAAAAAAAACGGATCCATACGTTTCATTCAACTTCAGATATACATTTAAAACACCAGTTCCGTATCAGTCGTGAAGAGGCGTTGAAAAGGTCTGTGGAAATGGTACAGCTTACAAAGAGCTTTGTCGATGATGTCGAGTTTTCACCTATGGATGCGGCCAGGACTGATATTGGTTATCTCTGCGAAGTTATTGAAGCGGTTATAAATGCCGGCGCTACAACAGTTAATATTCCCGATACCGTAGGATACAGCATCCCGGAGGAATTCGGTGCGTTAATAAAGTCTATTTATGCCAGGGTCAGCAATATTAAGAAGGCGGTGATCTCAGTTCATTGTCATAATGATCTCGGACTTGCAGCCGCAAACTCCCTTTCCGCTGTATATAACGGTGCAGGCCAGATTGAGTGTACGGTTAACGGTATAGGCGAACGTGCCGGTAACTGTTCTATGGAAGAAGTCGCGATGGCGTTAAGGACGAGACGCGATATCTTTAACGCCGATACGAATATTAATTCAGAGGAAATAATGCGCAGCAGCAAGCTCGTTACTAAAATTACAGGCATGTCTGTACCGCCCAATAAGGCTATTGTCGGTGATAATGCTTTTGCGCATGAATCAGGAATTCATCAGGATGGTCTTTTAAAAGATAAATCTACCTATGAAATTATAAAACCTGAAACAATAGGGCTCCATAAGACAAAATTTGTTCTCGGTAAACACTCTGGAAGACATGCGTTCAGGACCAGGCTTAATGAACTTGGCTACTCCTTAAGCGATGAAGAGATTAACAGTGCGTTTGCGCTTTTTAAGAAGGTTGCTGACCAGAAAAAAAATATTTTTGATGAAGACATTGAAGCGCTTGTCTCTGAAGAGGTTACAAAGGTCTCTGAAATCTACAGCCTTATAGATTTAAAGGTTTCTTCCGGCATGAGCCAGAAGCCTGTAGCTGTGATTAAATTAAAGGCCAATGAAGAAATAATAGAAAAAACAGAACATGGTGACGGCCCGGTTGATGCGGCTTATAAAGCAATTGCTTCAATAACAGATACAGGGAGCAAACTTCTTAAATATGAGGTCAAAAGTATAACTGGCGGGACAGATGCTCTTGGAGAGGTTTTGGTATCACTTGAGGAAAGCGGCAGGTCTGTAAGAGGGCATGGCGCTGATACAGATATTATTGTTGCCTCTGCCAAGGCATATATAAATGCTCTAAACAAGCTGGCGGTGAGAAAGCAATAGGGCGCCAGTTCTGTCTTTTTTATAAGGGTAATGTAAGGTTGTTATCTGCCCTCAGGCATTCAGGTTCTCTGCTTACTGCTGCCTTTGGTTTAATTGACTATTTCTAATTGTATCCTGTAATATTTTGAATCTCCCTTTGCAGTTTTGATAGGGAGTGATTCTGACCAGAAGTTTTAGAGCAGGGAGGCTTCAAATGCAGGGAATGATTTTTATTAATATTCTCTGTTTATTTTAAGTACATCTTTTAAATTCTGGAGGACAAGTGACAATTACAGAAAAAATTCTTGCGGCTCACCTACCTGCTAATCAGACAGGTTCAGGCAAAAAAGAGGTTTTAGCCGGAGAACTGATTAATGCAAAAGTTGACCTTATTCTTGCCAATGATATAACCGCGCCAATAGCGATTAAAGAATTCAAAAAACTCGGCGCAAAAGATGTATTTGATAAAAACAGGATCGTCTTTATACCCGACCATTTTGCTCCGCAGAAAGACATTAAGGCTGCTGAACAATGTAAGATGCTCAGAGACTTTTCAAGAGAGTATAATCTTGGGCTCTATTTTGAAGTAGGCAGAATGGGTATTGAGCATGCGCTTCTTCCTGAGCAGGGGCTTGTAGTGCCCGGAGATTTAATCATAGGGGCTGACAGCCATACATGCACTTACGGCGCGCTCGGTGCATTTGCAACGGGCGTGGGTTCGACAGATATAGCTTCTGCAATGGCCACTGGAGAATGCTGGTTTAAAGTTCCTGAATCCATGAAATTTATTTATTATGGAAAACCTGGAAAATGGGTTGGAGGAAAAGACTTAATACTCCATACTATAGGTGAAATTGGTGTAGACGGAGCGCTTTACAGAGCTATGGAGTTTGAGGGTGAAACAATCAGCGCTCTTCCGATGTATTCAAGGCTTACTATGTGCAATATGGCGATAGAGGCCGGCGGTAAGAGCGGAATTATTGTGCCGGATGGGATTACAGAAAAATACGTAAAAGGCAGGGCAAAGAGGGATTATACCTTTTACTCTTCTGCTGATGAGGCAAAGTATACGGAGGTAAGGGAATACGACTGCTCAAAAATACCCCTTACAGTGTCATGTCCGCATCAGCCGTCTAATACAAAACCTGCGGCAGAACTCTCCAGCATAAATATTGATCAGGTTGTTGTGGGATCCTGCACTAATGGAAGGATAGAAGACCTGAGAGAAGCTGCGGAAATTATAAAAGGGAAAAAGATTAATCCTAATGTGAGGATGATTGTTATACCAGCGACACAGCAAATTTATTTACAGGCTGTTAAAGAAGGACTAGTTGAGATATTTGTTAATGCAGAAGCGGTTTTTTCTACTCCCACATGCGGGCCGTGCCTGGGAGGACACATGGGTATTCTGGCTAAAGGAGAAAAGGCTATAGCAACTACAAACAGAAACTTTGTAGGCAGGATGGGGCATCCTGAGAGCGAGGTCTATCTCTCAAATCCTGCGGTTGCGGCTGCTTCAGCAGTACTTGGAAGAATCGGGATACCGGAGGAGATAAAATGATTCTTAAAGGTAGAGTTTGGACATTCGGTGAAAACATAGATACTGATGCGATAATTCCGGCTCGTTACCTTAATACCTCTGATCCCGGGGAGCTGGCAAAACACGTAATGGAGGATGCTGATAAGGACTTTTCTTCTAAAGTCAAAAAAGGCGACATAATAATTGCTCAGGCAAACTTTGGCTGCGGTTCCTCCAGAGAGCACGCACCCATTGCGATAAAAGCAGCGGGTATTCAGGCAGTAATAGCAAAGAGTTTTGCAAGGATATTCTACAGGAACGCGTTTAATATAGGGCTTCCTATTTTTGAGTCAGAAGAAGCAGCTGATAAAATCGGGCAGGGTGATGAGATTGAAGCAGATGCGGATAATGGTGTGATAAGAAATATAACAAAAGGCGAACAATATACTGCAAGACCCATCCCTTCTTTTATGCAGGAGCTGATTTCCGTTGGCGGTTTGATTGAATGGACAAAAAAAAGGATAAAGACCTAGTAGCGGCCTACCTTAAGCTTTCCAGAAATAAGCTGAAAGAAAAAATCGAGCGTGCTGAAGCAATGCTGAAGAAGTGTTCTATTTGTCCCCGTAATTGTGAAGTTGACAGAACATCTGGTGAAACCGGATTTTGCAGGACAGGTGATAAGCCATTTGTTTCAAGCTGGAACCCGCATTTTGGCGAAGAAATACCGCTTGTTGGACAGCATGGTTCAGGCACAATTTTTTTTACGCATTGTAATCTTGGCTGTCTCTTCTGTCAGAACTGGACAATAAGTCATTCTGATAAAGGTGAATTAATATCGTTTGAAGAGCTTGCCCGGTTAATGTTAGGACTGCAGCGACACGGTTGTCACAATATAAACCTTGTGACACCTACCCACCAGGTACCCATGATCCTTAGGTCTCTTGAAATAGCGATTGAAAAGGGGTTAGAGATTCCGATAGTTTATAACTGCGGTGGTTATGAGTCTTCTGAGACCCTGGAAATACTCGATGGAGTTATTGATATATACATGCCTGACTTTAAATATGCTGATTCCGGTGCAGCCGCAAAGTATTCACATGCTGGCGATTATCCCTCTGTGGCAAAGACCGCTATAAAAGAGATGCACAGGCAGGTCGGAGATCTTGTTATGGATCACAGGGGCATTGCTTTGAGGGGGTTGCTTGTCAGGCATCTTGTGCTTCCTGAGAGTCTTGCCGGAACAGAAAAAATAGTAAAGTTCCTTGCAGAGGATATTTCACCTGATACGTACACAAACATAATGGCCCAGTACTATCCATGTTTTAACGCGGCCGAAAACCCTCCGCTTGATAGAAGACTTACAAAAGAGGAGTATGAAAAAGCTGTAAAAGTAGCACATGAGGCAGGACTTAGAAGGCTTGACTGATATTTCAAAATGTTATATTGCTCAAAATTAGCAGGGGAAGAGATTGTTTTTTTGTGATATGATAGTTATAAGTTAAATTACTTTGCCTTGAGCAATAATTAAAAACGGAGGTGATTTCATGGATCAGAAAGTATTTATGGTTATCAGCAGTGATGTCATGGGGAAAGAAGAAGACATTGGGAAAGTTGTAATGAAGAATTTTTTTGAAACCGTTAAGTCGACAAAGGAAATCCCCCACACAATTTTCTTTGTTAATGCGGGGGTAAAGCTTACAACTCTGGACGATGAGGTTTCAGGCATACTTAAAGATATTGTGACACTGGGTACGGAAATATATTCATGCGGTACATGCCTGAAGCACTACGACCTTGAGGATAAGTTAAGAGTAGGCAATAGGGGAGCATCAACTCAGGTGGTTGAAGCTCTTAATGAATTTAAGGTGGTGTGGGTTTAAATAAGTCGTACAGCAAATTCTTATGACAGAGGATTGACAATTTAGTGTTACTTTTCCTAAAATAGTAACACTATGCCCATCAGGCGATTCGGAATTTCACTGGACTCATCTCTCCTGAAGAACTTCGACAGTTCTATATCCAAAAAAGGCTATGCAAACAGAAGCGAGGCCATCCGTGACCTTATCAGGGACGATCTTGTAAAGGAAGAGTGGAATGACGGCAGCAAAGAGACTGTCGGAACGATTACCATTGTCTATTCACATGATACCAGGGAGCTTTTAAGTATCCTGACAGATATCCAGCATGAATTCCATAATTCTGTGATGTCCTCCACTCATGTTCATCTTGATTCGCATAATTGTCTTGAAGTGCTTATTGTCAAAGGGAAGGGGAAGGACATAAAAAGAATAGCTGACAGACTGATAGGTACTAAGGGCGTAAAACACGGAAAACTCTCGCTTACAACAACAGGCAGGCACCTGAAATAAATTGTTATTATCCTGAGATTTTATTATGTCTAATGAACTTCTAATCCTTGTAATCACAGCGGCTTCAATAGGGTTCTTTCATACTCTGCTTGGGCCTGACCATTATCTTCCTTTTATTGTGATGTCACGCTCGGGCAAATGGTCATTGCGTAAAACTGCACTGGTTACGATTTTGTGCGGGACAGGCCATGTGCTGAGTTCTGTCATCCTGGGTATGCTGGGTGTTTCATTAGGTTTTGTTGTTTCAACATTGGAGCAGGTTGAATCATATCGTGGTTCTTTGGCAGCATGGGCCCTTATAGCCTTTGGTCTGGTTTATTTTGTGTGGGGAGTACGAAAATCATTAAGGCAAAAGGCACATCAGCATTCACATAAACATGAAGACGGGATTGACCATACACATGGCCATGATCATAATGAAGAGCATATGCATGTGCACACAGCAAAAGGCACAAAAAGTATTACGCCGTGGGTGCTTTTTACTATATTTGTTCTAGGTCCTTGTGAACCGTTAATCCCTGTGTTGATGTACCCTGCAGCTAAAAGCAGTCTTACCGGACTTTTGCTGGTAACAGGTGTTTTTGGCGGAGTTACAATTTTTACAATGCTGGGAGTTGTTATGATATCAGTACTCGGTATTGATTTTATACCGACTGCCCGTTTAGAACGGTATACCCACGCTATAGCAGGTGCAACTATCTGTCTGTGCGGTGTTTCAATTAAATTCCTGGGATTATAATTCTTATGACTGATCTGGAAAAATTAAAACATCTGTTCCATCACTGGTTTGAGCATAATGAAGCCCATGTACAAACTTATAAAGAATGGGCATCTAAAGCAGAGGCTATGGGCGAAAAAGAACTGTATGAAATTCTTAAGCAGATAACAGAAGAGAGCAATAAATTGGAAGGGTTATTTAAAAAGGCAATGAAGATCATTTAGAATCCGGTTGTTGAAAAGGGTTTCTGGATTAGTAGTCTTGTGCTGTTAGTGCATCCTAATATCGAAATTCTAAACAAATTATAAATTCAAATATTAAATATTCAAAACTAACTGTTTAAAATTTTGTGCTTTGGTCATTAGAAATTGTTTCGGATTTAGTGCTTAGGATTTCGTATTTTTTACCATTTTAACTTGAGTACTCATCTTTGTTAAAATTGTTTATGTCACCTTCTCTCTATGTCCATATTCCTTTTTGTATTAAACGATGTATTTACTGTGATTTTGTGTCAGGTATCTATAGCCTTCAAAAAGAGACAGCTTATATCCCAGCGCTTAAAAAGGAATTACTGAACATACCGGCAAAGACCTCACTTACCACTCTTTTTATAGGAGGCGGAACGCCTACTGCACTGTCAGTAAAATCACTGACTGATTTAATAGCTTTTATATTTGAGCGTTTTCATTTTGCTAAAAACTACGAAGCAACTATTGAGGCTAATCCCGGCACTATAGACAGTGATCAGCTTGAATCAATCCGCTTATCAGGAATAAACAGAATAAGCATTGGGGTACAGTCCTTTGATGATGCTGAGCTTAAATACCTTGGCAGGCTTCATTCCTCCCGGGAAGCTCAACGGGCGGTCAGTCTCGCAAGGCATGCGGGTTTTAGAAATCTTGGGATTGACCTAATATACGGTATTCCAGGTCAGAGTATTCATAGTTGGAAGCAAACATTAGAGAAGGCTGTAAAACTTAAACCAGAGCATATATCAACATATGAACTTACAATAGAGCAGGGAACATTGCTTTATGAGAATATAAAAGCAGGTAAAGTAAAACGTGCAGACGAAGAAAAAATTATAGAGATGTATAACCATACTGTAGATTATTTAAGCGTACAGGGATTTGAGCATTATGAGATATCTAATTTTGCAGTACCTGATTATTTCTGCAGGCATAATCTTAACTACTGGGACAGGGGAGAATATTATGGAGCCGGACAGGGAGCCCATTCATTTATAAATTCTAGAAGATTTGCTAATACCGATAATCTTGATACCTATATATCCCGATGTCTCGGGACAGACAAACTGAGTCCTGTGAATGAAGCGGAAGATATTACACAGGAGCAAGCTCTGTTTGAGGCTATTTTTCTTGGTTTAAGAAAGACACGGGGTGTAAATATTAAGGACTTAAATGAGTTATTTGGAAAAGATATTCTGAGTTTATATAAGGAAGAGTTAAGAGAACTTCAGGAAGCAAAACTTATAGAGCCTGACCAGACAGGCAAATATATCAGATTGACCCGAAAAGGACTGCTTCTTTCAAATGAAGTCTATAAGAGATTTACCTGAACACTACATAATAAAGCAATTAATACAATATGTTATATGCATATACTTAATAAACAGGTTTAATATCAGGAAGTGGTCTGTTATTAATGTTCTGTTATTCAGGATTTTATAACCCACCCCTTTTGATTCGTGATTAACGAATATATTTTTTTGTAATTTCTCCGCTGTATTTTCCCTGAAATTTGATCTGTTTATTTCAGGTTTATTCCTTTATTTTTATAGTGAATGTCTTTATTTTTCCTTGTCTTTTTACCTCTGTTATGTAAAAATTATATACATGATTTCAAAATTTGAACCTAAATGGATTGCCTGGGAAATAACGAGAAGATGTAACCTGAAATGCATACATTGCCGTTCTTCATCTGAACTTGTTGTAAACCAGCACCCTGATTTTTCCCTGGAGGAGGCATATCGGGTTATTGATGATGTCTCCAGTTTTGCAAAACCTGTAGTTGTACTGTCCGGGGGAGAGCCGCTGTTAAGAGGAGACGTATTTGATATAGCAAAATACGGTACAGAAAAAAACCTGAGGATGTGTCTTGCAACTAACGGTACACTTGTCACTGATGAGGTATGCAAAAAACTTAAGACATCAGGGATACGTATTGTGTCGCTAAGCCTTGATGGTGTCTCGGCAGAAGTTCATGATGATTTCAGATCACAAAAAGGCGCTTTTGATGGAACCATAAATGCTGCACGACTGTTTAAAAAACACAATATTGAGTTTATTATAAATTCATCCTTTACAAAACGAAACCAGGAAGAAATACCAAAAGTATATAAATTTGCTAAAGAACTCGGCGCAACGGCCTGGTACATGTTTATGATTGTCCCGACCGGCAGGGGTGAAGATATTATGAAAGAGCTTATTTCCAAGGAAGATTATGAAGATATACTCGAATGGCACTATGATATGGAGGAAGCTGAGCACGATATGCTGGTAAGGCCTACGTGTGCCCCTCACTATTACAGAATTGTTCTTCAGAAATCCAGAGGGAAGAAAGACAAGCTCAAGAGAAGATCTCTGAAATTTTCAACAGGGGGCTCCAAGGGATGTATAGCGGGTCAGCTTATTGTTCTTATAGATGTTGACGGAGAGGTCTTGCCGTGCAGTTATTTTCCTAAGTCAGCCGGAAACATAAAGGAAAAGCCGTTCAAAGAAATATGGGAGAACTCGGAACTTCTTAAAGAGCTGAGAGATTTTAAGAAATATAAGGGCAGGTGCGGGTCCTGTGAATATATAAATGTATGCGGAGGATGCAGGGCAAGGTCTTACTCGATATACGGCGACTATCTTGAAGAAGAACCTTTCTGCATGTATACACCAAAAAAATACAAACAGTGATCATCTGCGTTAGAACGGAGGGGTAAAATGAACGATGTTTTTCTAAAAGCATGCAGGGGTGAAAAGGTGCCGTATACGCCTGTATGGATTATGCGTCAGGCCGGCAGGTATTTAAAACAGTATCAAAAGATAAGGAAGAAGGTAGATTTTTTGACTCTGTGTAAAACACCTGAGCTTGCGGCTGAAGTTACAATACAGCCGATTGACGCCCTTGGAGTGGACGCGGCTATTTTATTTTCAGATATCCTGATACCTGTTGAGGCGATGGGATTAAAGGTCAGGTTTCTGGAGAAAAAAGGGCCTGTGCTGAGTCCTCCAGTAAGGAGTGAGTCCCATGTTAAAAAACTTTTAATACCAAAGCCTGAGAATGATTTGCATTTTGTTCTTGATGCCATAAAGGTTTTAAGAAAAGAACTTCATAATCGGGTTCCGTTAATCGGGTTTTCTGGCGCACCTTTGACCACGGCTACTTATATGATTGAAGGCGGGTCTTCAAAAAATTTTCTCCAGACTAAAAAAATGATTTTTCAGACTCCTGATTTATTTTCCGCATTAATGGATAAGGTAACAGCAACAATTACGGAATATCTTAAAGCTCAGATAAAAGCCGGAGCACAGACTGTTCAGCTTTTTGATACGTGGGCGGGGATATTTTCTCCGGTGGATTATAGGGCTTATGTGCTTCCATATGTTAAAAGAGTAATTAAGGATATTAAAAACTGGCAGAAACTTAATAAGACAGGGCATATTCCAATTATCTATTTTGTAGGAGCCTGCTGCGGACTGCTTGAGGAAATTAAAATGTGCGGTGCTGATGTTCTCGGTGTTGACTGGAGGATTAATATAGAGGATGCTATTAAAAGGATTGGCAATAGATATTCAGTTCAGGGGAACCTTGACCCCTGTACGTTGTTTATGCCGAAAGATAAAATCAAAGACAGAGTAAAAAGTGTTTTAAAAAACGCGTCTTCTGCACGTGGACACATTTTTAATCTTGGACACGGTGTTCTTCCTGAGACCCCGGTTGAAAATGTAGTATCAATGGTTGAAATGGTTCACAGTTACAGTCAAGCCCACAGAATCCTTTAGCCGGATTTCATAAAGTGACTGTTGGGCGAGAATTGAAAAATTTCGGGTCTCGGATTGGAGAATGCGCATTTAAGCTCGAAATCCGTACTTGGCATTTAACAGGGTAGATCTTATGAAAAATGTTAAAATCATAAGTTTGTTTTCCTGCCTTGCTGTATTGTTACTCTTTGGCAGTGTGCTCCATGCTGAGCACGACCCTCTGAAAGGCTTAAGCGGTCCGCCGTTTACTGACCCGAATAAAATCCAGAAGATGCCGGCAGTCTGGGAAAAACAGCCGGTTAATTATGAGCCGTCAGCAGGAAAAGCAGACATTGTATTAACGCTCGATCAGCACATGTATCCTGCTTTATTGCCTGTAATTCAGAAATATGCCAAAGAGCAGAACCTGAAGATTGTTGTTACCGAGGGCACCTGTGGTATCACAGGTGGTATGCTTGAGCGTAAAGCAGTTGATATCGGAGGGTTCTGCTGTCCGCCCGGGGTAGCAGACAGACTGCCGGGTCTGAAGTTCCATACTATTGGAATTGATGCCCTTGCGCTTATTGTTCATCCGGACAACACTGTTGATAACATTACACTTGAGGAGGCAAGGCAGATTTTCTCCGGTGAAAAATATCGCTGGTCCGAGCTGAAAACCTCCAGAGGGGAAAAGGGTCTGAATCTGCCAATTCAGCCGATTGCCAGACTCCATTGTAAACTAAGACCCGGTCATTGGCGTTTATTACTCGATAATGAAAACCTTTTCAGTCCGCTCCTTCAGGAAGTAGGGACCATTCCTGATATGATTTCACAGGTTGCTTCTAATCCAAGGGCTATTGGCTATGTGGTTTTATGGAATCCTGTCCGTTATAAAGATAAAGGCAAGATTAAATCTCTCAGGATTAATGGCTACAGCCCTTACGAGAAGAAGCATCTTATTTCCGGCAGATATAAGTTTTACCGTGTTTATAACCTTACAACCTGGGAAGTAAAGGGAGCGGCAAATCCAGAGGCGCAAAAGTTGGTTAAGTATTTACTGGGGCAGGGCAGGAATTTTGATAAAGAACATAACATTATCCCTGTTTCACGCCTCAGGCAGGCAGGGTGGAAATTTAGGGGCAATGAGCTGGTTGGAGAACCGGAGTAAAAATTAACTATTAATGATTGACAATTGATAATTGAGAAAAAACAATAAAGAGATTGACCATTGAAAAATAAAAAATTCCTTAAATCGTCAATAGTCAATCGAAAATAGTCAATGAAAAAGATGAACCCGCAACCCGCAACCCGCAACCTGCCTGCCCGGCAGGCAGGCCCGAAATCCAAAATGCAGAGGTGGTTACGCCGCATTCCGCTGACCACAAAAACTGTAGTGGCTACGCTTGTTGTAGGACTTGTTGTCTGGGTTGTATTAGACTTTATTGAAAGCCACAGGCTTAAAGGTATTTTTAAGGCCCAGCTGGTTAATAAGCTTGGACAACAGGCGGAACAGGACAGGCTTATGTTCCACCGGAATATAAACACCTTCCATAAGGCAGTTAAATTGTTTGTAAAACAGAAGAGCTTCAGCGATTATACTGAAAAGCAAAAGTGGTCTGCTGAAGATGCTGTCACAATTAAATACCACAGGCGGCCTCCTGAGTGGTCTCCAGAGCTCTCTGTACAGCGTTCTTTTGTCCACGCGCGTTATTTTTTATTGTTAGACCCTTATCAAAGGGTCAGGGAAGTTTATCATAGTCGTCGCGAATTACCCCCCACGTCTTTGCTGAAACCATCCCGGGTAATGTTTTCAAAAAGCCATAATCAGACATATATGACAACCATTGGCACTCTTCCTTACATACTGACAGCAGAATCTTTAGTGGATTCTGCTGGCCGATTACAGGCTACTTTGATGCTTGCCTCTCCTATTAATGACGAGCTTCTTATTTCTTTCCTGGGCACTTTTGCAACTGGACAGGAAGCAGCGTTGCTGACACCAGGGGACAACCCTGAAATTTTGTCAAGCACCAATCTGGAGGAACTGCCGCCCGGGATGCCTGTTAAGGAACTTGAAGGGCGTTACCTCATGACAGGAAAGGGGTTTTTTGATTATGGAGGATCAGACCTTGTTGTTAATCTTGCCTCTTTTATCTCAAATGCAGAAGTCGATTTTTTATTCGGAGCTGTTGTTAAAAGGGAGCGACAACTGCATGCAATTATGGCTGTTGTGTTTATCCTGGTATTTTCATCTCTCATGTACTGGGTTGCACGACGTGTCCAGGCGGTAACAAGGAGTATTTCTGATTTTTCACAGCTAACACTCGGTGTATCCGGACACGAGATAGAAAAAGGTGACCAGCTCCATGTTCTTGAAGAACGGTTTCAGCGTTTAACAGGAGAGATCATTGAGGCGCGTGAGATTATAAAGAGGCAAGCAGAGGAGAAAACCCGCTTGATCGTCAATAATGCATTTGATGCTATCATTGCAATGGATGCCAAAGGTGTGATTACAACGTGGAACCCTCAGGCCGAGGCCATCTTCGGCTGGACCCGGGAAGAAGCTCTGGGGCAGAAGGTAGTCGATACTATTGTTCCCTTGGCATATCGCAGGGCGCATGAAGTAGGCCTCAAGAACTTTCTTGCCACAGGAGAAGGGCCGATACTTAACATGCAGATTGAGATAGTAGCCTGCCACCGTGATGGACACGAGTTTCCCATAGGCCTTTCGGTTTCACAAACATTGGAGGGAGAGGAATACTTCTTTATTGCAATTATACGTGACATTACAGAGCGTAAGAAGGCAGAAGAGGATATAGCGGCGTCCCTCAGGGAGAAAGAAGTTATGCTAAGGGAGATTCACCACAGGGTTAAGAATAATATGCAGGTCATTTCCAGCCTGCTCAGACTACAGTCCGGACAGGTTGGGGACCAGAGAGAAGCAGAAATGTTAAAGGAGAGCCAGAACAGGATAAAATCCATGGCGCTTATTCATGAAAAACTTTATCAATCCAGGGACATGGCAATAATTAATTTCAATAGTTATATCAGTGATTTGGCAAAAGGCTTATTCCGGTCCTATGGAGTTAATGCAGATAGAGTTGCACTAAAGATAGATGTCAAGGATATTTTGCTCGGGATTGATTCTGCGATTCCGTGTGGATTGATTATCAATGAACTTATTTCTAATTCTTTAAAATATGCATTTTCAGAAACCGAAAAAGGTGCAATCCAAATATCTCTGCGAAAGATTGTGGATCTCGAAATGCGAAATGAGGATTTAACTTTCGAAATCGTGGAGTTAACAGTCAACGATAATGGTATTGGTATCCCTGAGGGTCTGGATTTCAGAAATACCGAATCACTGGGTCTACAGCTGGTAACAACGTTGTCAGAAGATCAGCTTCAGGGTAAAATAGAACTAAACCGGGCGAAAGGGACAGAATTCCGGATTAGATTTAAGGAAGTGAAATATGCAGAAAGGATATGACGGGTATCGAGCCTGCATCCCGATAGGTTTATATGCCTTAGGTATGCAGTCTTGGAACGCGTACCATAACAGGAGAATATATTATGGCACAAGCACAGATACTCATTGTTGAGGATGAGAGCATTGTCGCTAAAGACATAAAACAAAGGCTTCAGAACATGGGATATGCAGTTGCCGGAGTTGTGTCTTCAGGAGAGGAGGCAATTGAAAAGGCAGAGAAACTTAAGCCGGACTTGGTGCTGATGGATATTGTGCTAAGGGATAAAATGAACGGCATTGATGCTGCCAGCCAGATACACACCCGTTTTGATGTCCCTGTTATATACCTTACTGCATATGCAGACGACAAGACTCTCGAGAGGGTAAAGGTAACGGAGCCTTTTGGCTATATCATCAAACCCTTTGAGGACAAGGAACTGCGTAGCGTTGTTGAGTTGGCCCTCTATAAACATGGGATGGAGAGGAAACTAAAGGAGAGCCGGGAGTGGCTTTCTGTAACGCTTAGAAGTATTGGTGATGCAGTGATTGCCACTGACACAGAGGGTTGTGTGATATTTATGAACCTTGTTGCAGAGGCATTGACAGGCTGGAAAGAGGAAGAGGCCATAGGAAAGGCCCTTGAGAAGGTTTTCAATATTATAAACGAAAAGACGGGGAAAGAGGTGGAAAGTCCTGTCAAGAAAGTGTTTAGAGAAAATATAATTGTAGGTCTGGCGAATCATACACTGTTAATAGCCAAAGATGGGACCAGAAGACCGATTGATGACAGCGGTGCGCCGATCAGGGACGAAAAAGGCAATATTATAGGTGTTGTTCTGGTGTTCCATGACATCGCCGAGCGCAGGCTTGCAGAGGGAAAAGCTAAAACAGCTTTCTTAAATGCGGAGGAGGAAAAAGCTAAAACTCAAGCGATACTTGCAAGCATCGGAGATGCTCTCGGCATAGTAGACACCGATTACAAGATTATTTATCAAAACAATATCAGCAAAAGTATGTTTGGAGACCATATCGGTGAATTGTGCTACATAGCATATCAGCAGAAAAAAGAAGTCTGCGAAGGATGCCCTGTGAACGATGCATTCAAAGATGGAAAAGTCCATAGGGTAGAAAGGGTCAAAAAAACAGAAAAGGGCACGAATTATTATGATATAACAGTGTCACCTTTAAAAGATCAATCAGGAAATATTATCGGAGGCATTGAGGTTGTGAGGGATGTCACAGATCGTAAGCGGATGGAGGAGAATATATACCGTTACGGAGAACGTCTCAGAGTATTATGTGAAATAGATCATGCTATTCTTTCAACACGGTCGATCGATAAAATTATTCGTGTAGCCTTAGAACGTGTTATGGAACTGGTGCCTGTTTTACGTGTCTCCCTTTCATTATTTGATTTCGATAATGACAGGGTCTCTATATTTGTTGCCCTTGCTTCAGGAAAAACAGAGGTTGAGACAGGGACACATTTTACAATAGATGAATTTGGAATTTCAGAAGAGCTCCTGAAAGGTAAAATACATGTGTGTAAGGACATATCAAAGACTGCTGATCTCTCGCCTGTTATTAAAAAACTTAAAGGCGAAGGACTTCGCTCATATATCAATATCCCTATTTTTTCACTTGATGAACTCCTCGGTTCTCTCAACCTGGGGAAGAGCACCCCGGGAGCTTTTGCTTCAGAAGATGTGTTAATAGCAAGTGAAATTGCCGATCTTCTTGCAGTAGCTATACAGCAGGCCAGAAATCAGGAAGAGCTGAAAAAATCAGAAGTAAAATACCGCGATCTATATGACAATGCTCCTGATATGTACCATTCAATTGATAAAGACGGAATAATCATTGACTGTAATAAAACCTGGGTAAAAATGCTTGGCTACAAAAAAGGTGAAATAATAGGGAAACCGCTTGTTGATTTTTTTACGGCAAAATCCAGAGAGCTTTTTAAGAAAAATTTTCCGAGTTTAGCCAGGAAAAAAGCTCTGACAAACATAGGAAGGGAGTTTGTACGGAAGGATGGTACGGTTTTCCCTGTTCTTTTAAATATTTTTGCAGAGATGGATAACAACGGGGTGCTTATAAGGACCAGGGCTATTGCAAGAGATATTAGCGAGTACAAGCAGGTTGAGAGGCATCTGAAGCAATCTATCAAACACCAGGAAATCCTCCATAAGATTGACCATGCTATTCTTTCTGCTCGGCCCATGAAAGAAACCATACAGATAGCTTTGGAAGGGATTCGGGCATTAGTGTCCTGCACTCAGGCGAGCATTATTTTTTATGATTTAAAAGCCAGAAACAAGGAGATATTTATTGTTAACTCCAAAAACAAAACCCGGCTTAAAGAGGGTATGCAGTTTCCATTAGAAGACTATGAAACGATTATCTCTCTTAACTGCGGGGAAGTCTGTGTTATTGATAATATAGAACTATTTTCCAAACCGACTGAATTTGATAAATTACTTGCGTCTGACAATTTACGTTCCTACATCAATGTCCCGCTTCTTGATCTTGACGAACTGTTCGGCACACTTAACCTTGGATCAGACAGGCTTCGTGCTTTTTCTGCCAATGATATTAAGTTAGCACGGGAATTGGCGGATGTCCTTGCTATTGTTATTCAGAGCAAAAGGAGCGAAGAAGCGCTAAGAGAATCAGAAAAAAAATACCGTGATATTGTGGATAATGCTCTTATTGGAATTTATAAGACCAACCTTCAGGGTGATATCCTGTATGTTAATGAGGTTCTGTCAAATATACTTGAATTTGATTCACCTCAGGCGATGATACAGAGCAATGTTAAGGCTCTTTATAAGAACCCGGGTGACAGGGGCCGTTTAATTGAAACTCTAAAAAAAGATAGCAGGGTTGACAGTTTTGAAATTGAGCTGATTACAAAGACCGGAAAGATTAAAAATGTACTTTTAAATGCAAGGCTTGACAATGAATTCTTGTCAGGAATGATTATGGACGTTACTGAGCAAAGACTCGCAGAATCCGCTATTAAAGAATCCGAGATATTCCTGAGTTCAATACTTGAAGGGATTAAAGACGGTGTAGTTGTTTTAGCCAAGGATTTAAAGATACTCTTTGCCAACAGTAGTTATATTGAGCAGACAAAGGCTTTGAATATGGAAGTAAGAGGAAGGCATTGTTATGAGGTTACTTATAAGCGTGATAAACCATGCTATATGGACGGTCTGGAATGTACAGTTAAGGATGTATTTGACTCCGGGTTAAACATCAGGAAAATCCGTAAAAAATCTGGAAGATACATGGAAATGACCGTATATCCTTTGAAAGACTCTTTCGGGAAAGTGGTTTCTATCGTAGAAATGAGACGAGATGTGACAAAGCATGTTCAGCTCGACGAAGAACTTAAGAGGAAAATGAGAGAGCTTGAAGAATTCTATGAGATGGCTATTGGCAGAGAACTGAGGATGAAGCAGCTTAAGGAAGAGATAGAGGAACTGAAGGGAAAAATAATAATAGATGATAAATAAATATTAAAATAATTTTATCCTGTAAATCCACACCTTTGTTCAAGAGTAAACGTATATTTTTTTAGTTTGTGAACCCGACAGCATACTTGACATATATCAGAGCTTGATTTGGCAGAGATAGAACTACGAATTATGAGTTAAGAAGGGCATGAGGCAAAACGGTTTAGAATTAGCAATTACGGGCACCCTTTTCTTGGTTCCGTTCTTTTGGGTGAGCAAAAGAATGAACCCGCGCCTGCCTGCCGGTAGGCAGGTGTGGGGCGGCTCCCCACAAAATTCAATAAAATATTATCTTTGGGTCGGATCGATCCCTCGATAGAATTGACTCGGGTATGGGGAAGCGCTATAGAAATAAACCACTATAAACACAAACTGTGACAACTACAAATAAAGAAAAAATAGCCATCCTCCTCCTGAACCTTGGCGGCCCTGATTCACTTCAGGCAGTCAGGCCCTTTCTTTATAATCTTTTTTCAGACAGAGAAATAATCAGGCTCGGACCTTCCATTCTCCAGAAGTCCATTGCCTGGTTAATAGCAACACGCCGATCGGGAAAGTCAAAAGCGATGTACAGATTGATCGGGAACAAATCCCCAATCCTTGAAATTACTGCGGCCCAGGCTGAGGCCCTTGAGAAGGCGCTAAATACGATGGAGGAAGGAGGAGGGACGAGTGACGAAAAATCATCTATCGTCCATCATCCATCGTCTTTCAAGGTATACGTAGGTATGCGGTACTGGCATCCATTTATAAAGGATACTGTAAAGAAAATTTTGAATGATGGTGTCACAAAGATAATCGCGATTAGTCTCTACCCTCACTATTCAAAAGCTACAACCGGTTCCTCCATTGCAGAGTTAAAGCATGTTCTGCGGGGCCTGGACATTGATGTTTCGTTTATTGAGCATTGGTACGATTTTCCGCAATACATAGAGGCGCTTACCGAGAAAGTACATAGTGGGATCTCGGAGTTTAACGGAAACAATTTTGAGATCATCTTTAGCGCTCATAACCTGCCAGAAGATTTTATCCAGGCCGGAGACCCGTACGTTGATCATATAAAATCTACTATTACAGCTGTTAACTCGCTACTTGCTGTCCGGTATTCGTTAGACGTCAAATGGCACCTCTCTTTCCAGAGCAAGAGCGGTCCTGTCCAGTGGTTACAGCCCTTAACAAGTGAAACTATAATAAGGCTTGCGGAAATTGGAATAAAAAATGTACTGCTTGTCCCAATAAGTTTTGTATCTGACCATATAGAAACGCTATATGAAATAGATATCCTGTTTAAAGAACTTGCAATGAAGCATGGTGTAAAACTTGTAAGATGTGAATCTCTGAATACATCTGAAAAGTTTATAAATGCGCTTAAGGGGCTTGTGCTTAAAGGAACTGCAGATGCGTATGACGGGAGAATGGAATGAAACGTATAGCAATTGTCGGAGGCGGAATATCAGGTTTAACTCTTGCGTATGCCCTTATCGGCAGAAGCAAAGACACAGAAGTTACTGTGCTTGAGGCTGATTCAAGGCCCGGGGGGAAGATCTGGACAGACAGGGCAGACGGCTTTATGTGCGAGAAAGGACCGAACGGATTTCTTGACAACAAACCGAGGACACTTGAGCTGTGTGAAAGTATCGGGATCAGCCCTTTACGGAGCAACGATAATGCACAAAAACGTTTTATCTTTTTCGATGATATGCTCCATAGACTTCCGGAATCACCGTCTGCGTTTCTAAAGTCGCAATTGATATCGTGGCCGGGGAAACTGAGGATGGCTTATGAGGTTATCGCACCCAAAGGACCTGAAGATGAAACGGTTGCCGATTTTATTCTGCGGCGGCTTGGAAAAGAAGCCCTTGAAAAACTCATTGATCCCATGGTCTCAGGGGTGTTTGCAGGAGACCCGTATAAGATGAGTATCAAAAGTTGTTTCGCCCGTATAAAGGAACTTGAACAGGACTATGGGAGCCTTATAAGGGCAATGATAAAAATAAAGAAAGAAAGGAAAAAGAAAAAAGGCGTGAAAATATCTGTCGCTCCTCCAGGCAGACTTACTTCTTTTTATGACGGCGCGCAGACTCTTGTTGATGCCCTGGTTGAAAAACTGGGGGAGAGGGTCAGGACAGGAGTTTCAGTAAAGGGAATTGAAAGGAAAGGCGATACATATCAGGTTCATACTTCACAGGGCATTAAAGAATCGGACATTGTGATTCTTGCTTCTCCCGCGTATGCGACTGCTGACATCGTGAGAGATTTTGACAGTAACATTACTCAAATACTGAAAGGCATTCAGTATCCCGCGGTCTCTGTGGTCTGCTTTGGATTTAAACGGGAAAAGGTTGGGCACTCCCTGGATGGTTTTGGTTTCCTCATACCGCATAGAGAAGGCAAAAGGATACTCGGCACGCTCTGGGACTCAAGTATTTTTCCAAACCGGGTGCCTGAGGGAAACGTTCTCTTGAGAACCATGATAGGCGGTGCTCAATCGCCTGAACTGGCGATGCTCGATGACGATGCGCTTGTAAATATAGTTTTAAAGGATTTAAAAGGGATCCTTTCCTTAAAATCCGACCCGGATATGGTACGGATTTACCGGTGGGAGAGGGCTATTCCCCAGTACGCTCTTGGACATTTGGAAAAACTTGCTTTGATCGATGATCGTCTGAAATTCCATCCCGGTTTATACATAACCGGAAACGCCTACCGCGGTGTCGGCATCAACGACTGCATAGAAAACAGCTACAGGGTTGCTGATGAAATCCTGTTAAAAATATAGAACTCTTAACCTCTTTTTCTCTGTCATTGTTCACTTATTTCTATAATATTATGGAGGTTCAACATCCCTAATATTATGATTTATTATTTAATGTGAAATGTTAGATAATTAGTACTAACTACCTATTAATAAAAGATAAATACTGCTTACTTTTTTAATCATTTAGAATTTCCTATTGACAAACCAAAAATGAGTTATTATAGTAAAGTATAACGTTTGTACACCTTTCTAAAAGGAGCTATAGTGAAAGAAAAACTCACCATAAAGCAGGAAAGGGTTTTTTCCTTTCTCCCGGAATATCTTAAAAAAAAGGGCTATCCTCCCACTGTAAGGGAGATAGCAGAACATCTTAGTCTGGCAGGTCCTAATGCAGCTAAAAAATTCCTCGATATTCTTGAGCGAAAGGGATATATCAACAGATCTCCTGGAAACTCAAGGGCCATTGAAATCGTACAACATTCTCTTCCGGCAGTTAAGACAAGGATGGTTCCTGTTGTGGGCAGAATAGCTGCGGGCAGACCTGTTCTTGCGGTTGAGAATATTGAAGATAACATTGCTCTGGATAAATCCATTGCAAGGGGGAAAGATGTCTTTATCCTGAGGGTTAAGGGAGACAGTATGATAGATGCTCATATTCAGGACAATGACCTTGTTCTGATCAAACCCCAGCCTGTTGCAGATAACGGAGAAATCGCAGCTGTTGTTATAGGGGAAGAAGCTACCATTAAAAGATTTATTAAAAGAAAGGACCATATTGTGCTTAAACCTGCTAACGCTTCAATGGAGCCGATCGTTATAAAAAAAGATGAAGTCAGGATAATAGGGAAGGTAGTGGGGGTTATCAGGCAGAAAATATAAGCAGTTTGCTCGAATGAAGGTGTTGGTACAGCTTGTCCAAATATACTCAAAGATTTCGAAGAGGGTTTCAGGGGGCCAGGATTTGAGAATTCGAGTGAAAATCAAAGATAAAAGATCAAAGATACATATTAAAATGTAAAAATTGAATTTTGTCTTTATATTTGAATTTTAGTTTATTATTTTGTAGTTTTACTTTTTAATTTTTTTGCTCTTAAACCCTTTAACCCTTGGCTCCTCGAATACTTGGAGTTCACATGATTACCAATATAGACGAACTAATCAAAGTAGGAGCTGTTTTTGGAAGTGAAAAAAATATGAGGCCGGTATGGTTCATCTGGAACAGAACCCGATATGACATCAAAAGTGTTACGTATTCATGGATGAGCAGGGAGGGCAGGGCAGTTACTTATAATTTTTCTGTAACAGACGGAAAGACTCTCTATGAGATTTGTTATAACGCTGAGACTTTGTCATGGAAGTTAACGGCAGTGGAAACTGAGTAATATGGACAGAATAATAATGCATGCGGATATAAATGCATTTTTTGCCTCTGTAGAACAGCAATGCAATCCAGCTTTAAAAGGTAAGCCGGTAGCAGTTATTGGTTCCAGAAAAAGGACGGTCATAACCACTGCTTCTTACGAAGCCCGGGCACAAGGGGTCAGGACAGGGATGAATAAATATGAGGGAAAAAGGTTCTGTCCGGGACTGATTTTTATAGTCGGTAATAATCGCAAGTACATTGATACCTCAACCAGAATTATTTCTATTTTCAGGGATTACACCCCTGAGGTAGATGTGTTTTCTATAGATGAAGCTTTTCTGGACATTACCGGATCTTTGACCCTTTTTAAGGGTGCGGAAAACATAGCGCTTTCAATAAAGAAACGTATAAAGGATAGCCTGGGGCTTACCTGTTCTATTGGCATTGCACCGAACAGGCTTCTTGCCAAACTTGCCAGCGGCCTGGAGAAGCCCGATGGACTGGTGATAATAAAACAGCATGAGATATCAGGTCTCATGGAAACTATGCCTGTTGGGAAATTATGCGGGATAGGAGGGAAAATTGAGGCTTGCCTTAAGGCAATAGGGATCATAACATGCGGAGACCTTGGCAGGTATCCTGTAGACTTATTGAAAAGGAGATTCGGTATTGTGGGAGAAAAACTGCATAACATGGGATTGGGGATTGATAATAGCGCTGTAATATCACAGGAGAAAGAAGAAGATGTTAAGTCTGTTGGTCACAGCATGACTCTGTCAAAAGATATTAGTGATATTAAAAGTATCCGCAGGTATCTCCTGCAGCTTTCTGAAATGGTTGGAAGGAGGGCAAGAAGATATGGCTATTCCGGAAGAACAGTTGTTTTGACTGTCAGGTATAAGGACTTCACAACTTTTTCCAAACGGTCATCTATTCAGAAATATATAAATAATAGTCTTGATATATATCGGATTAGTCTGGGGATTCTTGGTTCTCTAAGGCTTAGACAGGCAGTAAGACTTCTGGGGGTAGGACTAACAAACCTTGTGAGATGTTCTCAGATGCCGCTGTTTATTGAGAATGAGAAGTATGATAAACTCGTAAATAGTATGGATATGATCAATGACCGTTATGGCGAGTTTACCGTGACATACGGGGCACTGCTTTCAATATCCAAAGGCTCAGGGGTTATATCTCCAAGCTGGCGGCCGGCAGGAGTCAGAAGAGTTGAGGTAGAATAAAAAAATCCAACCCATACATCTGGTATACTAGCTTTCAGTTATTAAATGGGTAGTGAGCTAAAGGCGAACGAATATGATTAATAAGAAAATCATTACATTAGATTCCCTGTGACAAGACCACAGGGAAGATCAAATATAATCAAAATCGTTTTTTAAGAAATTTCAATGCAAGGAATTCCTAATATAGACCTGGGTACAATTCTTCCAATATGGAGCACTATACCATTTATTGGCATGCTGTTTTCCATTGCACTGTTCCCTCTTTTTGCTCCGAAGTTCTGGCATGATCATTTTGGCAAGGTTTCGATTTTTTGGGCTCTTGTTATAATTGTTCCATTTATATTTATTTATAAATGGCTTGCTGTCCATGAGTTTCTTTACATGATTTTTGCAGACTATATACCTTTTATTATAATACTGGCTGCCCTATATACAGTCTCAGGCGGAATTTTGCTGAAAGGGGCTCCGCTTGGTACGCCTCTGGTCAATACCTGTATGCTTACAATAGGTGCTTTGCTTGCCTCTTGGATGGGGACCACGGGTGCTTCAATGCTCCTTATACGGCCTTTTCTGAGGGCAAACAGGCATAGAGAAAAAAAGACGTTTATGGTGGTATTTTTTATTTTTCTGATTGCAAATGTTGGCGGCTCGCTTACTCCTCTGGGAGATCCGCCCCTTTTTCTGGGCTTTCTTCGCGGGGTTCCGTTTTTCTGGACCTTTAACCTTTTTCCACAAATGGCTATGGTTGCCATAACTCTGCTGGCGCTTTATTTTGTTTTTGACCTGTATTTTTACAGGAAAGAGGGATTTAAAAAACAGGATAATGGAGAGAGCAGGGAACCGTTGAAAATAGAAGGTGCGCATAACCTCTTTTTTTTGCTGGCGATAGTAAGTGTTGTTTTACTAAGCGGTATGGTAAAAATGGGTGAAATAAGTATTTTGGGTGTCCACATGACAGTTCAGGATATACTTAGAGATGTTGCCCTTGTTTTTATAGCAATTCTATCTATGGTTACAACCAGGAAAGAGGTGCGTGAAGATAACGGGTTTACATGGTTTCCGATGAAAGAGGTAGCAATACTCTTTGCAGGTATATTTTTGACTATGGTTCCCTGCCTGAAGATACTGCAGGCAGGCACGAAAGGCGAACTTTCTTTTCTGGTTAAAAATATGCAGGAGCCTGTCCATTATTTCTGGATTACCGGAGCATTGTCTGCTTTTCTTGATAATGCCCCCACGTATCTTACATTTTTAAGCACACTCCTTGGGAAATTTTATCCGGGGGTTGAGGGGCAGGAAGCCGTGTCATTACTGATCAAAGAAAATGCAATTTATCTTAAGGCAATATCAGCTTCAGCCGTGTTCTTCGGAGCAAGTACATATATAGGTAATGCTCCTAACTTTATGGTTCGCTCCATTGCTGAGGAGACAGGCACCGAAATGCCGAGTTTTTTCGGTTATCTGTTGAAATATTCTTTGCCTATATTAGTGCCTGTTTTTCTGCTTATTAGCTTTATATTCTATTTATAATTTATGATAAAAAATGATTGGCATTAAAGATAATAAATAAAAATCAATTTTAACGGAGAATATTATGCCAGTAAAAAGAATACTTTTCCCAACAAAATTCAGAGAACTTGCTTTTGATTCTCTTGAATCTCTATTAGTACTTAAAAAAGCGGGTCTCCGGGAAGTTCTCCTTCTGCATGTTATATCAAGAGAAGAGTTTGGTTTTGTACCTTTCGGGGGTTACCTTAAGAAGGAAGAGGAAAAGAGAAGACAGGAAGCAAGGATAAGGTTTGAGGACTGGCAGAAGACATTGTCGGATAAAGGTATCAAGGCCACGATTGAGATTGTTGTTGGAGAGCCGGTCCATGAAATAATGAAGCATGCAGAAGAGGAAAAGATTGATTTGATAGTTGTCGGAAGAAAGAAAAAAATAGGAACAGAATCTTTTGTAGGCTCTAATACACATAAAATCATTACACGCGCAAAGATTCCTGTTTTGGTGAGTAAATATATGGTTCAGTTCCAGTGGGATAATGCTGCATTTACAAAAGCAAACGATAAGCTTTTTGAAACACCTATGGTTGCTGTTGACCTGACAGAGAAATCCGATGCTATTCTTAAACTTCTTGCATCTCTAAGCGGGGCTGTTAAAAAGGCATTTATTTTTTATAACATCGATGTAAAGATACCCAAAGAAAAAGATAACCATGAAGTCGCAGTGAAGAAGATAGAGAGTTCTGCAAAGCTTAAAAAATATTGTGATCAATTAAAGTCAGCCGGTATTAAGGCAGAAGCGCACCTTGGTGCAGGGGGAATGCTTGATGAAATGATTCGTGTATCACGTGAAAGAAAAGCAAGCATGATAATGATCGGGAATACATCAGAACATCGGTTTTTAAATAATATGCTGGATATGAGCCTGTCGTATCAGGTAGCTAAGCATTCTGAACTGCCTACATTGCTTGTGCCTTAACCGGCTGTTGGCCTGTAACAGAAGTAAAATAATTTAACGCCTGACTCCGCGACCTGTTACTCATTACCGATTTTTAGTGTCCTCCTGTCCCCAGAACTCCTGAGGCTGCAGTGCACAGGACAATTATCTCTATAATAGCAAGTACTGTGTAAGGAGTATCTTTCTTACGCATAAGGCCGGGAAGAATAGCCAGATAGCATATAATGGTCAGTAGAGAGAGGAAAGCTATAGGTAGAAAAGTAAGCATATCACCGAATCCAAGGTTTCCAAGCCATGCCCATCCCGCGTGTATTCCGCTTTCATTCAGATAATCGTTAACCGGCATTACCCAGTAGTGCTGAACCTGTTCAAGAGGTATTATTGGTTTTAGAATACCGGCACCGTATATTATAGAAGTAATAACAAGCCCGATAAGGCCGATTATCATTCCCTTATTTAGTATGTTTGCGTATAAAACCTGTTCGTCTGTTGCTTGTGGAGCCATCTTTTACCTCCAGTCCTAATTTTTCAATTTGCAATTTATTTTATCCTATACCGAATCCCTTTAAAAGGGCCTTAAGACCTGCAACACCGAGTACGACTATAACCAGGATCCTTATTACCGCAGGTTTTGTTTTTGCAAGGATCTTAACCCCTATAAATGATCCTAGCATTATACCTATAACTGAAGGAACAACCATTAACGGCAGAACCGCCCCGTTATTAAGATATATCCATGCGGCTGAGGTGTCTGTAATAGAAAGAAGAAATTTGCTCGTTGCAACTGAAATTTTAATAGGGGCCCCCATTACGAGATTTAACACCGGGACATTTGCCCACCCGGCACCAAGCCCGAACATACCTGCCATCACGCCAATAAAGATAAACAATATTAGCGCCATTGGTGTCCTGTGCACCTGCCACTTAACGTCCTTGTCAATTGTTGGTTCGTGATAAACTCCCATTATCCGTAAGGACTGTGACAAAGCGTCCGGCTTTGACACTTCGGGGTATTCTGATTTTTTTGCTTTGATCATAATAACAACGATACCAAGGATGGTTGCTCCGAGCAAAATCTGTACAATATTAGTTGGCAGTGCCAGACCTATCATGGCGCCGGCTATTGCACAGGTTGATGCTATCAAAGCCAAGGGGATGGCCAGTCTAAGGTCAGCCATGCCTTTCCTGAGCAGTCCTGGCCCTGCGGCAAGCGCTCCGGCAAGAGCTACTATTAGCCCAGCGCCTCTCACAAAGTCAAGGTGAAAGGGCAGAAAACCGCTTACAATAGGTACATACAGTACCCCGCCTCCTACACCGGCAAGCACGGCAAAAATGCCCAGAACAAAAGAAAGAATCAGCAGGACTAATGGCCAGAACCACCATGCGTGCGCAGGCGGTTCCTCAATGGGTATCTCGGGGTGGACAGCAAATACTTCAGCAGCACCAAGGATTAATATAATAAAAACTACTATAACTGAGAGGATTTTAATACAACTGAGTGTTTTAGATCCCATGAACCTGCCTTCCTTTTTTGAAATATGGTCGTTTTATTAAACAGTTTTGAAACCGGGTAATTATAAAGGGGTAATAATGAAGCGACCGAAAACTATAATAAAGAAAAAACAGTAAAAAAGCAATAATAATATGTGATTATTAAGCTAACTATTTTTTATAGCAGTATAAATATTCTTTGAATACTAAATATCATATTTTCTCCAGTTCTCGTGCCATTCTGCTTCCTTCATGTTCATTCACAAAAGAGAGCAACACTGCTCCGGAAACAAATAGTACTATAATAGATAATAAACCTATGCGTGGATTACCGAATATAACGCCGATTGTGCCCATTAATACGGGACCTATTACTGCTGCGAATTTACCGAGCATGTTATAAAAACCGAAGAATTCCGCCGATTTATTTTTGGGTATAATGCGTGTAAAGAACGATCGGCTCAGCGACTGAACCCCCCCCTGCACAATCCCTATAGACACTGCAAGCGCATAGAATTCTATAACATTAGTCATAAAGAATGCCCATATTGTTACACCAATATACACACAGATACCGATAAATATCCCTGTCTTTGGTCCGAATTTTTCTCCGATTTTTCCAAAGGCCAGGGCAGAAGGAAAGCCAACAAACTGTGTAATCAATAACGCAATGATCAGGCTATTTGCGTCAAACCCAAGAGACAGGCCATAGTCCACAGCCATACGAACGATAGTATCAACCCCGTCAATATAGAGCCAGTACCCAAGCAGGAACAGAAACACAACGCGTAAGCGGCGGATCTCCACAAATGTCATGCGTAGCTGGCGAAAACCTCCGGTGATCGCTTGCCACCCTTTTGAAGTATCATTGGTTTTCGGTTCTTTCACAAAGAGAAATACCGGAATGGAAAACAGGGCCCACCATATTGCCACTGAAATAAATGATAAACGTATCGCCTCACTCTGACCTGACAATCCAAACAACTCGGGCCGAAGCGTCATTGCTACATTCAGGGCAAAAAGTATGCCTCCGCCAAGATAACCCATGGCAAAGCCCAGTGCAGAAACAAAATCAACTTTTCGTGGATTGGAAACATTAATGAGCAGAGAGTCATAGAAGATATTTCCACCGGAAAAACCGATCAGCCCGAGCACATATAAAAGTACAGCAAAGGTCCAATCTCCCTTTGCAACAAAGTATAGTGAACCTGTCATAATTATACCCATGACAGTAAAAAACAGAAGAAACTTTTTTTTCGCCCCCCCTCTGTCTGCGATTGCACCGAGTACAGGCGCCAGCGCAACAATAATAAGACTCGCCAGGGAGTTTGCAGCCCCAAGCCTGAATGTACTTGAAACAGCGTCAGTATCAGTGCTCCAGTATTGTTTAAAAAAAACAGGAAAAAATCCGGCAATAACTGTAGTGGCAAAAGCAGAATTTGCCCAATCATAAAATGCCCAGGAGACTACTTTTTTCTTGTCATAATTCTGCGTCATATCGGTAATTATAGTATACATCCACAGTTACCGCAAAATTGTGTCTGCTGAGACAGAATATAACTTAGATAAAATACCCGGGAAAAGGCGTAAAGATATCGGTTTTATTAAGATATTTGAGTTTGCTGTTATGGTTAAGAAACAGGTGAAAGAATTGGTTTGGCAGGGAAGGGAATTTTAGAAGATGAAACAGGAGGCCTAATGTTTCATTTGTATGAAATACGTAAGAAGGTGTTCGACTCTTTCAGCAAGTTTATCCGGATCAGGGTCTGAACCTTTATTTACATAATTTGCCGGTGCCAGCATTTCCATTTGATTTCTTAAGTTATCGTCAGCCTTTACCGCGGAGAAGAATGCTATAGGCATGCGGGGAAGACTGTTTTGCGATTCAATGCTTCTGATGATTTTTGCGGCGGTAAGTCCGTCCATTACAGGCATGTTAATATCTATAATGGCTACGTCGACCTGTTTTTTTTCCGCCACCATTTTTGCAAAAGCTGATGTCAGTTCAAGACCGTTCTCAAAATCCAGAACCTCATTGGCAAGTTTTTTTTCCAATAATAAATCTTTTATTATTCTCCTGGTAAATTTTGAGTCGTCAGTGACAAGTATGTAATGCATCCTGTTGGATGCGGTAGTAGAGGAAGGATCCTGAATTGTCAGAAGGTTTTCATCATCTGCTACGCCTAAAAGGAAACCGCAGAAACCGCAAACGAGTTCAATGCGCTCATTACGTTCAACACGGTCAACATGTACTTCTTCGCCGCAGCAAAGGCAATATTGGGATTTATCAGTATAGGCCATTTAATAAATAATTATATACATAATCAGCAGGTTATTGCAAAGACTATGAGCAATGACATGAAAATATAACTTCTGCTTGCATTTTTACTGAAAATATGTTAATTTTTAGTTGTTTTACAAGAATTTCCGGGTTGTTAATCAAGAGTGGGCTTTCCCACTCTTTTGTTTTATATAGATATTACCTATGAATATAAAAGATTTGGAAGGAAAAGTTAAAGGACTGATAAATCCAGCAATAATCAGTATGGGCATGACAATTGATAGTGTTGAATTATCGAGAATGAGGGGGAAGTTCCTTTTGAGGGTATTTATTGAGAAAGAGGGCGGAGTTACGCTAGATGATTGTGAAAGTGTAAGCCGTGAAGTTGCAGCGGTTCTGGATGTAGAGGATCCGATTCCGTATTCTTATACACTGGAGGTTTCATCCCCCGGGATGGACAGGCCCCTTAGAAAACCGGAGGACTTTAAAAAGTTCTCAGGAAATATTGCGAGGGTTATCACTTCCAGGCCGATAGAGAATCAGACATTTTTTGTAGGGGAAATTCTTAAGGCAGGAGATGTTGATATAGAGTTGCTTTTGCCCAAGGATAAAAAGGTAACCATCTTGTATGAAGATATTTCTCGTGCGAGACTGGAGGTAAGGTTTTAATTATGAATCGTGAGCTGATTAATATTATTGAACAAATGAGCAGGGAGAGAGGAATATCCAAGGAAACCATTATTAAGACTTTGGAATCTGCGCTCTTATCAGCGGTAAGAAAGAAGTACGGGATTGAGACGAATGTAAATATTAAAATCGATCCGACATCAGGCAAGATATCCATAACCGCATTTAAAAAAATAGTTAAAGACGTAACAAATCCTAAAGAAGAAATATCCAAAGCCGATGCCAAGAAACTGGGCTCCACCAAGAGAGTTGGGAGTGAGATTGAAGCACCAATCGATCTTGTTGATTTTGGCAGGATTGCTGCGCAGACGGCCAAACAGGTTCTTTTCCAGAAAGTAAGAGAGGCTGAGCGAGAGGTTATATATGAGGAATATAAAGATAAGGTTGGACAGATAGCAAGCGGGATAGTGATCCGCAAGGAAAGAAACAATTATTTTGTGGCTATTGGAAGGGCAGAGGGCACCCTTGCCCAGAAAGACACATTGTCCAGCGAGTCCCTTAAAAGAGGTGAAACAATAAGGGTGTATATAGAGAGTGTAAAGGTTAATCCTAAAGGGCCGATGATTGTGCTTTCCAGGACACATCCTAATTTTGTAGTAGAGCTCTTTAAAATGGAGGTTCCTGAAATTTATGAAGGGCTTGTTGTTGTAAAGAATATTGTAAGAGAAGCCGGTGACAGAACGAAATTAACGGTTTACTCAAAAAACCCGACAATTGATCCGGTCGGTGCCTGTGTAGGTATGAAGGGCACGCGTGTACAATCAATAGTAAGAGAGTTAAAGGGGGAAAGAATTGATATAATACCATGGACAGAGGATCCAAGAGCTCTTCTGGTAAAAGCTCTGAGCCCTGCTCATGTAGACAAGATCGGCATAAATGAAGAAGGCAAATCAGCTATGGTTGTTGTAAGCGATCAACAGCTTTTGGTAGCTATAGGGAAAAAAGGACAGAATGTAAGACTGGCTATGAAACTGACTGGCTGGGATATTGATATAATCAGTGAATCAGAGTATGAAAAGATGAAATCAGATGAATCATCTCCTTTCGCAATAGACAAGGAATCTGAAGATGAAGGAGGAGACAGCGGTAAGGCTCAGGTCCGCAACGATGAGCAAACATGACGATATTAATTATATAAAAGCTTCCCGCAAAAAGTTCGGTTCGAATTCGTCCGAATCGAGTCCGGTAAGGAGTAAGCCGGTTGTCTTGAAAAGTACTCCTGTTCAATACATTAAAGGAGTCGGCCCCAGACGTGCCCTTCTGCTCGGAAAACTCGGAATCAAAACCATCGAAGAAATCCTCTATTATTTCCCATGGCGGTATGAAGACAGAAAGAATTTTAAGAAAATCCGTGACCTGACATTTGGAAATCTTGAAACAACCACTGGTGAAGTTGTATCAGCAGAGGTTATAACCACGCGTAAAAAAAGAATGAAAATTTTTGAACTTGTAGTTACGGATGATACTGATTACCTGAGATGTAAATGGTTTAACCAGCCCTATATGGAAAAATACTTTAAGAAAGGGCAGAAGGTGATATTGAGCGGTATTGTTAAAGGCCAGCCGTCACTTGGCGCAGGTTCTAAACTGGCGTCTTTACCTTCAGATTTTGAAATGGAAAATCCTGATTTTGAGCATATCGGAACCGAGTCTGACCGACCTGAAAATGATGATAAATTTATACATACTTCAAGAGTTGTTCCTGTTTACAAGACTACCGAGGGCTTTACGCCAAAACAGCTAAGAGTCTTAATGTTCAATACACTAAATGCGTATTCTTCTTTAATAAAGGATTATTTGCCTGAGGAGATACTTAAAAGAAACGGTTTAATGCCGTTACAGTGGTCAATCAGGGAAACCCATTTTCCTGAGAAGTTTAATGATGTGAGTGCGCTGAATAAAGGTATTAGTCCCGGACACCGGCGACTGATATTTGATGAATTATTCCTCCTCGAGTTAGGGCTTGCGTTTATGAAAAAGAAGGAAGTTATGCAAAAAGGTATAAGTTTTAATAATGAAACCCCTTTTGTCGATAAATTTATTGAAAATCTTCCATTTAAGCTTACCAACGATCAAACAAGGGTTTTTGATCAAATAAGGGTTGATATGAAAAGGGAGATGCCCATGAACAGGCTCGTTCATGGTGATGTTGGCTGCGGCAAGACTGTCGTCGCTGTTATGTCTATGCTTATCGCGGTTAATAATGGTTACCAGGCCTGTCTGATGTCTCCTACGGAAATTCTTGCAGAACAGCATTATATGAATATACGAGGTATGGCAGAGCCACTCGGTCTAAGGGTGACACTGCTCACTTCAAGCTGCGGCACAAAACACCTTGATGATATATCCAGCGGTAAGGCGCATATCATTATAGGGACACATTCCCTGATACAGGAACGATTAAAATTTAAAAATCTCGGTCTTGCCATAATTGATGAACAACATAAATTCGGAGTTGTTCAAAGAGCGAGTCTCCGAAAAAAAGGATTTAATCCGGATATACTTATAATGACTGCCACACCTATTCCCCGGACACTGGCATTAACCCTATACGGAGATCTTGACATATCTCTGATACACGAACTGCCTTCTGGAAGAAAGCCTGTTATTACAAAAGTTTTTTGGCCGTCACAAAAAGATAAGGTGTATTCTCTTATGCATAAAGAACTGTCAAAAGGCAGACAGATCTATATTGTGTATCCCATAATTGAAGGATCAGAAAAGGTTGACCTTAAAAGTGCTGTTGATGGAGCAGAAGCATTTAAGAGGATTTTCCCGGAGGTCAATGTGGACCTTGTTCACGGTAAAATAAAGCAGGAAGAAAGAGAGTCTATTATGGCCTCTTTTAAATCAGGCAATATTGATATGCTTGTATCTACAACAGTTATAGAGGTTGGTGTGGATGTATCCAATGCCTCGCTTATGCTTATTGTGCATTCTGAAAGGTTTGGTCTTTCACAGCTTCATCAGTTAAGGGGAAGGATCGGGAGGGGAAGCCATGAATCTTATTGCCTGTTAATGGCATATCCGCCGTTTAGCGATGATGCAAAAAGAAGACTGAAGGCAATAGAGGCGACAAATGACGGGTTTAAAATAGCCGAGGACGATCTTGTTATAAGAGGTCCCGGTGAATTTTTTGGTACAAGACAGTCGGGTATACCTGACCTGAAGGTTTCAAATATAATACGGGATGTAGAAATTCTTGAAGCGTCCAGAAAAGAGGCGTTTGCTTTAGCTGATTCAGAGCCTGCTTTAAAGGGATATCCTTTACTGAAAGATGTATTGTTTGAAAAGTGGGAGAGAAAACTGGAACTAATAAAAAGTTAATAAAGGATTCGAGGATTCAAGGATTCAAGGGTCAAGTGTCGGTATAATTTAAAAGATTTAGTCTTGCACTAGAACCCCTGACCCCCTGACCCCTTGAACCCTTTTAAGCGATAGGAGGTAAAGTCATGATTGATAGAGTACGAAAAAGTTTTCAGGAAGGGGTTAAAAGTGTTAAGTGGGTTGCTGCATTTCTTTCTGAGAGGACAAGAGTGGAAGCCTCTATGGCGAGATTGCTTTATGAGAGCAGTAAACTGGAAAATAAACTTGATGAGCATTATCGCGATATCGGCAAGAGGGTATCGGAACTGAAGGATAAAGAAGATAAGGAAGTCTTAAAGGATTTTATCATTCTCCAGACAATAAATGAGATAAAAATACTTAAGGAAGAAATAGAAGATTATAAAAAAAGGGCTCATGCGGTTAACAAACCCAAAGAGTAAATAAGAATGTATAGTGCGTTTTTATATATAACAGTTTTTTTATTAGGTTCTATGATAGGTTCTTTCCTGAATGTCTGTATTCACAGGATTCCTCAGGGTTTGTCGATTGTATTCCCTCCATCGAGATGCCCTTTGTGCAATAGTCATATACGGCCGACTGACAATGTTCCCATATTAAGTTACTTTATATTAATGGGGAAGTGCAGATCATGCAGGGGCAAAATATCATTTGAATACCCTTTTGTAGAATTCCTTAATGCAGTTTTATATGTTTTTGCCCTGTGGAGATTTGGCCCCGCGTTTTCTTTTTTTATAGTAATTTATTTTATTTTTCTTTCGACTATGGTAGTAATTACTTTTATTGATATCAAACATCAAATAATACCAAACGGTATAACTTTTGTTGGTATCCCGCTTGCGCTTATTTTTGGTTCAACCATTCTTCCAGATCCTTTTTTAAGGGTTGATTTGCTTGGTTTTAAATCCTCCATATCAGGTCTTTTGCTCGGAGGAGGGCTTTATTACGGTATCGCGGTATTGGGAACAATGGTTTTCAGGAAAGAAGCAATGGGCGGAGGTGATATAAAGATGATGGCGATGGTTGGAGGGGTGTTAGGCTGGAAGGGAGTTATATTAACTACCTTTATAGGCAGTTTCTCCGGTTCAATAATAGGGCTTTTTCTTATAATGATTAAAGGGAAAGAGTGGGGTTCTAAGATACCTTTTGGCCCATATCTTGCTTTTGGTGCTGTTATTACTCTTTTCCTGGGTCAGGAGCTTTTAGCATTGTATCTCCGTTCTCCGTAGTGCTGAGAAGGATGAAGCTACGAAGGCTGAACTGCGAAGGATGAATGAGTGGAGGAGATAATTTTTACTGAATCAACTGATGCGACAGCTGGTCAGTAGGTGGCTTAATTATGAGAATTTTACTAACATTGGTATTTTTATCCCTGGGGCTTTTGATGGGGGTTTTTCTGAGTCCGTATCTGCATATTGTTAATACCAGAATTATCCTGGGCGCAGGAATTTTTTTGATTATATTTATTGCATACTTGGCAGTAAGAACTTTTGTGGTAAACCAGCGAAAAGTTATTAAAACACCCGGTGACGGCAAGCAAAAATCTCAAGTAGGATTTGTTGTTGACACTTTCCAGGAACTCGTTGGAAAACTGAAAGAAAAAGAGAAAGAGCTTGAAAAACTCAGGGCGCTTGCAGAAGACAGGGCAGTAAGGATGGAGACATACAATGAGAATATTTTGCATAGTGTTCCGAGCGGAGTTATAAGCATTGACAACTCAATGAGAATAAAAAGCATAAATCAATCGGCAGAGAGGATTTTAGGGTTTAAATCTGAAGATGTAATAAATAAGGATTACAAGGAAATTTTTTCAGAGCCGTTAGTAAGCAGCCTGACAGATGGTAATATTCTTAGGAGGGCTGAATATCCTTATGTTACAAAAGATAACAGGCATATTTGGCTCGGAGTTGCAATTTCACAACTAAGAAATGCTTCCAACGAAGTAATTGGCCTTATAATTGTTTTTACGGACCTTACAGAAGTAAAAGCTTTACAGGGACAGGTAGAGCTTAAAAAAAGACTTACCCAGCTTGGTGAGATGTCAGCGGGAATCGCGCATGAATTAAGGAATCCTCTGTCTGTAATTGCCGGTTACGCAAAGCTCCTTCACAAAAAGGTGGACCCATCGAATGAGGCTACTGTAAATGCAATATTAGCAGAGATAGAGACTATTGATAAAATTATATCTGAGTTTCTTGCGTTTGCAAAACCAACTGATTTAAACCGTGTTTCAATAGATTTAATCAGAATGATAGAGGAGTCACTGGCAGCGTCGGTAAGTGATAATAAAACAATCAATGTTGTGTTAAAAAAAGAAGGTCCTGTTTTGGTCATGGCTGATGAAGTCCTGTTAAGACAGGTTTTTACAAATCTTTTTATTAACGCAGTGGACGCGATGCCTCAGGGTGGCGATGTTAATATAGAATTAAACTGCATGCGCGGGAAGGTTGAGATAAATATCAGGGATACAGGCCTCGGGTTTTCGAGCGATATAAAACAGAAAATCTTCCTGCCTTTCTATACGACAAAGGAGAAAGGTATAGGGCTTGGACTTGCAATTGTCCAGAAAATTATTGTTTCTCACGGCGGCAGTATAAGAGTTGACAGCAGGGAGGGAGAAGGGACAGAGTTCCTTATCAGCCTGCCTGCCTCAGAATAACCCTGAGCCAGGTCGAAGGGTTTGCAATTTTTACGAATTATTGTTAAATTCAAATTATCCTGCTTAAAAGATAAGTTGCATAAGCGGCAGCTGGGAGTATCTTTTAAAAAATGTTTTTTATAATAGATGGGACAGGTATCTGTGAACTCAAAGGTTTTCAATAATCAGGGAGGTGGCGTATGTTTAAAAAACGTGAGACAGATTCAGGTGATGTAACGGCTAACCATTATGAAAACAATACGATTGAGGACGTTAACAGGCAAAAAGTCAATACAATCCTCAAAGGAAGCAAATTAACTGGTGATATAAATATTTCTTACGACTTGGAATTGAGCGGAGAGGTTGAAGGCAACATAAACTCTGAACAGAATTCTAATATTATTATTAAAGGAACCTGCAGGGGAAATATAAAGACTAACGGCGGCAAGGTTGTTATAGATGGAACTTTGAGTGACGGGGATATTATTTCAGGCAGTGATGTGAGGATTACCGGTAAATGTTCCGGAGGAACAGTTGAAGCAAAAGGTAAAATCTATATCAATGGTGAGTTTGACGGTAAATTTCAGGCCAATGAAATAGAGGTAGGCCCTGATGCCAGAGGACAAGGTGAACTGCTGTATAATGAATTTGTTTCTATATCTAAAGGAGCAAAAATAGAGGCTCAGATACATAAAATCCAGGATGAGATTAAAAAGATAGAGAAAAAACCTGCTGATATGAAAGTAGTTAATCTTGGAATTCCGGCTAAAGAGTCGACAGAAATTAAAGAGAAATAGCATATGCAGTTCTTTCTTTTTCTTGCGTTGATTTTCGCGTTTGCAATTGTGCTTTTTGCTGTCCAGAACGCGGAAATTATAAAATTAACATTTGTTACTATGAGTTTTGAGGGTTCCCTGGCTCTGGTGCTTGTGCTGGCTTTTGCAGCAGGTATCATGACAGGTATATTCCTTTTTATCCCTACCTGGTGGAAGAAATCTGTCGAAGGCAGGGCACAGAGAAAACGTGTTCAGCAGCTTGAAGAAGATCTCTTAAACATAACAGAGCAGGGTGACGACACCGCTGAATTAGAACGAATGGAGAACAGGTAGGTATAAAATTATATTTTCTATTGCTTCATTAGTATTTCATGCTTATTTTTTTAGTGAGTTTACCCTCCAGTTTAGAAATTAAGATTTGAAGGAGACATTGTGCCTATATATGAATACCAGTGTATAAAGTGCAAAAACAAGGTTGAAGTAATGCAGAAGATGACTGATCCTGCACTGACCAAATGCACCTCTTGCGGAGGAGAGTTGAAAAAACTTATTACCAATACCTCCTTTGTGCTTAAAGGCACTGGCTGGTATGTTACTGATTATCCTTCAGCTGACAGAAAAAAGGCTATGGACTTTGAAAAACCTGCCGGAAGTAAAAAAGATAAAAAAGCAGATAAAAAACCAGATAAAAAAACAAAAAAAAAGAAAAACCTGAAGCCAAGTGATAAAGCCCCATATTAATGTCCCCTTAAGGTCCTTCGATAAATATCTTCATTTTATCAGACAGGAGCGATTAAACCTTGAGATTTATTTTGATTCCAATACCGCTGATAAGATAACAAAAGAAGATATCCTTTTGCTGAAAGACAAACTTGATTATAAACCTGAACTATCGATTCATGCCCCCTTCATGGACTTATCCCCCGGAGGAGTTGACCCCAAAGTAAGAGAGATTACCTTTAAGAGATTTTCTGATTTAATAGGTTTCTCTGAAATTTTAAAGCCAAAGACAATAGTTTTTCATTCAGGATATGATAAATGGAAATATGACAGCAGGGTTGATATATGGCTTGAAGGCTCTCTTAAGACATGGAGGCCTTTAAATAAAATGGCGTCTGACCTTGGTGTGAATATAGCAATAGAAAATGTATTTGAAGATGAACCCTCACACCTCAGGCTTTTAATGGAGGAAATGGGGTCTGGTAATTTTGGCCTGTGTTTTGATGCGGGTCACTTTAATCTTTTTTCAAGTGTATCTCTTAAAGAGTGGCTTAGAATAACAAAACCATATATTTTGGAACTTCACCTGCATGACAACGATGGAGGCGCTGATTCTCATCTTGCCATAGGCGAGGGGAATGTTGATTTTCAGACACTGTTTAATGAGTTAAAAGAAAAGAACTGTCTTTGTACAATCGAAGCCCATACAATAGAAGGTGTTAAAAAGAGTATAGAAAATTTGCAGACCTTTCTGAAATAAGTTTATTTTGTTGTTCTGTCTGCCAGTTATTTTGAAAGGCCATTCTGGTCCCTTAATCCCCATACGAAAATCTCAGTAGAGTAAAGGAAGCCGTAGGGTAAAAAATTAATTCGTGTCTGAGTTCGGATCGAATTTTTGATCGATTCGACGAGTTTGAATTAATTTACCGTAGGCTGACCGAGCGAAACGTCCAGGAGATTTTCGAGGGGACAGTTTCTTTGAGTACTTTCTTTTCGACAAAAGCAAATGAATAGTGAGCTGTAGCGAGCGTATGAAGATAAATCAATTATTCCTTACATTTTAAAACTTCCAAAGGAAGTTTTAAAACTACTCCGGGGTATGGGGTGGAACGCCCATATTTTTTCCTTTGAACAAAAAGAAACGGGGGTATGGGGGGCAGAGCCCCCACAAACTAAAGCAACCCCTTCTGATTACGAATAGAAAATCCTCTTAGATTTGGATTGTATGCCCCTTTATACTGAATCATGACTTTATGGGATTCGCCCATGCCTTGAGGCAAAATTAAGCCTTTGATCTTTAAGACCTCTGAATTATAATCAGAAGAATTTCCGCACAGCTCTGTTATGAGTTTATCAATGCCAAGAGCTAATAAGAATGTTCCTTGAGAACAGTATCCGATAGTTTTTAACCCTATCTTATCTCCCCATTTTTTAATGGATGAGAAATTAACATGCGCTGTTAAATCCTGCCTCCCGATATTTTCATAGGGATTTTCAGTAACCCTGTGTTTGTGATAACAGAGCAGGGTGCCTTTTGAACGTTCCAGCCCGTAGTATTCCTGAGCAGTGTAGCCATAGTCGATTGTGAGAATAAACCCTTCTGATAAAATCCCATGCACGTCCTTAAGCCAGTCCTCTATTTTTAAGTTTATCTCTGTTCTGTAGCCAGTTGGTATATCAATGGAAAACAGCTTAAAGTAATTTATTATATTTATATCGCTAACATTCTGTAATTGTTCAATAAATTTATTATCATCAAGAGCGATGTAAACCTCTTTTAGCTCATTGACCATTTCTACCATGTGAATTGGAAATGCATCGAGCAGTTCATTTGAGAAAACACACCCTTTTATATTTTTTAGTTCGTTTAAAGATGAGACCCACCTGATTTTATCGGAGAAATCGGACAAAAGATTCTTTTGATTATTTCTCATAACTGCATTTATTTCTATGATTATGTAACTTAATGAATTGAATAATGGCAGTTTTCTAAAATAGCTGAGGATATCCTTACACAGATAGCCACTGCCCCCTCCTAATTCCACTACGTTAAAATCAGAAGGTTTGTCCATTATTTCCCACATCTCTTCAATCTGTTTCCCAATAGCTGCGCCGAAAACAGGGTGCAGATGAGGACTTGTATAAAAGTCCCCTTTAGGGCCTATTGATAATTCTCTGGATGTGTAGTACCCGAGTTCAGGGCAGTAAAGCACCATGTCCATAAAAGCTTCAAACGTGATTGGCCCCTGTTTTTTGATTTTCTCAATGATTTTTTGTTTAAGCAGTTCCATTCTAAGAGAAGTATAACTCTATTGGGAAGATTTTTCTTCAGGATGAAAATTGTTAATCGTTAAAAGTATGGAGTTGATAAACAGTTAAACAGATCATGTTTATGCTATTAAGGCTGTTATTTGTTTGCTTTTAATCAAATAACCAGTAACACGTAACTAATAACTGAATTACTTGACTTCCAGCATTCTGTCGAGAGCTTTTTTGGCGGGAATCCTGATCTCTTCAGGAACTTTTATGGCGTTAGTCATAGTTTCAAGCGATTTTAATACACTATTAAGGCTTGTCTTTTTCATGTTGGGACATAACATATCCTTCCTTAACGGATAAAAATTTTTTTCTGGGTTATCTTTTCTGAGTTTATAGAGAAGTCCGGTTTCTGTGCCTATTATAAATTCTTTTGCGTCAGAAGACTTTGCAAATCTGAGCATTCCGGAAGTGCTCGTTACATGGTCTGATTTCTCAAGAACTTCCATTCTGCATTCAGGGTGCGCAATAACCAGCGCATCCGGGTGTTCAAGCCTTGCCTTAATTACATCTTCTCCTGTTACTCTGTCATGCACGTGGCAGAATCCGTCCCAGGAAATAATCTCTTTCTTTGTATTTTTAGCGATCCAGCGTGCAAGGTTTCTGTCCGGTATGCAGATCACTTTGTCAGCAGCAAGCGATTCCACAATTTTTACTCCGTTAGCTGAGGTACAGCATATATCACTCTCAGCCTTTACATCTGCAGTGGTATTTACATAAGTGACTACAGGGACTCCAGGGTGCAGCTTTTTTATATCTCTTAAAGTGAACTGGTCAGGGTAAATGTAACCATCAGTAAACTTGTATCCCGGGAAATTGGTTAAAGTGTTTCTTGCACCGCTTACAGTGACCATGTCGGCCATTGGGCAGCATGCGGTTATTTCAGGCAGGAGAACAGTTTTCTCAGGAGAAAGAATCGAGGCGCTTTCTGCCATGAAATTTACGCCGCAAAACACAATCACTTCACATTCCTTTGTAGCAGCAATGCGGGAGAGTTCAAGAGAGTCACCTGTGAAGTCTGCGATATCCTGTACTTCCTCCCTCTGGTAATTATGGGCGAGGATTATCGCATGTTTTGTTTCTTTAAGACGTAAAATTTTATCTTTAAGGGTAATTAGCTCTGTCATTTTCAATTAAAAATAAATTATTTCAGAAACTTGAAAACTTTGTTTTTTCGCTGGCAGGAGGAGGGGTGTTTGTGTAAAGAACACTCCCGTCCTTCAGTAAGATCCTATATATGGACAGGTTTTTTTCAGCGACAGAACTTCCATTATAAATTGAAAGGACCCGTTTAACATATTTCCGGGTTTCCGTTATAGGAGGAATGCCTTTGAATTTTTCTATTCTTTTAGGTCCTGCATTGTAAGCTGCGAGCGTAAGAGCAATATCTCCGTTGAACTTATCCATAAGATATCTAAGGTATTGTACTCCTCCTTCAATATTTTCTTCCGGATTAAATGGGTTTATTATATTAAACTCTTCGGCAGTAGCCGGCATTAACTGCATCAGTCCCTGTGCGCCTTTTTTTGATATAGCCTTAGAGTTCCAGTTTGATTCCACCTCTATTACAGCATTGACCAGGGACGGCTCTATATTATATTTTTTTGATGTGTTGTTTACAATATGAGAATAATCAGACGAAGACGGTTTATGAGGTCTTCTGCTTTTTAATCTTGAATTGTTTTTGGTTTTTCCAGACATTATTTTTTTATAACTTTTATTTTGGGGCAGATTAGTAAAATGTATAACTCCGTTTTTGTCAATATATCTGTATATTTCGGCATGGGATGTATTACCACATACCATTATTAAAGTTGCAGAAGCAATAAGAAAAATGTACCTCATATTTTTAAAATATAACATGAGGTTAGAATATGTCAAATTTCACGATAGGTAATATGGTGCGATAATACAAGTGGTTTTAATGGGTTTTCCAGGGGCTTTGTTTAAGCTTTTTGGCTAACCTGCTGGCGAGTTCCTGCTCCTTGATTAGCCCTTTTTCAATGAGCATCTCAGCCAGTGTTTCTACCTGCATTTCAGCAGAGTGTGATTGTTTAACCGGTTCCGGAGGTTCGTTTCTGGTGAGTTGCATGTCCTGGGGCAGGTTTTTTAGGTTTACCACGTACTGTTTGCCGCTGGTCGTATCACCTGAGTAGTGTCTTTTTATGGCTTGATTAATGGAGGACTCTATAGCAAGAACTGGTTTTATTTGCAAACCCAGAGCGAAGCTTAGCTCATCAATCGTACTCAGGTCTGTTGGATCTGACATTGCCAGAGTAAGTGTCTTTTTATCCAGGGCCAGCGGAAAAATGGAATATTTTTTCGCGACATCGAGCTTCACTATCTTTAATATATCTGCAGGGATACTCTTGTTTTCAAGAGGCATATATTTCTGATTGAGTTTTTTTTCAAGAATTGAGGCAATAGATTTTTCTTCAATAAAACCCTTATTGATTAAAATAGAAGCGAGCCTTCCTCCCCATTGTTTTTGCTGTCCAAGGGCAGAGCTTAACTGCAATTCATCAATAAGCCCGGTTTCCAGAAGCATTTCCCCGAGTTTTTTTTTGTTTGTTTCCATCTATTCCTCGAACTTAAAAAATCTTTATTCTTATATCTAATTTTTATAACAGAATTAATTATCCATGTCAATATCAGTTTAAAACGGTTTATTCATCTAAGTAATTATGAGTAGTTTAATGATATCACAAGCCTTATGATATAATGAGACACATCAGTATTAAAAGAAAGTAGAAATCCCCGTTAGAAATTGAATGCCTAAGGCGTATTAAAGATTTCTAGCCAACGGGGCAGGTAGAGAGAATAAATGAAAAACAAACGAACAAACCATTTTATTTCAAGGAATCTGTGATAATCTGTGTCTTTTTCGCCCCTGGAGAATCCCGATATATCGGGATAACCAGCGATCATCAGCGTTAAAATGAAACCAATAATTGCTATTGTAGGAAGGCCGAATGTTGGCAAATCCACCCTGTTTAACAGGCTAATCGGCAAAAGAGTTGCTGTTGTTGAGGATGTGCCCGGACTGACAAGGGACAGGCTTTACGGAGAGGCCAGGTGGTCGGACAGGCCTTTTATTGTTGTTGATACAGGGGGGTTTCAGTCCCTGCCTGAGGAGGGGATTATCAGGGAGGTTAAAAAACAGGCAATTGCTGCCGTGGAAGAAGCGGATATTGTTCTAATGCTGATGGACGCAAAAAAGGGACTTATGCCGTCAGATATTGAGCTTGGCAATACACTGAGAAAATACGACAAAAAAATTTATTATGTTGTAAATAAAATTGATGGGGCTAATAAAGAAAAAACTCTATACGAGTTTTATGATATGGGTGTTGATTTATTTCCTGTCTCGGCACTTAACGGGTACGGATTTGAAGAATTGATGGACAGGATTGCGGCGGAGATACTTGAAGGGGCTGAAAGTGAGGAAACAGGATATCCCAAAATGGCGATTGTAGGAAGGCCTAACGTAGGGAAATCTACCTTTGTTAATGCCATTCTCGGCAGGGATAGAATGATTGTCAGCCCGGTGCCGGGGACTACGAGAGACTCTGTTGATTCTATTTGTACATATTACAGGAAGAAATACCAGATTGTTGATACCGCGGGTATACGTAGAAAAGGGAAAATGGCGGAGTCTTATGAGAAATACTCTTTTATAAGAACACTTCAAAACATTGATAGCTGTGATGTGGCATTAATTCTTCTTAATGCAGAAGAAGGAGTAGTTGAGATGGACCTGAAAATTGCCGGACTTATTTATGAAGCCGGGAAGGGGGCCATAATTATTTTCAATAAATGGGATCTTATAGAAAAAGATTCTGTGTCTATGAAGGTGCTGGAAAAACAGATATATCAAAAACTCTGGTTTATGCAGTATGCGCCTATTCTCACTGTATCTGCCATAAGCAAGCAGAGGATTACAAAAATTTTTCCAATAATTGATAAAATATCCAATGAAGCGTCCAGAAGAATAAGCACACGGGAATTAAATAATTTCCTGAAGAAATGTCTCTCGATCAGGCAGCCCGCGCTGTATAGAGGAAAACGGGTAAGGCTTTCTTATATTGCTCAGGTCGGAATTAAACCCCCGAGTTTTGTAGTGTTTACAAATAAAAGCGAAGGTATAAAAAAGTGGTACATAAGGTTTCTTGAAAAACAGTTAAGAGAGAGTTTTTTATTTAAAGGAGTTCCTGTAAGGTTTTTTATAAGACAGAAGAAGTGAAGTTATCTCTTTAACTATTAACTTGTAAATAATAACTTTTAATATTTTTTGGGAGGATCATGTTAAGGGAACTGATGAATAAAGAAGTTGAGGTAAAGACTGCGGATATTATTTACAGGGGTATTCTGGCTGATGTCGGAGAGACTGAACTTGCACTAAGTTCTGACAGCGGATGGATTACAGTCCCTATGGATAATATTCTTTATGTGAAGGCTGTGGAATAACATTTACAAGAATCAATATTTATATTAAAACCCGAATTTTCTATTGTCTATGTGGAATTCCTCAGAAAGCTCTTTCTTTGTTTATTATGATCTAACTCAACAAAGGTTACGGGGACTGGCGGAACAGTCGAATGGCGTATTGCGTTAGCATTTCTTTAATCCGGACACAAGGCAGGATTGTGTTGGACGCTATGGACTGCATAAGATTAAACCTGATCACTTTGCTTCTGTTAAAATCTTTTGATTCGATCATGTTCATGAAATTCTTTTTAGCCGCTTTATAGAGTTCTATATCAATGGTGTTCAGTTCAGCTATCTGTTCAAGGTGATAATCTTTGATCTCTATTAATCTGCCAGAATTTTTTTTATTTACAGAAAGATATACAGGTGTTTTCCAGTTAAATTTCGAAACAAAATTAATTAAGCTCTCATTAAAGTACTCCTGAATCCCGAAACAGGAGACTCTTTCTGTCAGGTTTTGCAGTGCTGTATCTTTTGCCTCTGAATCTGACATTTTTTTTATAAGATTAGAAGAAAAACATTCACCTTTGTTTATCAATATTTTGGTCTGTAAGTTTGATAATTCCTCGTTTCCGCTTTTTAAGAATTTGTCCAGACTGAATGATTCCGGGGGAAAATCTTTTAAAAGATAACCGCTTTTGCCTTCAGATACATGCTGACAAAAGGATTTAACACGGCTTACAGGGTCTCTGAGAAGTGTTATAATATTTATATTGTCCGCTTCCGGAATGCCGGTTTCAATAGGTGCATGCCCTGTAAACAAACTGATGTTTTTCCTTTCATCTTCAGTTAGCAACTGAAATTTTTCAATGTCAGCGGTAAAATTTCCGCTAAACCAGAAACGCCCCTTGTTACGGTACTGGTGTTTAAGGATCCTTCTAAATGTGTTGCCTGCTGTTTTAGGAATGTGCAGGAATCTAAGTTTTGTCATAGAAATTTTCAGATGAGATATGGTTAGATATTAATTCAGAGTGTTACTGCTTGCCTCGATAGAAATGGATATGAACCTTCTCATGAGTAGTCAGGCCTTCCCTGATAATTCCGTCAATTTTATTAAGAAATGTCTTGATTTTTTCTTCGGTATCAACTATTTCAATAACAATCGGCAGGTCCTGCGAGAGTCTGAGTATTTTTGCTGTATGAATACGGCTGTGAGCGCCGAAACCTTCCAGCCCGCGCAGTACGGTCGCACCTGCCATACCTGTTTTATGAGCCTCTTTCACGATCCATTCATACAGGGGCATGCCCTCGTGCTTGTCACTTTCTCCAATAAATATTCTGAGTAATTGTCCTTGTTTTGGTAGCATACTTTATCCTTTTATGGTTGATAATGCATAACCGAGCCATACCGCCCCGAGCCCAAAAATCAAATGGAAAATAACATTAATTAGCGCGGCAAATATTTCACGATCACGGACTAAAGCAAGAGTTTCATAACCAAATGTTGAGTAGGTCGTAAACCCTCCAAGGATGCCCAGTAGTATAAATAATCTTGTTGAAGCGTTAAACAGTCCGATATTATCTGCCCATCCTCCGAGAATACCTACTGCAAGACATCCAATAACATTGACTGCCAGGGTACCGGCAGGAAACCACGGAGTATTGGAAATACTCTGGGCCCAGCCTGAAATCAGATAGCGCAGGGCAGACCCGATAAATCCCCCAAGCCCAACTATCAGCATATTTCGCATATTAAGCCTTTCATATTCAAATCTAATTTAATCTGGTGGTTCAACAGGCAGCTGCTCTCCGTTTTTTATAATATCAACAGCCTGTGCAAAACGTTCATGAAATTTGCTTTCCCTCAGTGTAGTTGCGATGTTAACAGAGACTCTGCGTTTTGTAACAACTGTTACCTGTGTTTTATCATTATTAACAGGTTCTATCCAGGCACCCATAACAGCTCCCCATGAGACCAGATTTACTCCGCTACTGGTAAGCATATAACCTCTGTCACGATGTTCTTCAATGGTATCTGCTCCCTCCCAACGGAAAACAGTTAAAGCAATATTCCATGCCTGATCAACATTAACAGGATAAATTTTAGTTGTGCCTTTCTCTTTAGACTTAGCCACGTCTCCCATAGTAGCACAGCCTGTAAACCCGATTAATACTATAAAAGCAATAAGGATAGTTACTATTTTTTTCTTCATCATAATGTGGCTCCTTTGTTTATTGTTATTGGCTGGTTATATTAAAATCGCTATCCATGTGTTTGTCAATTAAAACTATAACCCAGAAACAGGCCGCTCATTGTCATTTTCGCATCAGGGTCTTCAAATCCCTTATAATCAAAAAACAGGCCGATAAGGAGCGCCTGAAATCTTAATCCTACTTCAGCACTAAAACCAAATCTTGCTGATGGATCAGAACCTTCTCCGGCACTTATCGCAGCAGGTAATGTAATCCCGGCTTTTATATAGCCAGTCCCATTATCTGCTCCTCCTCCTAACCCGAGGTTAAAAAACCTCAGAGTTTTCCAGTCTGTCCATGAGCTTCCTTTATTCCATTTTTCATAACCTATACTTGCGTATGGATAAAATATAAAATTGCCTGATGTTTTCAGTAGATATTTAACGTCTGCGGAAATAGTGTAACCGTTTTCAGGTATTATCCCTTTGTCATCGTCCAATTCTTCTGACACCCACCATCCTTCAATTTTTATAATTGTTACCAGAGGATCAAAGTTAAAGTCGGAATTGACCCCGACAGCAGTAAGAAATTTATGACCGCCGACCCCTCCAAGCTGGTCCCAAGCAATTGTTCCACCCTTAACATATGGTGTTACTTCCAGGTCTGCTGAGCCTAACTCCATCGCATAGGCTGTTGCAAATCCCGCAATTATCCAGAGAGTGAAGGCAACAACTAAAATTATTTTTACTCTATTGTATTTTCTCTTATGGATATTCATAGTCTCCTTAATCTGTTTATTAAATCATAAAAATATTAACAAAATAATAACTGGAATTATAACACCAAAGATTAGAATAGCTCCAATATAAAGTATTTTAATATATTTCTCAGTGGTCTTTGTATCTAAATCTTTTTTAAATGCTGTTCTTTCCAAATCTTTTCCAACGAGCTTTTTATTTTTAAGCAGTTTTATAACCTCTTTTGTATTTTTAACTGTAAATCCTATTCTCAGTCTCTTTCCCTTTAAATGGACAATGAAAATAGCATTTCTTTTAAAACGGGCATAATCTGCTGGAAACCATGTCCTGAAATCACCCGAGCCATGGAAGCGATATTTGCCATTCCATATATCAGGTTTTAATATGTCAATTTTATCAATATCCCATAGTCTCACGGTTTTACTCCCGCCTAACAGACCAAAATTGAAAAAAGTAATATGTGAGCTGTTTATTTCAATTAAAGAATCCCGATAATTAGTTTCATCCATTAATTTATATGCCCCGCTTTTTTCCTGAAAATGTATTTTTGATATTTCGGCGAAGTTGAATGGGTTATCCTGCGTCACCGAGTTCATATTGAATAATGCTTAGTGCTGCGATAGGAGCAGTTTCAGTGCGGAGAATTCTAGGACCCAGTGATGCTGAGGTGAAATCTTTTGCAATTGCCATATCAATCTCATTTTTTGAAAACCCCCCCTCAGGCCCGACAAGCAAAACGATTTTTTTGCAATGCTTGAAGTTTGCCAGAATTTTTTTCAGGCCCTGTCTTTTTTCTTCTTCATAAAGCAGAATGCCTGTGCTTGCGGGAGAGGCTCCGGAACAGCTATAGATAAAATCGTCATAACTTATAGTCCTGGAGATATTCGGCACTTTTTCTCTTCCAGACTGTTGGGCAGCTGAAAGCGCAATTTTTCCCCAGCGCTCGGTTTTTCCGGTTTGCCTTATTTGCGAACGCTCTGAAATTATCGGAACGATATTGTTCACTCCAAGTTCAGTTGCTTTCTGAATAATGAAATCCATCTTGTCACCCTTGGGGATACTCTGTGCTAATATTATTGAAATAGATGATTCAACAGAGTAGGGCTCTTTTGTTATTTGTTCAGCGGTAATTTCTTTTTTCCGGCTCTGGACGATCCTGCAGGTATATTTATTGCCAAGGCCGTCGAAAACTATAAATGAGTCTCCGGGTTTGACTCTCAGCACTAATGAGAGATATCTTGCCTGTTCGCCTGTAATAGTTATGTTTTTTGAGGTAAGGTTTTCAGGCGAAAGGAAAATACGAATCATATCACCGGTTACGGGTTACTCGTCACGTGTTACGGGTTTATTTCGCCTGTTTTTTCTGGTCATGTGGATGGAATATGTCTTTGAACTTGTCCATGAAACCTCTTGCAATTTCATCACCACTGATTTCAGCGAATTCGTTTAACAATTCCTTCTGCCTGGAAGTAAGCTTCTTTGGAACGTCGACAAATACCGTAACAAACTGGTCTCCCTTGCCGTGTCTGCCTAATCTTGGCACCCCTTTGCCCCGTAAGTGAAAGACCCTGCCGGATGGCGTTCCAGGGGGTACTTTAATGGAAGAATGTCCATCGATTGTGGGCACCTCAATTTCTCCGCCGAGCGTTGCATTTATAAAGGATATCGGTACTTCACAAAGCAGGTCGTTGTCCTTTCTTTTAAAGAAAGGATGCGGAAGTACATTTATAAAAACGTACAGGTCGCCGTGTGGTCCGCCATGACTTCCTTCTTCCCCTTCGCCTGAGACTTTGAGTCGTATACCAGTATCTATGCCCGCCGGAATTTTTAGTGATACTTCTCTCTCTTTGTGTGTTTTTCCCTGTCCTTTACATTTTTTACAGGGATCAGTAATTATATTGCCAGTACCTTTACACCTGCCGCATGTTCTGGCAATGGTAAAGAATCCCTGCTGAAGTCTTGTCTGCCCTGTTCCCTGACATGTTTGGCAGGTAACAGGATCTTTCCCTGGTTCGGAACCTGAGCCACTGCAGGCAGGGCAGTTTTCCCACCGCGGAATATTGATTTTCTCTTCTGTACCGAAAACTGCTTCGTCAAGTTTTAACTCCAGATCGTAGCGCAGGTCCTGCCCTTTAACAGGGCGTACTCTGCCTCTTCCTGAGGTACCGAAAATGTCTCCAAAAATGTCTCCGAAGATATCCCCGAAATTGGTTGTAAAATCCCCGAAACCTCCTGCCCCCATGTCCTCAGCTGAACCATAAGCATCATAATTGGCCTTTTTCTGGGAATCACTCAGGCAGGCGTATGCCTCGTTTATTTTCTTAAACTCTTCCTCGCTCTTTTTATCATTCGGGTTTCTGTCGGGATGATATTTAAGCGCAAGTTTGCGGAATGCCTTTTTCATTTCAGTTTCCGAGGCGTCCCTTGCTACTCCAAGAGTTTCGTAATAGTCGCTCATAGTTTAGTTGTCAGCTGTCAGGTGCCGGGAATCAGTGATTATAAAATTCTGAAACCTGATCCCTGAAAACTGTTTTTACTCCTCTCCCTTTTCCTTATCTACTTCCTCGAATTCAGCCTCCACAACATCTTCTTTCTGTGTCTGGTCATCAGCGGGAGGAGCTTCACCTGCCTGCTGAGACCCTGCATCGCCTGATTTGTACATATGTTCGGCAAGCTTGTGTGAAGCGGAACCTAAGTCAGTAACAGCTTTTTGAAGCTCATCCGGGTTGTCTGTAGAATCTTTTATTTTTTTGCAGTTTTCAACGGCAGCTGTAATGTTTTGTTTCTCGTCTTCAGTGATTTTATCGCCGTAATCACGCAAAGAATTTTCAACTGAGTATATCATAGTATCTGCCTCATTTTTTTTCTCTGCAAGCAGACGTTTTTTTCTGTCATCCTCACCATGGGTTTCGGCGTCCTTTGTCATATTTTTAATCTCTTCTTCAGAGAGACCGCTTGACGCGGTGATTCTTATAGACTGCTCTTTTCCGGTACCGAGATCTTTTGCTGATACATGAAGGATACCGTTTGCATCAATGTCAAAAGTTACCTCAATTTGAGGAACCCCGCGGGGTGCAGGAGGGATGCCTACCAATTCAAACAGACCGAGAAGCTTGTTGTCTGCTACCATTTCTCTTTCCCCCTGACATACTTTTACTGTAACAGCAGGCTGGTTGTCTGAAGCGGTTGAAAAAATCTGGCTCTTCTTTGTTGGAATCGTTGTATTCTTCTCGATAAGTTTTGTGAAAATACCGCCGAGTGTCTCAATACCCAGAGAAAGCGGAGTAACATCGAGCAGAAGGACTTCCTTTACATCACCTTTCAGGACACCAGCCTGTATCGCGGCTCCTGCGGCAACGACTTCATCAGGGTTAACACCTTTATTAGGTTCCTTATTGAAAAAATTCTGAACTACCTGTTGAACTTTTGGAGTTCTGGTTTGTCCGCCCACGAGCAGAACCTCGTTGATATCCTTGGCGCTTAAGCTTGCATCTGATAAGGCGGTTTTGCACGGGGTTATTGTCTTTTCAATAAGGTCACCGACAAGTTGTTCGAATTTAGAACGGGACAATTTCATCAGTAAGTGTTTAGGCCCGCTGGCATCTGCGGTGATGAAAGGCAGGTTTATCTCTGTTTCAGAAGCCGAAGACAACTCTATTTTTGCTTTTTCAGCATTTTCTTTTAATCTTTGTAAAGCCATTTTATCCTTGGCAAGATCAATCCCCTGTTCCTTTTTGAACTCTGTTACTAACCAGTCCATTATCCGCAGGTCAAAATCGTCTCCTCCCAGAAACGTATCGCCGTTGGTAGATTTGACTTCTATAACGCCTTCGCCCAACTCTAAGGCAGAGATATCAAAAGTACCGCCGCCAAGGTCGTAAACAGCGATTTTCTCCTCTTTCTTTTTATCCATGCCATAAGCAAGAGCTGCGGCAGTCGGTTCGTTGATTATCCTTAATACGTTGAGTCCGGCAATTTTCCCGGCGTCTTTTGTTGCCTGACGCTGACTATCATCGAAATATGCCGGAACCGTTATAACCGCATCAGTTACCGGCTCACCGAGGTGGTCTTCGGCAGCCTGTTTCAGCTTCTGCAGTATCATAGCGGAAATCTCAGGGGGTGAATAAACTTTTCCCCGAGCTTCAACATGCGCGTCTCCATTTGATGCGGTGACAATTTTGTAAGGAAGCTTTTTAGCGCTTTCCCTGGCTTCCTTGGAATCATATTTTCTGCCCATAAGTCTTTTTATGGAAAATATAGTGTTTTCAGGATTTGTTATCGCCTGTCTTTTTGCGACCTGGCCTACAAGGCGTTCGCCTTTTTCTGTAAATGCAACAACTGAAGGGGTGGTTCTGGCCCCTTCCTGGTTGGCTATTACTGTTGGCTCTCCTGCTTGCATTATGGCTACTACTGAATTAGTAGTGCCTAGATCTATTCCTATTACTCTTCCCATGATAATTACTCCTCCTCAATTTCCGTTTTTGTCTGCTTAGAAGGTTTTTTAGATACGCCCGCAAGCGTTGCTCTTAAAACCCTGTCTTTCAGCATGTATCCTTTTCTAAACTCCTGAACTACCGTGTTGTCATCGTTTTCTGCTGTTTTAATCTGGCTCATCGCATGATGCACAAAGGGGTCAAAAGGTTTCCCAAGCGCCTCAATTCTGACCAACCCGAATTTTTCCAGCGTTGTGTGCAGTTCTTTTAAAGTCAATTTAACACCCTCAGCCAGTGATGTTGATGAATTATCGTCAGATGAATGCTGGAGTGCCAATTCCAGATGATCAATTACAGAGAGAAGCTCTTTCATAAGCTCCTCATTTGCATACTTTATGAGCTCTTCTTTGTCCCTTGCATTAATTTTTTTATAGTTCTCAAACTCAGCGTAGGCCCTTAAATACTTATCTTTCAGAGCTGACAGTTCTTTTTTAAGATTGTCTGCCTCTGAGCTTTCAGTCTCTTTTAATTGGGCTGTGTCAGGCTGATTTTCTTTATAATTTTCTGAAGGTTCTTTTTTTTCGTTTTGAGTCAATGATCTGTTCCCTTTTAGTTTTTAGATAAAATCTGTGTTAATGTTTTTGCAGTAAGGCTTACGATTGGGATTACTTTTTCATAGTCCATTCTTGTAGGTCCGATTATGCCGATAGTCCCAAACGTGCGGCTACCGTCATTATATGTAGAACTGACCATACTCAATCCCTTCATTTCCGAAATAATGTTCTCTGAACCTATAATGACCTGAACCCCTTCTGAGCCGATTATTTTATCGAGCAATTTGATCATGAGATGCTTATCTTCAATGGCCTTGAAAAGTTCTTTTATCTGCCTCATGTTTGCAAAATCCGGCAGATTGCTGGTGCCTGAAATCTCGCCTATATAAAACATATTCTCTGCTTCCCATGTAATTACTTTCCTGCACAGCATTAATGCATCTAATATAAGTTGATCACATATTGATTTTTCTTCTGATATCTGTGCAATTATCCTGGCCTTTACCTCTCCGAGAGGAAGGCCTGAGAGTTCATTATTCAGATATCTGGATATTTTGTTGAGCTGTTTTTGAGAGAAATCTTCGTTCTTTAATTGAATAATTTTATTTTTTATTATGCCCTCTTCGGAGATGAGGAAGCCATAGATCTTTTTCCGTTCATACTTGAGAAAATCGATACGTTTTAAGGTCATTTCGTCTGCTTTTGGTTTTGTAGCAACTCCAAGGTAGTGCGAAAAAGCAGACAGAGTCTTAGATGCTTCCTTGACAAGTTTGTTAAGGTCATTTTCGATTGTACGCAGTCTGTTGAATAATTTTTCGAGTAATATATTGTTATTGTGCAATTTGTTTTTGTTCAGAATATTGTTTACGTATAATCTGTAACCTCTCTCAGTAGGCACTCTGCCTGCTGAAGTATATGGCTGGGTAATATAGCCTAAATCCTCAAGATCTGCCATTGTATTTCGTATAGTAGCCGGCGATAAACCGAAAGAATATTTTTTTGTAACGGCACGTGAGCCGACAGGCTCGTTGGAAACAATATAGCTCTGTATTATTGCCCAAAGTATCTTTTTTCCTCTTTTATCTAGTGTGTTCATCGGCATTAGCACTCTGCTTTATAGAGTGCTAATAAGATACTACTAAAGTATCGCCTGTGTCAAGAGAGGCGGTGCTTTTGTTTTGGATGAGTATCACTCATTAAAGTGCCTGAATAAGTGATTTTCCTATCGGGGTACTTCTGGATGATTGTGGATGGTAATTATTTCAAAAATTTATTATTATATACATATAAGCTTTTGCATGACCGGTTTAATTGTTAGCAGATATTTTCAGTTTTTTTGCCATAAAAATATTTTCTCTTGACTTTAAGCTGAGCTATAAGATAATATATAAATTCCTAAGAATACGTCATAATTTGACTATGTTATAATATGTAGGTTTCAGACAGCTTACATACAGGAGTCTTTTGCGTTTTCCTTCCTATTAAGGAAAAATGTTCTTTGAAAATTTAAGAAGTAGGCCCGCAGTCAATTTTTTAATTTGAGAGTTTGATCCTGGCTCAGAACGAACGCTGGCGGTGCGCTTAACACATGCAAGTCGAACGGGGTTATCACGTGAAACTCACTTCGGTGAGTGGATGTGATAACTTAGTGGCGAACGGGTGAGTAACACATGGGTAACCAACCCTTAGGATTGGAATACTCCCGGGAAACCGGGCACAATACCGAATATGATTCCGAGGTGAAATTCCTTGGGATAAAAGCTCCGAGCAATCGTGGCACCTAAGGCTGGGCCTGTGCCCTATCAGTTAGTTGGTGGGGTAATAGCCTACCAAGACAAAGACGGGTAGCCGGACTGAGAGGTTGAACGGCCACACTGGAACTGAGATACGGTCCAGACTCCTACGGGAGGCAGCAGTGAGGAATTTTGCGCAATGGGC
>VAPA010796846.1_pt1 | contig 56163 bp, 58 predicted proteins | sample 3395041 | NCBI WGS metagenome assembly VAPA01 (sample SAMN08290432, study PRJNA428436) | hydrothermal vent metagenome | isolation source: Deep-sea hydrothermal vent chimney | place: Indian Ocean: Southwest Indian Ridge | depth 1973 m m
GACAAAGGACAAATCTCTTTCAACCATTGAAATACTTTTTCCAAGTTTTTTATTCCCCTTCATCTCTTCCTTGAATCTTTGATATGTCTTTGCAACCGCTGTGTATGCCAAAACCGGAATTTCCGGCATCTGCACCTGAGTACAACAGCAGGGAAATCCATATATAAAGCCCAACTGGAACTGAAGCAGCCCCGTGATTTATCACGGGCTGCATATGGGAAGGCGAAACTGCGCCGAAGCCGGATAAGCCCGCCTTCGTCCTGCTTTGCAGCACTTCGGCGAGGCTCGTCCTGCCATTCATCCCCCCCCCTTCTTGCTTTCGCAAGAAAGCAGGGGGGGCTTTCTGGCAAAGGCGAGTAAAAAAAATCTGATTATCATAAGGTATTAAGATATGAGACTATATTTAAAATATCTTCATTTTTGAGATATGAGAAAGACGGCATACTCCTGTACGGGGTCTTCAACTGGTAAACAATGTTTTCAGGAGTTGCAGGCTTTTTACTAACAGGGAGTTTTGGTTTTTTCAGTATTCCCGAAAGACCGGGACCTACCCTGGTTTCGGTGCTGTTGGCAACATGACAGAATGAGCATTTAGAGGCAAAAAGGTCCCTTCCTTTTTCAATACTTTCCGGGTCAGTTCTGATTTTTATCTCTGAGGATTCTTCTTTTTTATTTGATATCTCATCTTCCGCAGCGGTTCTGCTCAGGCCTGCTACAGACTTTTCTATCTCGTGCGGTTGTGACCGGTTTTGACCTTTTTCAGCATTTTCTTTACAGGCAAAGATCAGTCCGAGAAACAGTATTGATAATATAAATACTTTAAAAATATTCATTCCTCTGCCTCCTTTTCACACTATGGACTGTTTTTATATATTACCGTGTTTCACTTTACTTAAAAAACCCTTTTTTCCCAGCCATACCGGGATTACGAAAAAAAACACTACCATAATAAGTCCCAATGTTATGGTCAGTCCCCTTCGAAAGACTAAAACAGATCCAAAATAATTATAGATAAAAGTAAGCGGGATCATCCCCAGAAAGGTTGCCATACTGAATCTCATAAGAGACATTTTAGTCAGGCCCGCGCCATAGCTTACGATATCAAATGAAACAACCGGAAGCAGGCGGGACAGGAAAACGATTTTAGTCAGGATTTTGTCTGAACAATATGTACAGAAATTTATATGTCCGACCAGAAAACGCTCAATAAAGTGTCTGCCGAGAAAGCGGGAGATCATAAAACTGGCTGCCGAACCGGCCAGAGCACCTGCCACTGAATATAGTGTGCCCATAAAGACTCCAAAAAATGCTCCGGCAGCCATGTCAAGAGGCAGACTGGGGAGAGGACTTATTACCACGGCAAGAGCCATAATAAACATATAGAGAAAGGGGGCAAAAACACCTGCGCTGTCCAGCCATTTCTGAATCTGTTCAGGATTAAAGTAGGAAGTAATATCCCAGAAAAAATGTGAAATAAAAAATATAAAAATTAAGACAATAAATAGAACAACTTTTATGTAGCGGTAATTGTTCAAATTTGTATTCGAGTATGTTTAGCCCGTTAGAAAGTCCTGTGGCCTGCCCTGTACCATACGGTTCAGGGCCTGTCTACCTGACTGTCATCAGATAATTCTTCTAACGGAATGAATTGTAAAACTTTGCCTTTAGTCCTTATTTTATCAGATATCCTCTTATTTTCTCCTTCAGAACGCTGTGAATGGTACAATTAATACATATGGTATAATTTTAACAGGTAAAAACATACTGAGAGGCGCTTTAACCTCATTCATCCTGTGGAACAAAAACAGATGAGGCTTAAGATCTTCAGCCTGAATAAATAACTGATAGCATAAGCTTCTATGATTTAAATCATAGCGATTATACAGTATCTGATATAAATTTCTTATATACAATGAAAATATGCCTGGCCTGGAGCTTAAGGGCCAACCAATAATTTATACAGGAGGGCAATATGAATGTTTTTGAAATAGCCATTAAAATGGAAAAAGATGCTATCAGTTTTTATAACGAGGCATCAAGGAAAACAGCCAGTCCCATAGGCAAAAAAATGTTTCTGACCATAGCAGAAGACGAAAAAAAACACCTCGAGATACTCTCACAAATATTCAAGGGTCTTGATATAACAATTAACGATGTCAGCCCTATGGAAAACATCAAAACAGTTTTTGAGGAGATGAAGAATGAAATGATGCAGAAGGTCGCGGCAACGACTGATGAGCTCGAAGCTTTTAAAATCGCAATGCAGATGGAAAAAAGCGGAATGGAATTTTATAAAAAGGCAGCTACAGGGGCAAAAACAGACAAGGAAAAATCTCTCTTTGCCAAACTTATTAAAGAAGAACAGCAGCATTATGATATTTTCGCAAACACATATAATTTTATTTCAGATACGGGCAACTGGTTCATGTGGGAAGAACACAGTATTGTTGAAGGTTAAGGCACCCCGATAGCCAAAGGCAGGTATTTTTAAAGGGAGGAGGCGTAATGGGTTATACAAACGTCGCTCTAAAAGATAAAATAATGGATATGTACCCTGAAATTCAGGAGCATAAAATTTCAGCCAGCCTTGATTTCAATAAGGAAGAAAACATATATATAATAAAACTTAAAAGAGGCGCACATGAACTTACAACAAACCTGAATAAAAAAGACGCGGACGAGTGTATGGACGGTATGAAATGTGTTTATCTCGGTATCCAGATCGGTGAATTCATAAAAAACTTTGAATCATGAACAAATATGTAAAAAAGCTTACTCAATAACCCTGATAATAAATTATGGAGGTGTAACATGCCTGTAATTGAATACTCAGACATAAGTATTAAGGTAGATGACGAGGGATATCTTGTAAATTCCAGCGAGTGGAATGAAAAAGTTGCCTGCGGCCTGGCTGAAAAAGAGGGGATTGAAGAGCTTACAAAAGACAGGATGGAAATCATCAAATTCATGAGAAGTTACTATGAAAAATATAATTTTTTCCCTATACTCGCTTCAGTATGTAAAAACCTGCACCATGAAAAAAACTGTGTCAGAGAGGATTTTGTAGACCCTGTAAAAGCATGGAAAATAGCTGGACTCCCCAAGCCTTCTGAACAGGTAATTTCATACTTAAAGGGTGAAGGCGGTGTAGTATAGGGCATTCAGCTTAAAGTTTTATGAAAACCTTAAAACAGTCAATAATAAAAACTCTTGAAAGCCCTGATTATAAGCGCAGACAATTTTGAGGATACAGAACTTCTCGTTCCTTACTACAGATTGATGGAAGAAGGTGTTGATGTGGATATCGCCTCCATAAGCAGAGGAAAGATTAAAGGAAAGCATGGATATGAAGTGGAGGTTGACAAAACACTTAAGGAAGTTGAGCCCGGAGAATACGACGTTCTTATCCTTCCCGGCGGCAGAGCGCCTGAAACCATAAGAAAAGAAAATAAAGCATTGGAAATAGCCCGACATTTTTTTGAAAAGAACAAACCGGTCTCTGCCATTTGTCATGGGCCTCAGACATTAATCAGTGCGGGGCTTCTGAACGGCAGACGGACAACCTGCTATAAGTCAGTAGCTCAGGAGTTAAAGAACGCAGGCGCTATTTATGAGGATAAAGAAGTTGTTGTTGACGGAAACCTGGTCACATCAAGACAGCCGTCCGATCTTCCACAATTCATAAAAGAAACAATGAAAATGATTAAAAAACACTAAAGTTAAGACATAGGAGGGCCATATGGAAAACTATTCTGTTTCTGAAGCGATTGAGCAGGCTATTCAAACAGAAAAACTTGGATATAATTTTTACACTGAAATGGCTGAAAAATTTTCAAAAGATGAAAACCTTAAGAATCTCTTCAATACACTCGCGCTAAAAGAGCAGCAGCACGAGAAAACATTTTCCAGTCTTAAAGACAGAACCGGAGATCAGTTACTTGAAGGATGGGAAGAGGCGTCAAAGTATCTAAGGGCGATAGTAGAATCAGAGTTTTTTCTGGGCAAAAACAAATCACTTCCATCACTTAAACATCTGGAAACGGCTGCTGACGCTGTCCGCTTTGCCATAGGATTTGAAAAGGAAACACTTCTTTATTTCCATAGCTTAAAAGATGTTATCAAAGAAAAAGAGATACTTGATGTGATAATCGATGAAGAAAAGAGTCATATCCTCTGGCTCAGCGAACTCGGGAAAACTTTAAAATAAAGTTAAATGTTATTCGTTATAAGTAATATGTCATTAATCAATACGATTAACGATCAATCCCGTAAAGTCCCGACGTATCGGGACAACGGGACTTTCGCAATTAACCAGTAACGGTTTTTCAATGGACTGCACTGTAAAAATATGCGGAGAAGCCGGGCAGGGTATCCAGACAGTAGGAGGAACGCTTGCCAGGCTTTTCGCAAAATCCGGCTATCACGTCTTTACACACCAGGATTATGAATCCCGCATAAGAGGCGGACATAATTTCTATCAAATAAGATTATCTGATAAACCTGTTATGGCATCAAGGGACAGGATTAATATTCTGGTTGCTCTGGCTAAAGAGAGCGTCAACCTTTATGAAAAAGAGCTTGCTGAAAACGGGCATATCATATATGACTCATCAACCCTGAAGCATAACCCGCGCAAAACACATTCCCTCGACATTCCCTTTCTTGACCTGGCTTTGGAGCATGGAGGGAATAAAATAATGGCAAATACAGTCGCTATAGGGTCTGTTCTTGGTATTCTGGATATGGACCTGGACATCTTAAACCGGATTATCAGGGATACTTTCAGTAAGAAAGATGAAAATATTGTGCAGGGCAATATAAATGCTGCAAAAGCAGGGCATGCATTCGCAGTGAAAAACTGTAAAAACTGTTCATATACAGCCGGAACAGAAACCGGTATGGCCAAACATCCAAAAATGCTGATAGCTGGAAACGAAGCCATTGGCCTGGGTGCTGTTGGTTCAGGCCTTAAATTTTTTTCAGCCTACCCTATGACCCCTTCAACCGGAATAATGAATTACATCGCGGATAAAGAGAAAGATTACGGAATTATAGTGGAGCAGGCTGAGGATGAGATATCAGCTATTAATATGACTTTAGGCGCATCTTTTGCAGGAGCCAGGGCGATGACAGGAACATCGGGCGGAGGGTTTGCTTTAATGGTTGAGGGTATCTCACTCGCCGGGATGACTGAAACCCCCATAGTTATCGCACTTGCCCAGAGACCCGGTCCTGCAACAGGATTTCCAACAAGGACTGAACAGGGTGATCTACAGTTTGCCCTTTATTCGGCTCATGGAGAATTTCCCAGAATTATTTTTGCCCCGGGCACACCTGAGCAGGCATTCTATCTGACTGGCAGGGCATTTGATCTGACTGAAAAATACCAGGTGCCAGTAATAATAATCACAGATCAGTACCTCGCTGACTCCCAATGGACCTTCGAAAGGTTTGATTTAAGCAGGATCAAATATACTGATTACAGACTAAGGGGTGATAAATTAAAAAATATCCCTGAATATAAAAGACATGCCTTAACAAAAAACGGTATAACCCCCCTGGGCATCCCCGGTGATTCAGAGCATCTGGTAGTTACGGACAGTGACGAGCACGATGAAGAAGGCCATATTGTTGAAGATGCTGAAACAAGGATCAGGATGATTGATAAGAGACTATTTAAGAAACTCCCGCTTATCAGACAGGAAATAGAGCCTCCATATATGTATGGAGATGATAAGCCTGAAATTGTGCTTGTCAGCTGGGGCTCAACATATGGAGTGGTAAAAGAGGCCGTTGATGTCCTTTTAAAAAACAATCGTACGGCGATGATTCACTTCAGCGAAATTTATCCGTTCCCTTTGACAGAGAAGTTTGATTATCTGAATATCATTAAGAACGCAAAGAGCGCAATCTGCATTGAAAACAATGCTACAGGACAGTTTGCGCGTCTTTTTAGATCGGAAACAGGTTATGAGTTCATGATAAAAATCAATAAATACGATGGAAGACCTTTTACACTCGACGGCCTTACAGGAGAACTGAATGCCCACATTACAGGACTATAGAGGACAACACCCGGCATGGTGTCCGGGGTGCGGCAACTTTGGGATACTGAAAGCATTTAAAGACGCTATGGTTGAGATGAATATTGAACCGCATCAGTTTACCATTGTTTCCGGGATCGGCCAGTCAAGCAAATTTCCTCATTACGTTAAATGTAATACTTTCAATGGCCTTCACGGTAGAGCGCTTCCTGTTGCAACAGGAATAAGGCTTGCAAACCATGAACACACTGTTATGGTATTTACTGGTGACGGCGACTGTTACGGCGAGGGAGGAAATCACCTTATACATGCTATCAGAAGAAATATCAATGTAAAGCTTTTTGTGCATAACAACCAGATATACGGACTAACAAAGGGCCAGGCATCACCTACAAGCATGGAAGGGATGAAGACAAAAAACCAGCCCTTTGGTGTCATGTCAGAACAACTTAATCCGCTGGCTATGGCGATAGCCCTTAATTGCAGTTTTGTGGCAAGAGGGTTTTCCGGGGACAGCAAACACACAAAAGAACTTATCAAAACCGCTTTGAATCATAAAGGGTTTTCCCTTGTCGATATCCTGCAGCCATGTGTAACTTTCAACAGGGTTAATACTTACGAATGGTACAGCCAGAGGGTTTACCATGTCGAGCCTGAACATAATCCCGAAGACCGGATACAGGCATTTAAAAAAACCCTTGAATGGGGAGACCATATTCCCATCGGGATAATTTACAGAAATAATCGTCAGATTCTGGAGAAGAGAATTCCTGCTATAAAGGACAAACCTCTTGTAAGGCAGGCATTTAATCCGTTAAAATTAAAAACAACCATGGAAGCATTCTTTTAATCTTTCAATGAGTTGGTTTCTGCAATTAATACAAAAACTGAATAATTACTTTATCAGAAATCGGGGGCGTTAATATGGAAAACGAAGCTGTTATAAGACTTGGCTTTTTTTTCGGTGTCTTCTTCTTAATAGCTGTCTGGGAGTTTTTGTCACCTAAACGTGTTTTAACTACTTCAAAAGTTGTGCGTTGGATCAGTAATATGGGTATAGTGTTTATAAATACCCTGTCTTTACGCATACTGTTTCCGGTTCTGGCAATTAATGTGGCAGTTATGGCGCAGGAAAATGGATGGGGACTTCTTAATAACATTAATTTCCCCGGATGGTTTTCCGTACTGGCAGGAGTTCTTCTGCTCGATATGATCATCTATCTTCAGCATGTTATGTTTCACGCTATTCCAGCGTTCTGGCGTCTTCACATGATGCACCATGCTGATCTTGATTATGATGTTACAACGGGACTGCGTTTTCATCCGATTGAAATAATACTGAGCATGGTAATCAAACTGGCTACAGTCGCAGCTTTAGGGCCTTCTGTGCTGGCTGTGCTTATTTTTGAGGTGATATTGAATGCCACGGCAATGTTTAACCACAGCAATATCAAACTGCCGTTAAGTATTGATAAGTATCTGCGATTTCTGATAGTTACACCTGATATGCACCGTGTCCATCACTCGGTTATAATCCGCGAAACAAACAGCAATTTCGGCTTTAATTTCCCCTGGTGGGACAGACTGATGGGCACATACCGTGACCAGCCTGAAGCAGGACATGAAGGTATGACTATAGGGCTGTCTCAGTTTAGAGACGCCAAACGCCTGACTTTACAATGGATGCTGGCTCTTCCTTTTATCGGTAAGACCGGTCATTATAATATAAACCGTTGACAGAGGAAGACTGCCACTTAAAACAATTTACCGACCGTCCCTATCTATACACTTCTATATAATCAATATATGAAATAGAACTTTCTCCGGTATTGTCCGAATCATTCATAATCGCTATGCTCGCGGTTGAAGGAGGTTCTGTCCCAAAGATCCTCCTGTAATCCTCAAGAGCATTAATTTCCTGTTCCTGCCACAAGCCCGCATTTTTCCTGCCTGACTGAAGAACTACCATCCTGGCCTCGTCAGCATATGTATTTACGAGCACCTGTTCATCATGCTGTATGTTTGCCCAGATATAATTCAGACTGCTATGCGGTGGATATTCGCCATAAATAGCTTTAGCAAGACCATATTTGATTTTTTGTCCAAAAGAAGCTGTTTCAGGGCTGTACTTGAAAATAATATATACACGTATCGGATAATCATCGCCTGCTTTCTTTTTGGCATTCCCTTTATTAAAGACATTCCTTACTTTCCACCGCCATCTTACTTTTGGATACTCAAAAACATTAAACTCTTCTTTAAAGACGATTCCCGACGCTGAGGCATTGCTTTCAGCTTTAAGGTAACTCCCGTCTCCCTGTCTCTCAATAGAATATTTTGTATGCTCCTTAATTTTTGGAAAATACAAAGGCTTCCAGTGTTCGAGATTATTAAAATCCTCACGGAAAGAAATATCACCGTCCTCTGCAGAAACAGGAAGCACAACAGCGAAAAGCAGCAAACATACCATAACTGGTAAAGTTATTATATTGTATGTTAAGCGAGTCATTTTTTAATTACCGGATAATTTAATGACCAATGACAAATGGAAAATGTTCAATGAGAAATAATATCATTCACCCCGTTAGAAAGCCAGCTGCCTGCCTGCCGCCTACCTGCCGGTTTACATGCTGTATTTATGCATGCAGTCCTTCCCTTTAGAATCTTATACGCCTAAGGCGCAGGCGAAGTTCTTCTAACTGGATTTACTTATTCAGGTTCCAGTCATAATAGAGATAATCAATCTGCAAGTCGTCTTTTATATTGTCTAAAAAAATCTTCTTATCGTCATCAAGAATATATTTTCTTATAATATTCAGTATGCCCGGGAGCCCGCCGAAATCGCTCCGGTACCACTTAAATATCTGTGATATCAAAATCCTGTTTTCTTCGGGTATTACCATTACTTCAGAGCTGTTTATGAAATTTTTTGTGGCCATTTCCAGTTCATCGTATATCCCTTCAGAAGTATAGTATTTAATAGGCGCACATGACCGTGAACCGCAGACCAGCGCGAAATGAATTCTGGGGTCAATATGCCGGAGAGAAAATTTTCTTTTTGCATTCAAAAGACCGAACTGCTTCCATACGCGTGAAGGCTTTCTTGAATTTGCTCTGAGCACCCCATGTTCTATGTCGTCCGGTGAAAAAGAATACCCGCCTATAATATATTTTATTCTTGAGAAAAAACCTATAACTTCTTTTACCGATTCTTTTACCCTGTTTTCAATAATACCGTCAACCACTATTGTGTTATACAGGTTTATCCAGAAAGCGAGTTTTTCCGTCTCACCTTTTAAAAGCGTCAGGTCAAAACCCCTCAGATTTGCCGTTATCTTCTTATAGTTTTTGTATTCTCCGGATGTCTTAATCGATTCATAATCAACAGTCCCTTTCGGGGTATAATACCTGGACTTTATCTCCTTAACAGCCTTTATCATCTCCTGGGATATCCTGATACCGGAAATGTCTGTCTGTTTTCCAGTCTTGTTCAATACTCTGTCACGAAAAAGTATGTTTTCTGCTGCACCTGCGTATGCACGTGCACCGGCTTTTACATAGGTTTCATAAGCAGTGTCTATAAACAGCGACGCTGTCCATGAAAAATTCTTAGAGCCGTATCCCCTGCCGTCAAAAGAGTCATAATATTCATAAAACCCGAACCTGATTGGAAGTTCAAGTATGTGACGCGAAAGTGAGTCTGCCTTCTGGCCAAAACCATACCTTCTCAAACCCTGCACAAGCATCCAGTTTATATTTATCCAGACAGGCCCCCTCCAGTAGTTCTCTCTTTTAAAACCCTCTTTCTGTGTATCATAACTGGGTATCGTAAAACAGTTGCCCTGGTGCAGTGCGCAAAAGCTCTTTGAGTCCAGATATCTGTAAATCTTTTCCGCCTGCTCCTGTGACGCAGCGCCGCCAAACATCGGCAGGAACCCTGATGCGGTCTCCAGTTCCAGCAATTCCTTTCCTCTAAGGTCATATGCATCGAATATCCCGTGCTCTTCGTGATAGAGTTTATCACGTATTGATTTTGAGGTCAGGCTGTACCATTGTTCGATTTCCTGATAAGGCTTCCCTATAATATCGCTTATTTTTATCAATGCCTCATTAGAAGCGCACAGTATTGCGTTAAACAGCGGGCCGCAGACGAGAAACGGACACTCTTTTGCAATTTCCTTTTCTTCATATTTTGCTTTTTTAAACAATTCCATAAAATAGACAAAATAGTCATAGTTTTGCTTTGTGGGCCTCATGTCTGAAGAGACACCGCTTTCAGTATCCTTTCTCCGGTATTCGGGAAGTCTAATCCCGGATAAATCGATTTTTCTTAAGACCTTGTCCCAGGCAGGAGAATTATCCATTCCGGATTCCCACGGATGTCTGATGTAAATAAGTCCGTCCTGATTCAGGTTTCTCTCTAAATAAAGATACCTGTGTGATGCCATCAGCTTCGGATAAATCCACTTAAGAAACGGGATAACCTTTTGCTTATCTTGTGCGTTTTCATAGATTTTCAGCACGGAAACAGCATGTATGGGGGGCATTGTAATACCTGAAGTCAGAAATCGTTCAGGTGCGTTTGGAGAACGTTCTGTCTGCCAGAAATCAGGTTCCGGGAAATACCTGCCAAGACTATTCCTATTAAAGACTATCTGTGGAAGCATACCGTTCCTCCACTGGGCACTGAAAAGACTCTGCAGTTCCTTTATCGCCAGGCCTGTATTAAAATGTGAATAGCCTATCGCTATAAAACCTGAGTCCCAGTTCCACTGATGGGGATAAAGAGAGGATGAAGGGATAGTGTATGAACCTGCGTGATTTTTATTGAGAACAGCCTGTGCTGCCTTTAAGTGTTTTTTGATTATATCTTGCATTAGATATATAAAGAAAATGTTTCATATACATTTATCAGGTTAACAGCAGTCTCCTCCGCCTTTGCCCTCGTTTTCATGCTTTATATCCGCAGGGGCACATTGAAAAGATCCGTAATGAACCGACCTGTCGCCTGTAACTCTGAAATGCTTTGCAAAACGGGTCTCCTTCAGCATGGAAGCTGTATTACCGCAGACAAGCATAGGCTTGCCTGTAATGAATCTATGGTGGTCATCGAGCTCAAAGGCATGAGGATATCCTTGTATATTGCCCAGGTAGACTGCTGTCTGACCGTAATCCTCGCAGATATCTTCAAGACTGTCCAGTTTAAATGCGCGTATTGTCTTTGTGTAGAAGTCGACCATTCCAACCTTTGCCTCTACTTCAGGATTTTCCAGGGTAATCTTTTTATTTGTTACAACACGATAATCCGGACAACCGATTCCTCTTAACATTCTTCGAAAATCCTCAATATACATTGCACCTGAAAGGCATTCACCATGCAACACAGGGTCTTCTTTAAGTTGCTCCGGAATTCTCATGCCTGCAAAAATATCCGAGAAATAGAGCTCCCCACCGGGTTTTAATATACGGAATATCTCTGAAAACACAGCTCTCTTGTCAGAAGAAAGGTTAATGACACAATTTGATATCACTACATCGACAGAATTGTCATGGATACCAATCCCTTTCAGGTCTTCAATGATGCCTTTCCTGAATTCAACATTCGGCCGTTCATAGCCAAACCTCTTCATTTGAGCGTCAATATGCCTTTCTGCAATCTCAAGCTGCTCATCAGTCATATCAACCCCTATGACAAACCCCTCCGGGCCCACAAGATGGGACACTACGTATACGTCTCTTCCAGCTCCACATCCCAGGTCTAAAACCGTACAACCCTCTATTGCAGGCGGAACAGGAGAGCCGCATCCATAAACCCGTGTAAGAATTTCATCATCAATCTTTTTCTCTATTGCACGTATATATTGAGACAATGACTCGTCATCACATTTACACGTGCTGGTCTTAAGGTCTTTTTTACCCTGCAATGTCTTGCCGTAATATTGCATTAGAGATTCTGTTTTTTCAGATACTTCTTTCATTTATGCTCCTCCTCTATAAAAAATTACATACATTTACAGTTTAAATCACTTTTTTTGTTCTTCATAAGCGGTTCAATTATATATCTGAAAAAGATGGCTGCTGCAACACCGCCGGTTGTTGGTCCAATTATATATACAGGGATAAACCCGTAATGTTCTTCAGTTAGAGCGGCCTTCCCCCATCCGGACATGAATGCAAAGATACATAGTCCCGATCAACTCACCGGTAAATTCACTTATAATATTCATTGTTACTCATTCTCCCTTTATTATCCGCCTTCAGAAAACCCCGGATATAAAGTCATCCCGCCGTCAGCAAAAACAGTAGTTCCTGTTATATAGTCTGCCGCATCCGATGCCAGCCATACCGCGACCCGGGCAATATCATCCGGTTCGCCTACACGGTTATAAAGAATTAATTTCAGCAAATCTTTTTCAGCCTCCGGTGTTTCCCAGGCACTTATGTTTATATCAGTCTTAATTGCGCCTGGCCCGATACTGTTTACCCGGATTTTGAGAGGCGCGAGTTCCTGTGCAATGCTTTTCATAAGCAACATGACGCCTCCTTTTGAAGCTGCATAGTTGGCATGGCCGGCCCAGGGGATAACTTCATGAACAGAACTTATAAAAATAATCTTCCCGGCAGCACAAGACCTTTCTGGGATAATTCCGCGGCGTTTAAATTCCTTTGCCGCCTCCCGCGCACACAAAAACGCGCCAGTGAGATTAACATTCTGAACAAACTGCCATTGGGCTAATGTCATATCAGTAAAATTAGAATCCTTTTGCACGCCTGCGTTACTGACCAGAATATCGATTGTCCCGTATTGCTCGAGCATGGTTTTAAACATAGCGATTACCTCTTCCTCACTGCTCACATCCGCCTTAACAGCAATAGCTCTCCCGCCTGCATCATTAATATCCCGTATAACAATATCTGCAGATTCTGCTTTTGATGGATAATTAACAACAACCTGTGCGCCTGCTGCTGCCATGGATTTAGCGATTCCAGCTCCAATACCTGAACCCGCACCTGTAACAAGAGCGGTCTGGCCTTGCAGCACTTTTTCATTGTCCATTGTTTTTGACATTTGATTTTTAATTTTTGATTTTTTCTTCTATCCGCATGCCCTGCCTTTAAGGTGGAAGAAAATCTTAAGGGCTTTTTTAACCTTTTCAGAGAAAATCTTGCCTGAGAAAAACGTACCCACTACCCTTTTGTTTATCTCTCCAAGTGTCGGATAAGGGTGAACAGCAGATGCCAGCGTTGACAGCTTTACTCCCCCATTCATAACAGCCACCCACTCGCTGACAAGCTCTCCCGCATGAGGACCCAGTATCTGTACTCCTACTGGTTTTTCCTTTTTATCAAGCAGTAATTTGACCTTTCCTACTACCTCCCCCTCTGCCAGACTCCTGTCATTGGCTTTAAATTCTTCTGTCCAGACTGAGTACTCTACACCAGCTTCTTTTGCACGTTCTTCATTCATACCGATACTTGCAAGTTCAGGGTCTGTGTAGGTACACCAGGGGAAATTGGTGTAATCTGTTTTTCTGGGCAGGTGAAGAACCGCGTTACTTAGCACAACACCCCCTTCATACCCTGCGGCATGGGTAAACTGATAAGCGCCTGTTACATCACCCGCAGCAAAAATATGTTTATGATTCGTTCTCATCCGGCTATCAACTTTAATACCCTTTTTCTCCATTTCTACTGAAATATCCTCAAGTCCAAGACCTTTAAGATTTGCCTGTCTTCCAAGAGCAATCAGTATCCTCTCTGCCCTGAGGCTTATGGTATTACCCTGACTGTCCTTAATAACAACTTCTTTCTCGTTTCCGTTGTCATTTACTCTCTGAATGGCTGAATTCAAACGGATATCCACGCCTTCGGAAATCAGGACATTCATAACCTGATCAGCCATATCTTTGTCCTCCTTGCTCAAAATCTGGCCGCTGCGCTGGATAACTGTGACCTTTGTTCCCAAACGACTGAAAGCCTGTGTCATTTCAATAGCTATAGGACCGGCACCGATAACGATCATGGATTTTGGAAGAGTGTCGAGTGAGAATACGTCCTTGTTGGTAAGATACGGGGTTTTATCAATACCCTCTATTTTTGGCACCGCAGGGGAAGAGCCAGTTGCAACAACCCATTTTTTTGCCGAGAATTGCTTCCCTTTTAATTCAATAACATGCTCGTCTGTAAAGCGGGCATCTCCAAACTCAACTTTAACCCCCAGTTTGCAAAAACGCTCTTCTGAGTCGTGCTTCTGAATGGTACTTATAACAGATTGAATTCGATTAGCCACATCTTTGAAATCTACCGGTTTCAGATCTACATTTGGAAGACCGAACCGTTCGGCATTTTTCATCAGATAATAGACATGAGCAGTCCTGATTAATGTCTTGCTCGGCACACAGCCATAATGAAGACAGTCCCCTCCAAGCAGATTGTCCTTTTCTATAAGAAGGGTCTTTGCCCCGAACTGGCTTGAACCGGCTGCTACAGTTAGGCCCGCTGCTCCGCCGCCAAGGATTCCTATGTCAAAATCATAATCAGGCATGATAACCTCCTTTAAAAACTAAGGATTCCAGCCCCCATGCTTTCTTGCTAAAGCAGGAAGGGAGACAGGGATCCAGGGGTTCCAGGATTCAATGGTAAAATAATTCCATCACTAAGCCCCTTGACTCCTTGGCCCCTTAACCCCTTTGTTTGATTTAAAAAATGCCATCAGTTTTTTTGCTGCGATGGGAAAAAGTCCGAGCAGTACAAAAGCAAGAAGTAGTCTTGGAGAAAGTATCCCTGAGAGGGAATCGATCTTTGCAAGTTCTACTCCGGCATTAACATAAACAATCGTTCCAGGAAGCATCCCTATCTGTGAAACCCAGAAAAACGTCCTGAGAGGGATCTTTGTAAGACCCATTAGGAGCGGTATAAGCCAGAAAGGGATAATTGGTATCAGGCGCATGCTGAATAAATAGAATGCTCCCTCTTTTTCAAGACCTTCATTAACTGTTTTAAGCCTTTCACCAAACTTATTCTGGATCCAGTCTCTAAGAATAAACCTTGAGACAAAACATGCTAAAGTAGAGCCTATTGTGCTGGCAAAAGACACAGCAATAGTGCCTGTTACTACACCGAACAAAGCGCCCCCTGTGAGAGTCATTACAGCAGCACCGGGCAGGGACAACGCCGCCATCACAATATAGATCACCATGTAAACAGCGATCACCTCAATGTTGTTTGCTGCGTACATCGCCTGAAATTTCTCCTGGGATGCTTTTATGTATGAGAGGGAGAGATAATCTCCGAGATTGAAAACTTTAAATAGTGCTATTAAACCAATTGCAGCGAGGATAATTATTATTTTTTTAATATTGTCTTTGTTAACATTGCTCATATAAAACTTTTATCATCTCCAACTCAATCTATATATTGAATGAACATCAACATTCCGCCCGGATATATATGCTCATTTGTAACATGGTCAAGCCTGTGGCAGTGAAACGGCCATATGCCGGGATTATCGGCAAACAGTATTATGTCTACTCTCTGCCCGGGACCGATTCCTACAGTATCTATTTTCTGAGGCTCGTCCACATAAGATCCATCTCTGGCAACAACTCTGAATTTGTGTGAATGTGTATGCATAAAATGCTCTTTGTATCCGACATTGATAAACCTTATCCTGACTTTTTCCCCTTCTTTTACAACTACCGGTTCTGTAAACGGGAATGAACGTCCGTTAATTGTAAACCCGTCATATACAACATCTTGAGGCTTATGTGTCTTTGGATACCAGTCTCTTTTTGCAGGCTTTTCTTTCGAATGTTCATGTACCGGAGGCACGCCTTCATGCATGGTAACAACGCCATGCTCATCATGGCCTTCCGTAGATATTTCATCATCGTGCACATGAACATGCTTTGTGGGCCATTCATCGAGTAACATGACGTATTCCCTGTCATATTCAAGCTTCTCTTCTTTGGGCTCTACAATAAATGCTCCATACATGCCCATATCCACATGATGCGCGCTGTCAACATGGCAGTGATACCATGAAGTTCCGATATTTTTTACACTAAATTCATACGTATAAGATTCGCCTTTTTTGATGGGCTTCTGACCAAGATAAGGGACTCCGTCCATTATAACGGGTTTTGACAGGCCATGGATGTGCATTGTATGTTCACCATCGTTTGTTTCATTCTTAAGATTAATTCTTATCCTGTCTCCCTGCTTCACCCTTATTGTAGGCCCGGGAATCAGGCCGTTAAATCCCCAGCCCATCATGGGTTGATCAGGAAAGATTTCAAAACTGACATCTTTAACTGTCATGTTGAATACCTTAATAGTCTGCCCGTTTTCAGTAATCATATCAGGCTTCAGTTCTTCAAGAGGGTTCTTCATCCCGATTACAGCGTTAAAGCCTGCAGGAGTCTCAGTTTTTATGTATTTGTATTCATCGGTAGTTTTGACATACGGAAAATCAAAAACAACATTATCGTGAGTATTACCTTTCCTAATATTTATTCTGAATTCCCAGTGACCGCCCATTACAAGAACAATATTTTCTACTGTATAAAGACCCCTGCCCTTTTCCTTAATGACCGGGGCATTAAAAACGCCATGTCCCATCTCAGTCATCCACGGCGTAAATGTTATATCTGCGCCGGTAACATCCCTGTCGTTTTTGTCATGGATAATGAGATCAACACTATTTACTCCGACCAACAGTCTTTTATCAGAAATTGACATTTCAACACTATAGAGGCCCTTCTCTGTAACAAGCATTTTGCTGTCAGCCAGATGCTTTGTAAACTTATCATGAGTATGCTTCTGCATACTACCCGGGGCGCAACCAGCAAGAAACACTATTAGTACAAAAACAGGTAATTTTTTCAATAATTCCTCTCTATATTTTGCTGCCTGGTTCAGATGAACTTTATTTACAACTGAAATTTTAATCATTCCCTGTTGTAAATGTTATACACTTTTTATTATCTTGTCAAAAAAAACTGCAAAAACTTCAATGGACTACCCAGAACCACCAGCCGTATCTGCACACGAACCTGCAGATCTCCAAGTCTTTTTATAGTACTTTGCGATTTCACGCCCGGGCCTAACTCACTTATTCTGGATCTTATTTAATTCATTCTATTCCTCTCACTTAAATCTGAACATGATACAAATCATACGTCCTGCCTATTTCAATATCCTGGAATAAGGATATTTCTTTACCCATTTTTTCAGCCGTGTATCATCAGAGGGAATCTTTGGAAGCCATTTCTTGAAATATTTCCCCTGAATCCCCATCAGGCCTTTTCTATCTGGATACCAGAGACTTCCTGTCTCCCTGTCATACAGCACAAAAGTACTCTTATAAGTCCAGCCGGATGGAACAATTGTCAACGTCTGACCATCTATCCGGCGGCTGTACACAGCCGCTAAATCCTGAAGCGGTCAATAGCCCACTGCTATCGGCTTTGAGCCTATCCAGCTGTTTGCAATCTCATGTCTGCTTAGTCTGGGAATAGAGTATGCCTTTGCTTCTGAATCAGCTGCAACTCCAAGAATACGAAGGTTTAAAGAGACATTATCAGTATCATCACTTAGATATGAATCATCAAGCGGCATAAAATAATCTCTTCCCATCCCATATTGAAAGCCCTCCGGTTTAAAACCGATTAATTCGGCCTGGGTTACATCCCACCGCTCCCCTGCCTGATCCTGTATATAAACCTTGCCTTTCTCTCTGATGACAGAAGAAAACACACTGTCTGCCGTTACTAAATATACAGAGCAGGAAACAACAAAAAGAGCCATAACCTTAAAAAACATATTTGTTCTGTTTTTCATTGTCTTCTCACCTCCTTAAATATCTCATACCGTGTGCGTTATAAAGTGTAATAACCTCTTTTCTCTTTTTAATAATTAAAAAACTATATTTAAATATTATACGCACAATAAAGAGAAAGCTGTAAGCTTCATTACATCATTTCAAATAATTTTGTTAGAAAATAAATTAAAATATGCTTAAAATACACATTATGAAAACAAAACTCTGGTACCTCAAAAACCTTGATATGTTCAGCCATCTAAGAAATGAGGATATGCATCAGATCATTAATAAGACCTCAGCAATGAAAGAAATCAAAAAAGGCGAGATGCTCTATCTCCAGGGATCTTCTGATAAGAATATTTATATACTGAAAAAGGGCGCTGTAAAAATAAATAAGCTGAGTCCTGAAGGCAGAGCTATTACACTCGATATACTGAAAGGCGGCACATTGTTTGGCGAACTCGGGGCTATTGAGGAATCAGAACGTGATGAGACAGCAGAAGTAATAGAGGATGGGCTGATTTGTATCATGAGCAAGGCACATTTTGATGAAATGCTTAAAATTGTGCCGGGGCTTTCAATCCGCTTAAGCAAGATTATCGGACTCAGAAGACGTAAGATAGAGAACAAACTTCTCGATCTTCTATACAGTACCGTAGAAGAGCGGCTTGCTAAAACCCTTATTACCCTTCTTGATGATTTTGGAATACCAGACGGTGATTTCTATACCCTGAAGATAAAACTTACTCACCAGGATCTGTCAGAACTTATTGCTTCTACACGAGAAACCACCACAGCAACACTTAATCATTTTAAAAAAGAAAAGCTCATAGACTATGATGGTAAATATATCAGGATTCTTGATAAAGATAAGCTTGAAACTTTAAGTATGCGGTCAATGCCCATTTAAAATAAATCAGCCGCATCCATTAGAAACATAAAATATATCCTTTTTAAGCTGATAACTTCCGGGGGTTTTTAACGGTTAAATGATATGAACTCAAAGATATCAATAGTAATGCCCGTATTTAATGAAGCAAAAAACCTTCGCAATACACTTAATCAGCTTCAGTTGTCAAATAACGAAGAGCTGATAATTGTTGATGGAGGCAGTACAGACGAGACACTCTCTATCGCCCGCGAGTTTACTGACAATGTCTCAGTAGCTATTACGGGCAGAGCGCATGTAATGAATGAGGGCGCTAAAATGGCAAATGGCAGTATACTCCTTTTTCTCCATGCTGACTGTGTTCTACCGGACGGGGCTTTCACTATAATACGCAAGACTCTGGGAAACAGAGAAGTGTCAGCCGGCGCCTTTGACCTGAGAATTGACCATTCGAAATTCCGCTTCAGAGTTATAGAGTTCGTAGCAAATCTCAGGTCCAGGACCACTTCAATCCCTTATGGTGACCAGGGTATATTTCTGAGGAAAAAAGATTTTGAAAATATCGGGGGGTTTGCCGAGATACCTCTGATGGAGGATATGGAGATATCCGCAAGGCTCAAAAAAGCAGGAAAAATTGTTTTTGTGCGTCCGCCTGTCAAAGCCTCACCCAGACGGTGGCTGAATCAAGGGGTATTATATACAACATTAAGAGACTGGACAAACACGCTTTCATATTCATTTTTACGCGCTTCTCCTGAAAACCTTAAAAAATACTATAAAGATATTCGATGAATACTAATGCCCTGATAATTATCGCAAAGCACCCTGAGAAGAAAAGTGTTATGACCCGTCTCATGGACTCGATGACAGATGATAAGAGACTTGAGTTTTATATATACCTGCTCGAAAATACAATAAAAAAGCTGGATGCGATTAAAGGCATTGATACGTTTATAGCTTATGCACCTGATACAGCCAGGGAGTATTTCGGAAAGTTTGGCCTCAGACTGCTTGCACTGCCTGAAGGAGATTTAGGGGTACGGATGCTTTATGCCTTTCATACAGTATTTAAAAAGGGATATAAAAAGGCCGCGCTTGTAGGCGTTGACATCCCCGGGCTTACGGATTCAATAATCTCAAACGCCTTCGAATTGTTGTCAGACAGCGATATAGTGTTTGGACCGGCTAAGGACGGCGGTTACTATTTAGCAGGTATGAGAGTTCTGATTAAAGAGCTGTTTGAAGGTATTCCATGGTCCTCAGATGAGACATTAAAGAAGAGCATTGAAAATGCGGAAATAGGCGGTTACACTATAGCCCTGACAGAGAAGCTCTCTGATATTGATACAATTGAAGATGTCAGAGAAGCAGGTTTTTTGTTCTGATATTAACAGGCAGGATTGACTAACGAACTCTTTTAACCGTAAACTGACACACTCCCGAATACACAAGCCCTGTTGAACCGTCAATGCTTAACAGACCGCCCTCCCTTACCTTATAGTTTCCTATCACAGCATATGGGCTGTCTTTACTATCTCTCATTATTCCTAAATCCGCACAGCCGACAACAGCTGTAATATCAAATTTCTGCGACAGTATAGCGGCATGTGAAGTAGCGCCGCCGACAGACGTAACTATGCCGTCTATCTCAGGCATAACTGAAACATCTTCAGTGCTTGTTTCGTTCCTGAGGAGTATGACCGGCTGGTCTGTTTTTTCCTTCAATGCTCTTATCTGCTCTGAAGCAACAGAGAATGTGACTACTCCACTAAGAGCGCCCCCGTGCATACCTACACCACGGCCGATAATACTTGACTCCATCCGGCAAATTTCATGAAATTTTTTTGCAAACCCCCTGCGAAATTCCATCCTCCTGGTCTGGAGTATATAGATAATTCTCTTTCCATCTTCTGTAACAAAAGCTGACTCTACTTCCTGAGGCAGGCCTCCCATTGAACCCTCTATCTCTTCCGAAATATTTTCATAGTGATGGTAAAGTTCATGGTCTATTTCTTCAAGACTGTCATTGTCAGCGGATTGAACTCTTGAAAGAGGACGGTTGATAAGCTTTCCATAGACAATATCATCACCTGTTGAAGCCTCTCTCATTTCGCCGTATATCCCTTTCTCAAGAGACAAAGGGTTTCTTGTAAAAAAAACCACTGCGCCCGAACCTCTTCTGTTACCATATATCATCTGCATAAGTGTTACCGATGTTCCCCAGTGTTCTGAAACATTCATGGCCTGTCTAAACTGGACAGCTTTATCGCCAAACCATGATCCATAAATCGCTTTAACCGACTGTCTTAGCTGTTCATAGGCATTTGCGAGTATTTCAAGTCCGCTGTCAGATAAAAAAGATTGGTATCTGTTTACTATTTCTTTCATCCCGTCAGCGTTAAGTTCCTGGAGTTTCTCAACGTTGAAATTATTCATTACCTCTCTTTGTATTTTTTCAAAAACTCCGATCTCCAGCTTCAGGACTATTGAAGAATAATGTTCTATAAACCTTTTATAGGAATCACACGCAAAAAGAGCATCCCCCGTAGTTACAATAAAACCCTTCATGGTATCATCGTTCATCCCGCAGTAAAGGATTGAGGAAAGGATGCCTGGCATGGAAATGTACGATCCGCTTCTTACAGAGAGAAACAGGGGATTTTCTTTTCCGCCGAAAACAGAACCTGTCTGTCTCTCTATTATACTTACAGCCTTTTTAAGCTCAGCCCGAAACTCTTCACTTTCGGTATAATCCTCATAAAACATAGTTACAGCTGATGAAAAAACAGCTCCGTGCGGGACAGGAAGGCCTCTATCTTTAAGACAAACCAGATTTTTTGCCTTACTGCCAAGAGCAGGAGCGAGCTGAGTCGCCTCCTGAAGGGTCAGCTTATGAAGCACAAACAGTTTCTCTCCAGCATCCTTAACTCCATTAAGCGTTATTTTAAAATCTTTTTGTGATTTCGCAATATACGAAAGCGATTTCACCAGACTATTCAACAATCTGTCAAGTTCTTCAAATCCGGCTATACTGTTAATCATATCTCTTATTATTACGTCCGAGGCCCTGCTAATAAAATCACCGCTATGAGAGTCAAGCTTTTTCAGAAAATCAGGGAGATCATCATGATGATAGTTTTTTAAAATAGATGATAGCTGCCTGTGAAATGTCCTGTAGAATAGTTCAACACTCCACGTAAGCTCTCTCTGCCATATCCTGAGAAGGTCAATTACCTGTGAAAGACAGAGCGTGTTTGACTTTAAGATTGCAATTATTTCCATGACCTGTGGATTTTCCAGGCCATGGAAGCTGAAAAAATCGTTTATTTTTTCAATGTATAAAAACCACTCTTTAAGGGATTCCTCTGTTAAACGTATCCCTTCGGTTTCTATCCTGCTGAGCATCTCTTCAAGAACAAGACGTACAAGCTCTTCATTCCTGAAAGCGTCCGCAAGTGCGTCAAACTTCGGCTCGTGATATGAACCGATTACAGAGGGTATACCAAAAGCTATATGTCTTTTAAAGTAAAGTGATTCCTGAGGCTCTGTTATTTCATGGGAAGTAAACAGTGCTTGAAGTTTTTTCAGTTTATCGAAAAGCTCTGATAGTCTGATTACAGGTTCAGAATATCCGCCTGATTCAGTGACATGAAAAGCATATTTTTTTATGACCTCCCTGTAAATCCTGCATAACAGTAGGACCTTCTGCCCTATTTCTTCAGGGTGTTCTGTTTTTTTCAGATTTTCCCTGATTTCCTCATCTGTAACTTTCAGGAGTTTATCAAAACTTATTTCTTTTCCTTCGAGAATACCCAGGTCTTTAAAAAGCGGTTTTAAGACAGAAGAATAAGATCTCAGGAGGTCTTCCTTTAAATCGGCCAGAACATCTTCGGGTACCTTATCCCTTAATAAATCAGCGTCATTATGTGTCCAGGCCATTATGATACTCTCAATTATAGGAATATTGTTGTTGCTCGCATTAACATGGATCTGTTTTCTTAAAAAGTAAATAACCGTATCATTTCCCCATGAATCAATTTCAGTAGAGAACTCCCTGATCCTGCCTGAGGCGCCTACTTCATTAAAATAGACTGGCAGCTTTTTCAGCAGCATGTAGTGAAACAGAAAATTTTTTCTTATAACACCCGAGTTCAGGTACGCAGAAACTTCTCTCTGAAATATTCTTTCATCCGGGATAAATACCCCGCTCACATAGAGATTGCATATAAGGTGTATCAAAACATCCTTCAGGTGCTCTGAATCGATTGACAACACGCCAAGGAAGCCTGAGAGTCTTTTTAAATGAAGAGGATTCGATATTTCTGACCACGTCTCATCTGAAAATCCTGATATCTTTGGCGGCGGGATGAGGATAGATCTTAAAACGTCCAGATACGAATTAATAAGTATCAGATCACCGCTTTTCAGAATCAGTTCTGCTGTTTCCCTGTTAAGGAAAACATCGTCATTTATCTCTGTTTTACTCAGGACTTCAAGCACCATTTTGCATGATTCAGTCCTGTCCAGGTACAGCAGGTCCTTTAAAAGCCCTTTAAAATTTAATATCGCAGAGTTGTAAATATCTTTGATCAGTCCGGCAAGGAGCTTTGATACTTCAGGCAGGATTAAAGCAAAACCACGGTTATCTATATCCTTTATCCCCTTCCTTAAAACAGAGAAAAAAGATTCAACCATATCCAGACTGTCAAGGACACTGGTATCAAGCGTATTGATTTTGTTAAGTATTTCGGAAAGCGGTTCCTGTCTGCTTATAACACCCTCAAGTTCCTCTATCTTCCTGCTAAAATCTTTTTTACTGCTTTCTGAAAACAGAGCAAGCCGGGAAACCGCTTCTTCATTAAGATATCCTTTTAAAACATTAATGATTTTATCCCTGATTACAGGTACAGACCGGATTTCTGTTTTAAGAGAGGCCAGAAGTCTTTTTATAAGCGGTCCTGCATCAAAACCGGGAAGCCTTTTATAGATAAGGTTCAATACACCCGCAGTATGCCTGAACCGTCTGAAAAAGTTTATCCCTGAGGCGCATATTTCCTGTATCCAGGTATCAACAATTGGCGTTAACCTGCTAACGTCCGTCTCTTTCTCCAGAGGGAGTTCAATAATGGATAGCGCATTAGACAGTACGCGTGCACTTGAATGGTCATCGGTATTTTTACATGCCCTGAACAAAAAATGGAACAGGAGATGATGCCATAGATAAAATGCATCCCTTGCGTACCAGAACAGGTCATTAGAAAAGCTGTTTATAGTCTCTGATAAAGATCCCCAGTCACGCTTCGTTGACAATATCATGGAGATAACCGATTCCGCTTTTTTTCTTAGCCCCTCCTCTTTGTTTAAAGACTCTCCAAGCGCTTCAAAGTTGAACCTTTTCAGGTCCTGAGATATTTCAAACGCGGAAACATACATACCGCCCACTGCTTCTTTCTTAAGCAGAAAAGTCCCGACATGCCTTCCATTCTGAATCACATCGAGCTGGAGGTTTCCCGCGTTTTTAATCGAGGAGATATCCGTTCTCAACTCAAAATACCCGTCACGTATATCCTCCCGCGCCATTTCAATCCCGCCGTGCAGAAGGCATATTTGATACCTCCCTTCCGGCATTGAAATGATTTCACCCTTAAACACGGCTCTTCCGTCTTTTTCTGTTATGCAGAACTGCTTTGCGATAAGTGAGGTTATCATCCCCCTGTAGGCTGTTGAGAGTGTGCCTATGAGGTAATCAAGAAAACAAATGTTGACTTCTTCATTCATTTTAAATGTGGCAAGGTGTTTTTATCTGAACGCGCCAGACATACAGCTAATGAACTCATAATACCTTAAATCCTGAGTGTTCATCCAGTTCATTCCGGCTCTGGAATAAAACTTCATTATAGGTATTGCCCTGAAATAAAAAGTTAGTGTAAGCTAGATTACAGAATAAAACAGAATAAACAATTAATCTTAATTATAAGGAGGGTTAACATAATTTCTAATGGTATCCGGTAAAATTTAAATAATACCTTTACAAAAACTTAATTTTACGATATAAATTAACTAGCGTCCAAAAGCAGGAAACTGACAGGAATATGATATAAATCATTGTCCCTGCTGATAAAAAGGCTTAAAGTCATAAAAAGGACAGTTTCTGCCCTGAATGTTTAAAAAAATAAAAGGAGGATGAAAATGAGGAAGTATACTGCGATTTTATTAGTTATATTTTTTATTGCCGGCACTGTAATAATTGCCAATGCTGAACATGAAAGGGTAATTCCTTATGAGTCGATTTTTGGTCATAAAGAGACAATGCCCAGACCAGAGGCAGGGGATTTACGCCACCACATGGTAAATCATTCCCCTTACAAGGTGAAATTCAAACTATGGCCCGGAAAGAAAAAAATGTCTGCCGGCACTGAACCTCATGGTTCTTTTATCACCATATATGTTAATGACAGAGCCTTAAAATCCCTGAAAAAAGGAAAAGGCATGGCAAACAATTCCATTATTCTTAAAGAAAATTATGCTCCTGACAAACAGCTTGCCGCTGTAACGGTCATGTACAAGGTTAAAGGTTATAACCCTTCAGGGGGTGATTGGTTCTGGGTCAAATACAATGCAAATTTCGATACCCTTTCAGAAGGAAAGGTCAAAGGCTGCATGGATTGCCACAGCAAAGCAAAAGGCAATGACTATATTTTCACAGGAAAGTAATTAAAGACATGCATAAAATAGTGAGTGCAGACACTGTAAGCCTGCACTCACTATTGTTTAGATTCATAACAGTCTTAAGCTTCTTATCTAAAACACAAATTACCCGGAGATAGTATATGAAATTAGGGTTTGTCGGCCTTGGAAAAATGGGCGGTAACATGGTCCAGCGCCTGCTGGATGACGGGCACAGCATAGTCGCTTATGCCAAGTCCGCAGGTTCTATAAAAAAAGCAGTAGAAAAAGGAGCTCTTGGAGCTGAATCTCTAGAAGACCTGGTCAGCAGACTGGAGAAACCCCGGATTATCTGGCTTATGGTTCCTGCCGGAGATATTACTGAAGATACAATAAGCAAGACCGCCGCTTTAATGGAAGAAGGGGACATTCTTATTGATGGTGGTAACTCCTTATATAAGGATTCCATGCGCAGGGCGGAAGAACTCCAAAAAAAGAAGATATCCTTTATTGACGCGGGCACAAGCGGGGGGATATGGGGGCTTCAGATCGGCTACTGCCTGATGATCGGCGGAGACAGGGATGCCTTTAAAAAAGTAGAACCTGCATTTAAAACTCTTGCTCCGGAAAACGGTTATGATTACATAGGCCCAAGTGGTTCTGGTCATTTTGTAAAAATGGTACATAATGGCATTGAGTATGCGATGCTTCAGTCCTATGCTGAAGGATTTGAGATTATGAATGCCAAAAAGGAATTTGACCTTAACCTCAATAAAATATCTGACCTGTGGAATCACGGTAGTGTAATCCGGTCATGGCTTCTTGAACTAGCCCAAAGCGCATTTAAAAAAGATCCCAAACTGGGTTCAATCCGGGGATATGTAGAGGACTCCGGTGAGGGCCGATGGACAGTGGCAGAAGCTATTGAAGAGGATGTCCCCGCTCCTGTTATTACTTTATCACTGTTAGAGCGGCTCCGTTCAAGACAGGAAGAGTCTTTCAGCGCCAAAGTAATCGCAGCATTAAGAAATGAATTCGGCGGACACGAAGTAAAGAAAAAATGATTTGCAGATTAGATTATACAGATAGGCAGACGAAAATATCTGTGTAATCAGGTATAACCAGGAGATAGCCTCATGACTCAAAAAAACATTGATATCCCTTCCCTTGAAGAACAAGCACGCCAGTTCAGAAAAGAGATACTCGAAACAATAAACAGAGCCGGCTCAGGCCACCCCGGCGGTTCACTGTCCGCAGTTGAGATATTTCTCTCTCTCTACTATTACAAGATGAATCATAAGCCTGATCAGCCTGACTGGCCTCTCCGTGACAGGTTTATTATGTCAAAAGGTCACGCAAGCCCTGTTGTTTATGTAACACTGGCAAACTGTGGATATTTTCCAAAGGAAGAATTAAAAACTTTCAGAAAGCTGGGCTCTCGTCTTCAGGGACATGTTTATACAGCTGTGCCGGGTGTAGAACATAATACAGGATCTCTGGGGCAGGGCTTATCTGTAGCTAACGGCATAGCTCTTGGCGCCGGGATCCTGAATATGAATTTCAACATTTACTGCCTGCTCGGTGATGGTGAGATTCAGGAGGGCTCTGTATGGGAAGCAGCTATGACCGCCAGTCATCATAAATTAGATAATGTTTGCGCAATCTTAGACTATAACAAGGTTCAGGAAAACGGGCCTGTTTCAGAAATTAAAAATGAGGAGCCCCTGCTTAATAAATGGAGAGATTTCGGCTGGCATACTATAGAGGTGGACGGGCACAGCTTTGACGAGATAATCAACGCGCTTGATGAGTTTGACAGCATTAAAGGCAAACCCACCTTTATTCAAGCCAATACTGTAAAAGGAAAAGGCGTATCATTTATGGAAGGCCAGGCTAAATGGCATGGAAAGGCCCCTAAAACAGATGAATTAAAAACAGCACTTAAAGAATTGGGTTTTTGAAATGATTGCTTGCTCACATAAGGGAACTATCTTTTCTCTCATTCCCGTTCCGAAGCATCAGGACTCCGAGGGTCGCATCGACAAACCGTTCACAGACAGTCCCCTCATGTATTACGTATCAGTCAAAATAATTTATTGGTTATTTAGTGAAAAATTCTATAGAGGTTAATTATGTATGACATGAAAGCTACTCGTGACGGTTTTGGCGAAGCGCTTGTAGAGTTAGGAAGGAAAAACAAAAAGATAGTTGTGCTTTCAGCAGATCTGGAAGATGCTACACGGGCTGAACTTTTCAAAAAAGCGTTTCCTGACAGGTTCTTTAACCTTGGGATTGCTGAGCAGGATTTAATAGGCACAGCCGCCGGCATGAGCATGGACGGCCTTATCCCTTTTGCCTGCTCATTTGCCGTATTTCTGACAAACCGCGCTTATGACTTCCTCAGAATAACTGTCTGCTACAATAACAGAAACGTAAAAGTTATAGGTTCTCACGGAGGAATCACCGTCGGTCCTGACGGAGGAACTGCCCAATGTCTTGAGGACTTTGCGATAATGCGGGTTCTTCCGAATATGAAAGTGCTCTACCCCGTTGATGCCTTACAGGCAAAAAAAGCAACGCATGCAATAGCAGATCTTGACGGGCCTGTGTATATGAGACTAAGCCGCCCACCCTTCCCTGTTCTGACAAAAGAATCTGATGAATTTATTCCGGGTAAAGCAGACATCATGAGAGAGGGAAATGACATTACAGTTATCGCCTGCGGAATATTGGTCTATGAAGCGCTCCGGGCTGCGGAGACATTATCAAAAGAAAACATTGAAGTAAGAGTTATAAACATGCATACCATAAAGCCGATTGATGAAGAAGCAGTTATTAAGTCCGCGCGTGAGACAGGCGCTGTTATAACAGCCGAGGAACATCAGATTAACGGCGGCCTGGGAAGCGCTGTTGCAGAAGTCCTTGTCAGAAACCAGCCCGTACCTGTTGAGATGGTAGCTGTAAATGACAGCTTCGGGGAATCGGGTGAGCCTGATGAGCTGTTAAAAAAGTATCGCTTAAAAGACGTTAATATAATTAGTGCGGTAAAAAAAACACTTAAAAGGAAAAAGAGGAGCTAAACATATGTCACAGACGAAAATCGACGAATTGGCAGGATTCGGACAAAGCATATGGCTGGACAGCATCAGCCGTTCCATGATTGAAACCGGAGAACTTAAAGAATTAATCAGCAAGGGACTGCGCGGCATGACATCTAATCCGACTATATTTGATAAAGCAATAAGTTCCGGCAATGATTATGACTCAAAAATGAAGGAACTGCATAAATCGGGAAAATCCACTTTTGAAATCTATGATGACCTGACAGTTCAGGACATCCAGGATGCTGCTGACCTGTTTAAGCCTGTATACGAAAAAACTAATGGTCTGGACGGATACGTAAGTCTTGAGATTAATCCTAAACTCGCCTTTCAGACCGAGGAGACAATAAAGGAAGCCAAAAGAGTGCACTCGAAAGTAAACCGTCCTAACCTCATGCTGAAAGTCCCGGCCACTGATGAAGGGTTCGGCGCTATTGAAGAACTACTATCAGAAGGCATTAATGTAAATATCACCCTGATTTTTTCGCTCAAGCAGTATGAAAAAACTGCTCAGGCTTTTTTAAGAGGGATAAAAAACCTACATGATAACAAGGGGGATTTAAGCAGTGTCGCTTCTGTAGCAAGTATTTTTGTCAGCCGTATTGATTCTGATATAGATAAACAGCTTGATAAAAAAATATCAAATGAGCAAAATGAAGATAAAAAAAACAGACTGAAATCCCTTAGAGGGATAGCTGCGGTAGCCAATTCCAAAAGGATATTCCAAAAATATCTGGAAATATTTTCAGCTGAAGAGTTTCAGATGCTTAAAAGTAATGGCGCCAATGTTCAGAGGGTTCTCTGGGGCTCTACAGGGACCAAGGACCCGGACTACAGCGATATTAAATACGTTACCGAACTTATCGGCAATCCCACTGTAAATACTCTCCCCCGGAAAACACTCGATGCCTTTTTAGACCACGGTATATGCGAGGAGACCTTGACTCAGGGTGTAAAGGAAGCAAATGATGCAATCAGCGCTCTAAAGGCTTTTGGGATCGATATAGATGAAGTCTGCGCGAAACTACTTGATCAGGGAGTAATATCCTTTGAAAAATCCTTCAGCTCCTTATTAAAAACAATTGAGACAAAAAACAGTTAAATAGTTTTTTCACACTGCTACAGACATTAAAAACCTGAATAACATGGTCCAGAAAAAATCTGATTCAACACTAAATAAAAAACGGGGTGAGAAGTACTGCGATATTACGCCTGAAAAAATAGATATTGACCCCTTTACAATGATAATATTCGGCGGTTCCGGAGATTTGAGTAAAAGAAAGCTCCTGCCGACTCTTTACCATCTATGCCATGACCAGAACCTGCCTGATGAATTCTCTATTATAGGGGTCGCTTCAACCGACAGGTCTGATGAAGACTACCGAAAACTCGTGGGAGATGCGATAAAAGAATTCAGCAGAGACAATATTAATAATGAATGCTGGGAAAACTTCAGCAGGCACCTGTTTTACATATCAGGCAGTTTTGATGATGCTCACACTTACGAAAAAATTTCCCGAAAACTTGAACAGATCTCAAAATCTGCAAAAAAAGGCACCAGGGAAATTATTTATTATATGGCTGTACCTCCGGGGTTTCTGCCGCCAATCATCGAAAAGCTGTCAACCTGCAAGCTCTGTCAGGGAACATTCAATACGCGTCTTATTATTGAAAAGCCGTTTGGCAGAGACAGGGCTTCTGCCGCTGAGCTGAACAGGCTTCTCTCAAATGTCTTTGATGAGAACCAGGTATACCGGATAGATCATTATTTAGGCAAGGAAACCGTCCAGAACATCATTTTTTTTCGTTTTGCCAACAGTATTTTCGAGCCTCTATGGAACCGGCGCTACATTGACCATATTCAGATCAGTGTGGCCGAGTCTCTCGGGATTGAAAACAGGGCAAAGTTCTATGAAAAAGCCGGAGTTGTAAGAGACATTGTGCAGAACCATATGATGCAGCTTCTAGCGCTGGTGACGATGGAACCGCCGATTGGTTTTGAAGCGGATTATATTAGAGATGAAAAAGTTAAGGTTTTCAGGACGATGCGCTCAATGGATGATGAATATATTGACAGATACACAGTCAGGGGCCAGTACGGGGCAGGAACAATAAACAGCCAAAAAACGGTCAGTTACAGAAATGAAAAAAATATTACGCCCGATTCAAACACTCCTACTTATTTTGCAGGAAAATTTTACATTGATAACTGGCGCTGGGCCGGTGTTCCTTTTTACCTCAGAACCGGTAAAAGGCTTAAAAAACGTATTACAGAAATAACCATACATTTCAAACAGCCGCCTTTAAGGCTTTTCAGCTCTACATGCGAGATCAGAGAACCGAACCTCCTCGTGCTCGGGGTACAGCCTCACGAAGAGATTTCCCTGCATTTAGGCGTAAAGCGTCCCGGTGTAGGCAACCAGCTCCACCCTGTAAATATGAGTTTCAGTTATGAAAAAGACCTTCCTGACAATGTTCATTTCCCCCTGCCTTATGAACGTTTACTGCTTGACTGCATGAAAGGTGACCAGACCCTTTTTGCGCGCCAGGATGGTATTGAAGCCATGTGGTCTGTAATTGACCCTATTATTAACCGCTGGGACAATACACCAGCTCCTGAATTCCCTAATTACAATGCCGGCACATGGGGACCTGAAGAAGCAAATAACTTATTGATTAAAGACGGCCGCCAGTGGTGGCTATGGTAGCCGTCACAAGTAAAACTCTCTAATGCCCTCCCGATATAAAAAAAACAGGGTCCATATCTTTAGCACTCTTGACAGCTTAAACGCTTTTGCCTTTGAAAAATGGATAGAGGTATTAGAATACGCGATTCTGAAACGGGGACGTTTTGCCGTAGCCCTTTCCGGCGGCAAAACCCCTATAGACCTTTACAAGAGACTGGCAGGCTCAAAAAAGCCATTACCCTGGAATAAAACCCATATTTTTATTGTTGATGAACGCTTTGTGCCTTTTGAACATGACCAAAGCAATTTTCTTATGATAGATCAAACCCTGTTAAGCCAGATTAAAATCCCTGAAGAAAATATCCACCCTGTTTCAACCGAAGAAAACAGTCCGGAAAATTCAGCCTTAAAATACGAACAGGATTTAACATCTTTTTTTAAACTTAAACCGGGTGAATTTCCGAAGTTTGACCTCATACTGTTAGGCATAGGAGAAGACGGTCATACTGCTTCTCTCTTTCCTGATTCTGAGTTATTAAGCGAAACCCGACGCATGGCAGTTCAGGTCTCGCATGCAGATACATTAATCAACGAGAGAATAACCCTCACCCTGCCGGTAATTAATAATTCCAAAAATATTATCTTTTTAGCGTCTGGGAGCGGTAAGAGCGCCGTTCTAAAAGATATAGTTGAAAATAGCGACAGCGCCCTGCCCTCTGCTCTTGTTAAACCAAAGGAAGGAAAGCTCTTTTTTTTATTAGATGAGGGCGCGGGCTCTCTATTAACAAAACCATAAAAAAAAGGAGGAGATATTATGGCAAAAGTAGAAGACAACCAGGAAAACGCAAATATCTGCATGAACAACTGCATTTCATGTATGAGCTACCCTGATATTGAAGGTGAGGCCCTATTCTGCGTAAGGGGTAAAAGCAGTGCTGCTGTAACAAAATCAGGCTGCAACTGCAGTCCTTGTGAAGTGCAGGGCAAGTACGGATGCAAGGGTGAATACTATTGCGCAGAAGGCCCGTGTGAGTAAGTCGTAAAGCTGCGAGTTGCGGGTAGAATGAAAAAACAGGAAACGGCTGCAGGATAGAAGTTTGTCGTATTAAGATGAAAATACAGCTTTTTTTGTCCTCCTCCTGTTGCTCTGCTTGAAAAAAAACCATCCTTTCTTTAGAATCTTGCTTAATGAGCATTCTTAAAGAGATACTAAAATATAAAAAAGAAGAGCTTCAAACTGCAAAAAGTCTGGTTCCCTTAGAGGAACTAAAAGCAGGGTTAAAAGATATTGCGCAAGCAAGACCTTTTAAAACGTCTATCAAACGGGGGTCAGACGGAGATTTAAAGCTTATCGCTGAACTTAAAAAAGCTTCTCCATCAAATGGGAGAATAAGAGAGAATTTTGATGTTTCCGGGATCATTTCTATCTATGACAAAAAAAATGTTTCTGCCATATCTGTGCTGACTGAAAAAAAGTTCTTTGAAGGCTGTCTTGAATATCTCGGTACAGCAAGGGAAACGACTGAAAAACCCCTCTTAAGAAAAGACTTTATCTTTGATGAATATCAGGTGTATGAATCAAAAGCAAATGGCGCAGATGCGATACTGCTTATAACCGCTACTCTTGAAAAATCTCAACTTTCCGACCTTCAGGGTCTTGCAAAAGAACTCTCTCTTGAATGCCTTGTAGAAGTTCGTAATCTTAAAGAACTCGACACAGCGTTATATGCAGGCTCAGATATAATAGGCATAAACAACAGGGATTTAAACACATTAAAGATAAGCCTGAATACAACACTTGATCTGCTCAAAGACATCCCTGACAACATTGTCGTTGTAAGCGAAAGCGGGATACATACAAGGGAAGATGTTAAAGCAATTGAGTCAAGCAGAGCAGATGCCATACTGGTAGGAACCATTATTATGAAATCAAGAGATATTGGTGAAAAGATTGATGAGATAATGGGAAGAAAAAATTAACAATTACCCTCTTTACATGGTCAAATACATGTCCTTTGAAATTATATCTGTAAAAATTGTTTTTTAACGCTCTTATAACGTCAAAATCAGCGGGGAGTGCCTGTCCGCCAAATCTTTTAGGACGGATTACTGAATTCGCTGTATAAAATGGTTAGATTCTGATAGCTTTTAGTTTTAAGTTTCTCTCGAGATGACCCTTTGTTTTTTTTAGAGGTCTGTTTGGAGCTTAAGCGGACCGAAAGGGCTAAGACTCGTCTTCAATATTAAATTCCCGCTGCAGTTTATTGTACCGCTTTATGAGTTCATGTTCATGACGTACCTCATCCTGGTAAAATCCTTCAAGAATTCCTTTCAGAACGTTATCATCAGACAGCTCCTTGGCATGCAGGTACATGGCCTGAGCCGCCTGTTCTGCTTTAACGGCCTTCTTGAACGTAAGAAAAAGCTTCCTAATATTCTTTGGCGATTTGCCCAGCATGGATATCCTCCTTTCTATAACAGTTGTTCCTAAAAATCATTCTATCCTGACGCTGCAGATGAGGAGCGCCCGCAGGACGTCTGCTCCATCTGCCGGTTATAAGGCGCCTTGCGCCGAACAACAAATGATCATATGGTTTTTCTTAAGTTATATCAGAAATTACTACTTTAATCAATATAAAATCATTCAATATTATGCGATTATGGTAGTTCGCTGGCTTAATACCATTGAAATTGCAATGATATTAAGAAAATAGTATAATTTGGCATAATCGGCATGGAGTAAATTCTGCGAATGGTGAATTCAGGAATTTATTTTTATAACGCCCATGCTAAGCTGCCGAAACCGAGTAACGGTTTTCGGTCATTTCGGTCAGTTTGAGCGCCTTGTTAGATATTAGCATTCGACGTTCTTCATGCTCTCCTGCTCTATCTGACACCGAGATTGCAAGTGTTACAAGCGAGCCTGCGAAGTTGTGCTCTTCCATCTAACATGTTCGTATACACCGCTCCAGTACATGCCGAAGGAAAAGGCGAATAACAATTCCTCCAGGGGCATAGTAAATATACTTATACCTGACAATGCATCAAGGTTCCATACGCGGTCAACATAACCAGAAGCTGTCCATTCAAGAGCCAATAGAAAAAATACGTAGAAACTTAGAAACAATAGGCCGCCAATCCAGGTTTTTGTTTTCAAATCTGGACGACACCATATGGTCGCAACTGCACCAATAAACATTGCTGCTATACCTGGATAAATTGGATTCCATGGCAGAAAATACAAAACTGGAAAGACAATGAAAGGTGAGGCCAATATTTGTTTATGAAAGCGGTGACGCTTATGGTGCCTGGCCATATCGCGCATAGGTTGAGGGACTTGCCCCGCAAACACATTATATAATACGGCACCAACTCCGCCGATACCGAAACAAAAGATCAGGCTTTCAATATCAAAACCAGTACTGATTGCCAAATCAAACAAACTCGGTGGCGACCAGTATTCTGGCACAAACAGAGGCTCAGTAAGACCAAAAAACATCGTATAAATGCTAGCCCACCGCATAGCTTTTCGATGGACAGGAAACATAAGATATAAAATCAACCAGGGAATTAAAAAAGCACTCGACCATACAAACCAGATATATTGATCAGAAATCATAATTATCTTTATTCATATCTGCGGGGTCAGCATCAACATCTGTGCATCTGTTGGACCAGGCCTAAATATTGAGATATTTAATTTCAACTCTTAAGTCTGACCTCATTTATTTCTATATTTTCCAAGACCCCATCTTTTTATAATAATTATTTCGGTAAAGATATTTTTTCGCCTTTTTCATTTATGCGAACAAATGTTACATGAGTAGAAAAAATTAAATCCTTTTTATCGCTCTCACTATTACCCCGCAATACACTTACAAAATACTGAACAGTGGTATTTCCCTGTTTTGCCTTCCTGGAAATAAATTTCAGTATAGTCCCTCCTTTTACACTTTTCCTGAATTCAACTTTATCAAGTCCAATTGTGACAAAATTACATCCCGGATAATCCAAGCTTGCAGCTATCCACGCATATTCATCTACCCATTTGAGTAAATAGCCTCCAAAAAGATAACCATAATGATTTAAGTGTTCAGGAAGTACTAATTTGTGATTTTCCATGTTATTTAATAATTTCTAAGACTTATCAGGTCTTGTTTCCTGCATTTTCATATTACCACTTCTGCAATTTATTAAAGAATAGTAAATCCCGAGATAATCTTCAACCTCTTTTTGCAAAAAGCAAGACACCATTTTATCCTTGCTGGCAATTTTCTTTTTCTAAAACAGAGAAAATTGCTCTCTCGGCTTCCTTTACCCCTTTTTGATTTTTTCTTTCAGCCCAATACCCTTTAGGCAATTGATTCTGGTTGTCAGTTTTATTCGCCAAATTTGGTTTGAAAATCTTCACCGGGTCTGCCCCGGTTCGAGTACGCCGAATTCCAGGGCCTCGCCACTTGATTTATCCACAATAACATAGCTCTGATATGTCCCTCCGCCTTCAGGCACCGGGAAAGTAAAAAAGACAATATATGTCTCTCCCCTGTCATCAACATCAACAGGCACATCATCCGAAAAACTCGGCTTTCCTATAAGAGTCAGCGAAGCAATTTCAATAGCTTTATCTTTTGAAATCGCACTGCTGGTGTCCTGACAGCCTGTTATGAAGAATATGCAGGCAAATAAAAGGATAAAAGTAATTGAAAGGGTTCTCATTACTTTGTTCTAATAATACAGCAAATGGTCATGTTTTTATATATTGTCTGACAGACTAATAACCGTATTGCTCCTGTAATTTCTGAACTTCGTCAACTTCTTCATTAAAAGGAGAATTTCTCTCTATTGCTTCTTTTCTTTCCTCCCGGAGCTTTTTCATATCCTCGGGGCCCAAGTACTGTATCTCTCCACCTGTATCACCTATGACTGATGATTTTTTACCTGACGGTTCTTTTTTATCATGACTCGATGTGTCAACGTCGTAGGCAGAAGCCGGTGTTTTGTGTGTTTCAATACCCGTATCAGTTTTTGAAGCACAGCCAACAGTTATCATTGATACAATGGCCATTATTAAAACAGTTAGCAATAAAAATCTCATAATGTCCTTCCTCCATTTATTAATGCCCATCTGTCGTAGTCCCGTATACCATATTGTACGGGATCCCGACAAGTCGGGTACCCCCATCTCCTTTCTTGTATATACTGACGGACTCGTCTGCTGTAACTACTTGTTGCATTATATTTTGTACTTATATCAGAAAAAATCAAGTTATTCAATAAGGTATTGTATTACTATGAATAAATTTTTAGGATAAAGTATAATTTAGTGTGCGAAGTTTCTCGCCGTCGCAAAGCCTCGCCATGACGAAGCACGGCAGCGAAGTACAATTATTGTTATGAAAACCGGCATTGAAAAAGCAAATATCCTGATTGAGGCGCTGCCTTATATAAGGAATTTCTACGGCAAAACATTTGTAATTAAATACGGCGGCGCTGCCATGGTTGAGGAAAAACTGAAAGACGCATTTGCCCAGGATATAGTGCTGCTGAATTTTATAGGCATCAAGCCGGTTATAGTGCATGGCGGCGGGCCAAAGATAAACAAGATAATGAAAAAAATGGGGATGGAGCCCACCTTTATACACGGTCAACGCTATACTGATAAGGAAACAATTGATATTGTAGAAATGGTGCTTGGCGGGCTTATTAATAAGCAGATTGTATCCCTTATAAACACTCACGGGGGACACGCGATCGGCTTAAGCGGAAAAGATGGAAACCTTTTAAAAGCAAAGAAAAAGACAATAAGAAAGCGTTCGTATGAGACAGGAACACCGGAGATTATTGATCTGGGTCACGTAGGAGAGGTAGAGAAAGTAAACCCTAAAATTCTCTCCTCAGTCGAAAAAGACGGCTTTATACCCGTCATAGCCCCGATTAGCGCAGGGCCTAAAAACGAAACACTGAATATCAACGCTGATTACGTAGCTGGCAAAATCGCTCACGCCCTGAAAGCAGAGAAATTAATCCTTCTTACAGATGTCGAGGGCATAAAGGACAAAAATAATAAATTGATCCCTGCTCTCGATAAGAAAAAAATTAAATCACTTATATCACAAAAAACAATTTCAGGCGGCATGCTGCCAAAAGTCCAGGCATGCCAGACCGCTCTTAAGGGAGGAGTTAAAAAGACACATATAATCGACGGCCGGATTCCCCATTCCCTGCTTCTTGAGATATTCACTGAAAAAGGAATTGGCTCAGAGATAATTAAATAGCACCGCTTATATTCCTATTAAAGTTTTTTGACCTTCCTATATCCCCATGCGAAAAGCTCATTTGTCATTTTTATTTTAAACCTCATTGATTGTTTTTAGACACTCTCAGATTTAACCTGTCTTTACGCTTTAAAAAATACTGAAAAACAACCTCTGCTACAACCTTATGCCCCTGAGGATTCCAGTGTCTGTCATGTCTAAATGTAAGGAGTTTATCCGGATTTTGAATAAAAAAATTGCTGAAAACAGGCTCAAGATCAAGATAAGAAATGTCCTTTATTTTTAAACAGTCCCGAAGCCGGTTCAGTCTTATATCTTTTTTAATGCTTTGTGTGCCTGCCAGTATGTTAGGGATTAATACTGCTAACAAAGGGGCATCGATTGATAAAGCAACAGATCGTATTTCATCCAGTAAATTACATGTCATAAGCTCACCGGGGATATCACTTGTAAAAATTTCCGAATTCTCTGAGTTTGTTACACTGTCTATAACATCGAGGAAATAATCCTCTATCAGTTTCCCTTTTGCTTTCCTTATCTTAAGGTAGTTCCAGAGTGCCAGTCTTCCGGATAGCCATTTATTAAGCGTCATGCCGTTACTGTCACGGGGCACAGGGACATTCTTCCATGTAATCCTGTGCTCCCGAATATCACCTGCCAGGGGCTTATGATAACCATAGGAGCTGGAACTGACATTATTCCAGACATCAGAATTAAAGTGAACATTCACAATAACAAGATCAGGCTGATACTTAATGCCATCACGCTTAAGCAGTAAGAGTTCCTGATCCTGACCATATCCGCTAACCCCCATATTCAGGACCTCAGCAGAAGATAGCCTGGCACCGAGTATGTCTGAGTACCTTTCATCTTGTTCAACACCATAACCCCACACAAAGGAATCTCCCAGAACAAGCACTCTGTAAGTCCCTTCTTCTTTTCCATATGCATATTCCCGGTCCCTTAATCCCCTTGAATTAATCGAGACAGAAATATCAAAATCAGGCCTGATAAGACGTCCTTTTTTATCGGGGAGATTTATCCATCCGATCCCGGAATCATACATACTGAAAAGTTCACGCTCATTGCTGCTGCCAAGATAAACAGGAAAAATTTTCCTTATACAAAACTCTGAAGCTAATAAAACAAAAGTGAGCGTCAGGCAAAATAGCAATAGATTTATAATTATATTTTTAAGTCTTTTCATCCCGGATTATAAAAAACTTCTCTTATATAATCCAGTCAATTAATGTTCGGTTTCTGATATAATCTCACTACTAACAATAAATACTGTCTTTTAAAATTCTAATCTTACAGGGAGGATTTTTTTATGAAAAGAACCGTAATTTTTGTAGCGATTTGCCTTACCTTTGTCATGATTATAACTGCCGCATTAGCATCTGAAAAATCAACCCCCTCCAAAACAAGACAGATTACAGGTAATGTCACAGCATTAGATATAAACTCCGGTACCATTACAGTTAAAAAGAAAAACCGGGAAGTTACAATGAACTTTGAAGAAATGACCCGAGTAATTGAATGCACACCAAAACCTGACTTTTCTGTAATAAAAGTCGGCGACAGAGTGACAGCTAAATATAAGGAAACAGTCAATAAGAATACGGCAAAATCCATTACTATAAAAAAATAGTGGCCGGGATAAACCGGCCCCTAAAGCAACCACCTAGAATCTGATTCTCACCTTGTATTTTAACTTTGCCTCCTTATCCCTGGGCACGGGGATTTCAAACTCAGCAGTAAACGCCTCTGTCTTATCATAATCATAATTTGTCCGGAGCATTTTCCAGTCACCGGGAATTGGCTCAACCACTCTTACAACTATATTTTCCCTTTTATGGTTTCTTAGTGATATTTCAAAACCTGCTTCATAAGTATCGGATGCTATCTTTTTCCAGCTTGTCTGCTTTCTGCTCCCTATAACATCAAAGGCATCTCCAAGCTTGATCCTTATTTTTTCATCCTTTGGTGTATGGTCAATTGAATCTTCGCCTGCAAACTGGAGGCTTCCCTCTTTATCATTTTTATACACCCTAACGGTACCTTTTGGAAGCGGGATGCCGAGATTATGCTTTGTTGTATTTAAAATCTCTACAAAGACCCCTACTTTCTGGTTTGATATTTTTTCACCGTGCCGGCTGCGGTAATAATAGCGAGCCCCGTAATAAAGAAACTCTTTTTTCACCGGGATTTTATCAGCCTTTACAAGACTGATCTGTTTTGTCTGGTTGTTTTTTATAGTGGATGGTCTTTGAAGAGTGTAAATGTGATACTCAAAAAACTCATCCTGCTTAAACCGCTCCTCCCTGGCCATTGATTTGGCCGCCATTACCATTCTTTCTCTATATTCATATGCGTCCCTGACTCTATTAACATCACCGGCAACAAGCTTCAGCTTTGCATTTCTGTACGTTGTACCGCTTCTATTATCAATCGTCACCCATGCTGAAAGGTCAGCCATGTCATCCTTATCATTCAGGGTTACAACATAATCAGCAAGCCAGTTAATGCCGTTTGTTAAATATGATACTTCTACTTTTTGCTTTGAAAAAAGGGTATTTTTAAGAAGCCATACAAGTGTGGGTTTTGAAATAAGATCATCGGGCACCCCTGGAAATATGATCCTTCCGGGATATCCATACGTTATCTCATCCCCTATTTTAAATATAGGGTTGCCATTGTTTGATAAAAGTATGGCTTCAACTACGTTTTCTCTTTCAGTATAAGGGTTCATGTTATAGAGCTTTACCTTTTTACCCACGTATTTATCAAGCAATTTCTGAGGGTTTAATAAATCATATTCATAGTTCTGCTCAAGTATGCTGAGGCTGTCATAATTTTTCAGCGACCTTATGTAAACACTTGTCGGTATAATCTTTGACGCAACATCCATAAACCTGAGCTCACTTATCCCCCTGCCAAGTTTAATTTCCCTGATGTCTTTAACCAGCCCGAGGTTGATGTTATAGACTGTCAGAGCTACTCCGGTCTGGTCATTCAGATCCGTGGACATGGTAAAAAGCTCCATACCCGGTTTTCCTGCCTCTGCCCTGCCGCATGCAAACACTATAAGTACAACCAGAATCATACTGATACTGCCAAGCTTTAAGCCATTCAGCCTGCGCTCTCTTGTCATTTTAATCCTCCTTTTTAATTTAATAAGTTTTATTTCTGTCCAATCTTAGTTAATTAGACATGGGAGGACTTAAAAAAGTTCCAAAGCACAATTATTTTTATTTTTAGAGGGGTTAGAAAGAAGTCTATTCTATGTCTGAGGGTATTTTCTGAATCTCTATTCTTATCTTTAGTTTGCCCTGCATAGGTGATAAGCCATCTGTCACTTTTACTTCTCCTGAATATCCAAGTCTTTTTCTTAACTCGTCCAATTTATCAGAATCGAGCTCTGCAATGAGAACATCTTTGTCAGCTAAAGAGATTGATTCAAGAATTCTTCCCTCAAGCTCTTTAACGATTTGTTCTGTCGATTTTATGCCTTCTATAATATTTTCAGCTAAAAGAGTTAAAACCATATCTGCTTTTTTGCCTTGAACAAAAGCAAATCCGTTCTCAGGCGGTATTATCTTTTTTTGTTTAGTAACCACCTGACCTAATGCTTCATACGGCTTTCTGACAGCCGGCCGTTCTTCTTTAAAAGCAGGCGCCGTCTTATACAATTCAGCTCTGCCTGTGAAAACATCTGCTTCTTTATCAAACTTATGCTCTTGAGCCAGTTCATATTTCAGAGTTTCCTGCACTTCTACAGATGCAGGATGTTTTTTATCCTCATCCAGCTCTGCCTTTGGAACCTCAGCATCTGTCGCCGGTCTGCGGGATTTTTGCCCGGGTCTGTCTGCTTTATCCGCGACTTTTTCCTCTAAAAAACCTCCGGTTTCAACCCTGCCTGACAGCACTTCTGTATATTTCATCTCAGGCTCAACTGTCTTAAACACATAAAAAGCTGTCACAGCTATTGCCAGAGTTGCAACAATTTCTATTGGGATTTTTATATGAAGGGGGAAAAAGAGTTTCTGTAGAAATCCTCTTTTCTGTCCGGCCTCTTCCCTGATCCTTGCCATAGTCTTCTGCTTAAGCCATGAAGGCGGCTCAACAGCATCAATACCCTGTGTAAACGCTATAGTTTTTTTGAGCTCATCCAATGAAAGAGCGCATTTTGAGCAAGTATTCAGATGCTCATCAATCTGCAATCTTTCCTCATCAGAAAACAGATTTTCTATATAATCTGATAATTTTTCTTTTATCTTTTTACATTCCATGTTATGCCCCTCAATAATAATATATGGCAGGGAATAGACCTTTAACGGTTTGTCGATTCGACCCTTTGCTCCCGCCGAATCGAGACGAGCCTGCCTGCTCGCCTCGATTCGGCAAAGCGGGCAGGCAGGAATGAGTGAAATGTCTGTTTCCTGTCATATATGCCTCAAAAATTTGAACCGATTACTTTTTTCAGACAGTCTCTTACAGCCTCTCGCGCCCTGTGAAGCCTCGATTTAACAGTGCCTGAAGCCGTTTTCAGCATAGCACTTATCTCATCATAAGAAAAACCCTGTATATCTCTTAGCACTATTACCTCTCTGAATTCAGGTTCAAGTAAATTGATACACTCCTGAACATTCTTGACAATCTCTCTTTTTTCAAGTTTATGCAGTGCATTAAGATCATTCGACTCGAACTCCTTTTTAACCTGACCGTTTTCAGTGCTAACCGGATCGTCTATTGAATAGCGCTCGCGATAAGACCGGTTCTTTATCTGCTTAAACCTGTTTTTTGACAGGTTTATGACGATCGTATAAAGCCAGGTGGAAAACTTTGACTTACCCTTAAAACCCTTTATATTTTTATATACAGAAACAAACGCATCCTGTACAACTTCAGCAGCTTCGTTGTAATCTCCGATCATTCTTAAAGAGATATTAAACATTTTTTTCTGATATTTCCTTACAATTTCCTCAAATGCGTCTGTATCGCCCTTTTGACAGCTAAGGACAATTTCATAATCTGTATCAATATTTGAGCGCTTCTGTTCTTTCATTATATTAGACAGTCAAATAATGTAAATTGTTCCGCTTACCTTTTGTGTTTTATTCCCCCATACGAAAGTTCATGTTCCCTTACGGAAACCTGAATGTATAGAGTGAAGATTCTTTTTTATATTCGCTCATGTACTCTTGCTATTCATTTGACAGGAGAGTGAGTGAGGTCGCAGGGTATAAAGTTAATTCGTGTTTGAAGAGCGCAGGGCTGAGTTTGAATTAATTTAACAGCTTCCCCGGGTTGGATCGACCCGGGTATGGGGTGGGACCCCATTTTTAGTTCTTTTAAATCTTTCAGATATAATAGAAACAATAACCACCCCTCTTATTTTTGAAGTTTTTTAACAACTCTTGACTTGTCAGCCAGTATCCCCCGTGTGCTTAACAGGACATACGCAGTTTTACCCTCAACACCATATTGAACCCTGTACCATGAACCAAGACTCCTGACAAAAAGACCTATAAAAACAAACAGACACGCAACCCCTACCATCCAGACCCCGGGGTCTTTCCTGTAACTTAAATACGATGCCTCATTATAATCCCTGAATTCAAACACAGCTCCTTTTGCTTTAAGGCTCGACCCAAGGACAAGTTCTCCAAGCACCACTCTTGCCGAAGGGCTGTCCTCAGGTATGTAATACAGAGTTGTAAAAGGAGTAATCTTCTCTGTTGCTCCGTTTCGCCTGAAAAGGGTCCCCAGCTTAAGTGAACCGAGAACAAATTTACCTTTTACGTTTTTCACCTTAAAAGGGTATCGCATTTCAACTTCAATTGTTTCCCCCTTTTCATCTTTAGAGGATTTTGCATACGTCTTTTCGCCGTCTGAGCGTATAAAAAGCTCGGCCTTCTGTTCATAACCCATCTGATAAAGTGTAAGCTCTCCTGTTCTAAAGGGCCTGTTTACCCACAGTTTCGCATCCAGAGTGCTTCCTGCGGGTTTTTTAACATATAGGCTTGTAAGCCATTTTTTGGGCATATAGGAAAATCCTTTTTCAGACGGCTCTATTTTTTTAATCCCTATCCCCAGAAGCAGTTTTTCGACCTTATCTACGGGGTAATCGATTCTTAATCCCTGGTAATACTCTGTAGTGAATTCTTTAAGTGTAAGGACATATTCTTCTTTTTTGCTCTCCTCTGGCAGTGTTACTCCCATACTGCCTTTAAACCGGTTCCACCTCGTATCTTTGCTGTAAAGTGAAATGGTCTCTGGTTTGCCCGGATAAAGAATAACTGCTTTTTCAACTGCAAAAAGTGCTGTAAGAAAAAAACCGATAATAGCAATTATTATCCCCACATGATAAAACCATGAAAGCCACCAGTATTGCAGGCCTTTTTCAAATATTTTCACTCCGTCACCGGCTTCCTCTTTCATTTTAAACCCAATTTTCCTGAGCCTGCTCTTAATATCGGACTTTTTATCTGAGTTTTTAAAAGTGATGACATTCGGATGGGTCTTTAATATCTCAAAACTCAGAGGTTTTCTCTTGAATTTCAGGAATATTTTCAACCGGTCGTAAATACACACAGCAAGATTTACAGCCAGAACACCGGTCGCAAAAATAAACAGGGGAGACATGAAAATATCGAGAAAATCGAAGGTTCTTACAAGAGCTACATACTTCCCGCCAGCCTCAATATAGTCCTCAATCTCGTTACCTTGAGGGAAAATTGTCCCTATTAAAAATATAATCCCCAAAAATGAGAAGATATAAACAGATGTTTTCAGTGAAGAGAATAATTTATACAGCATAGGTATGTATACTCGGTATATTCAGAAGTTTGGTAAGCCAGTTAACCCCTAAAAATGTCATTATCATACATATGAAACCCAGGATATTTAACATTGATGCGGGTAAACCCTTCCACCTGCCAATTGCCTTTGTATGAAGATAGAGGGCATAAACAAGCCAGGTTATAAGTGACCATGTTTCCTTAGGATCCCATGACCAGTATCTTCCCCATGCATCGTTTGCCCAGGCAGCGCCCGAAAAAATAGCAAAGGTTAAAAGGGGAAAACCTAAAAGTACGAGCCTGTGAGTCCACCTGTGAAATTCTTCATCAATATAACCGAAAATCCCGGGAGATTCATCTATGGGAGTTTTAAATTTTAAATAACAGACTTCAACTGAAAAACTGACTACGAACACAGCATAAGCCAGAAAAGCGACTATAACATGCGCTTCATACCAGGGACTCTGAAGCGCAGGAGGTATGGGCGCTATTACAGGACTGCGGGTAAACAGGCTGTAAAGGCATGCGGCCCCTGCAATTCCGGAGATTATAAGTCCCGGCAGATAGACTTCACGCCATTTGCTCTGAACATAAAGATACGTCGCGTTTACTGACCATGCAAACCATGAAAGTGTCTCATAAAGAGTCTGGAAAGGGGGTCTCATCCCTTCAAATGTTCTAAAGATTATTAATAAGGTATGTACAGCTACTGTGATCCAGAGTCCTGATGTTAACGCCCTGCCGACACTGCTTTTTGAAGATATAAGATATACAACCCCTATCAGAAAACATACAATATAAAGCAGTGAGACAACCCAGAAAAGTCTGAGTTCAACACTCAAAAAAAATGCGTCTTTTACCAATATTGCTTCAGCCGACATAATTAGAAATAGTTGTTTAGTTAAAATCGGGCAGTGTATAAAGTATTATCACCATTTCTCTTTCAATAATACTTTTTCCTGATCAGCCACAACAACAAGAACAAATTTCTCCGGATTAAGGTATTTTTTTGCCACTCTGAGCACATCTTCTTTTGTCACTCTGTTAATATAAGTCGGATAGAGATCTATATAGTCAATTCCGAGCCCGTAATGCTCAACAGCAATAAGAAAACCAGCTATACGCCGGCTGGTTTCTATCCTGACAGGAAAACTTCCTGTGAGAAACGCCTTTGCATCTGAAAGTTCAGAATCAGATACCGGCTGTGTCCTTATTCTTTTAACCTCATCCAATATTTCCTTAATTGCCGTATTAGCAGATTCATTTTTGGTCTGAAGCCCGATCCGAAAGTATCCTCCATACTTGTTTGCTGAAAAAAAACTGTGAACATCATAAGCTAGCCCTTTATCCTCCCTGATATTCTGAAAAATCCTTGAACCGAAACCTCCGCCTCCAAGTATGTAGTTCATAACAGATATAGAGTAATAATCCGGATTATTCCTTTTTACTCCTAAATGCCCTAATACGATATTTGCCTGTGTAAGGTCTTTGTCTATGATGATAGTCTTCTTTTTTTTGCTTTTTTCAGGTTCAAGCGAAGAAAAGGTCTTAAGTTTTCGGGGTTCCCATTCTGAAAAGTATTTTTCAAGCAGCCCTCTTACCTCTTCATGGGTTATATCTCCCACAACTGACATTACGGCATTGTTAGGGATATAATATGATGAATGAAAATCGATAAGATCAGGCCTCTCTATCCTGTCGAGTGTTTCATCACTGCCTGACAGTACCCGTCCGTAAGAATGTCCGCCAAATACTGCTTTCTTAAATTCCTTTGACGCTACAAACCCGGGATCTTCTTCTCTGGACTTTAAGCTACCCTTAATGCGCTCCCTTTTTTTGTCCAGTTCATCCTCCGGGAACGTAGGATTTATAATTATATCCGAAAGCAGATTAAAACCCAGATCTATGTCTTTTTTCAGGACTGAAAGATTCACTGTAATATAGTCACCGCCGCCGGAACCATTCAGGGACGCCCCTATGAATTCTATTTCTTCATTTATCTGCGCGGCTTTTCTTGCTTTAGTACCTGAGGAGAGAAGTGCTGCTGTCAGGTTGGCCAGCCCCGCTTTCTCTTTAGGCTCTATTAAACTGCCGGCTTTAATGCCTACACTAACTTTAACAATGGGCAGGTTATGTCTTTCAGCTATCATAAGGATCAGGCCATTAGTGAGAAAATCCTTTTTAACATCTAAAGCGGCATAAACATCCGACAACAACAATGAATGAATACTGAACAGGCATAAAACGAACAGGAAAAAGACTCGTTTGGTTTTTATTGATTTTTTGTTTTTCATTTTGATATCCCTTGATTATCAGCGCTCTTTACCGGGATTAAGATACCCACAGTCCTTTTATCTTCAACCAGATATTTTCCGGCAGCAGCACGTACTTCCTCAGGGGTAACATTTCTTATACCTTCAAGGTATTTGTCCTTTAGCCTCCAGTCACCCAGCATTTCAAATAACGCCAAAATCTCGGCCTGAAAATAAATAGAATCCTGCCCCATAATAAATGATGACTCTATCTGATTTTTTGCTTTTTGCACTTCTCTATCTGAAGGGGCAGTCGATTTTATCTTTTCCACTTCATCATATAACGCCTTTTGAACTTCATCTATTGCCCTGCCAGGCAATGCTGTCCCGTAAAGATAAAAAAGAAATGGGTACTTTCTGAAATTGCTGTACCCTGCGCCTGCTGAAAGAGCGATCTGTTTTTCATCAATCAGGCTCCTGTAGATCCTTGCGCTCTTGCCGCCCGAAAGCACTGTTGCAAGCACTTCAAGCGCATAGCTGTCCTCATCAAGAACATTCGGCGTTTTATAGACACTGAATACATAAGGCAGTTCTGCCTCTTTTTTGACAAATACTATCTTTTCTCCTCTCTGCTCCGGTTCCTTGATACTGATTTCTCTTATATTATCCCCTGCTGGAATATTGCCAAATTCTTTTCTTATCTTCTTTATTATGGAATCTACATCAACATTACCCGCAACAACTATCAATGCGTTATTTGGAACATAGTGCGTTCTGTAGTATCGGAGCAGATCATCTCTGGTTATTCCGCTTATATCAGACATCCAGCCAATAACGGGTGATCTGTACGGGTGGTTTTTAAAAGCAGCGGCTATAACTTCCTCATACACAAGATTCTGAGGGTCGTCTTCATAACGCATCCTTCTTTCTTCCATAACAACATTGCGCTCAGAAAGAGTCTCCCCGGGATCCAGAATCAGGTTGCGCATCCTGTCAGCTTCAAGTTCAATCGAAAGATGGAGCCTGTCAGGAGCGAGTTTCTGGTAATACACTGCATAGTCTTTGCTTGTACCGGCATTATCAATCCCGCCTGCCCTTTTTATAGTCTTTGAAAAAATCTTTGCACCATACTTGCTCGTACCCTTGAACATCATGTGCTCAAGCAGATGACTGAGTCCGGTTTTCCCTGCCTGTTCATTTACTGAGCCGGCATTGTACCATATCTGAAATACGGCAAGAGGCGCGCCGGGATCTCTAATTACAAAGACTTTAAGGCCGTTCCTCAGCACCTCTTCATACGGGGCGTCCTTTTCATCTTTTTCAACAGCCGTAATTGTATGAGCACAGCCGGCCTGCAAAAAAAGTGTTAAGAGTATAATAATTAAAAACAAATTTTTCATGCCTTTAAATAGTAACAAAGATAAAAATTGAGGTCAAATTCTATCAGATTGTCGAAAATTTTGACAATACATTATTTCAAAGATAAAATCCATTCAATATATATAGATGAATGCAACCTTCTTTGATAATCTGTGCAATCAGGACCGCTGCAGCCGCATTAAGAGGTCTTGCCAATAAAAAAACAAACATGCTAATCTTTTAATCAATGGGAATCAGCGAAGCATTAATGTCTGTTCAGCAAAGAATTAATAATTCTGCTGTTAAAGCAAGGAGGAATTCTGATAATATAAGACTTGTTGCTGTTTCCAAGACCGTTGAATTAGAGAAAATTATTGAAGCAGTCAAATCAGGAATATCTATTTTAGGAGAAAACAGGGTTCAGGAGGCAAGAGAAAAAATTTCAAACTTTAACAACCTGACTCAGGATTCAATGGTCAAATGGCATTTAATCGGAAATTTACAGAAAAACAAGGCCAAAACAGCGGTTCAACTGTTCGATTTGATACAATCTGTTGACTCCCAGGACCTTGCAGAAGAATTAAACAGACACGCCATGAAGGCAGGGAAAAAACAGAAAATTCTTGTGCAGGTTAGTCTGTCAAATGAAAAGACAAAACACGGAATATTAGAAGGTTATCTTATTGACCTGCTTGATAAAATCAGCAATATGACAAATCTTAACCTACAGGGCCTAATGACTATCCCTCCTTTTTTTGATGACCCGGAAAAAACAAGACCATATTTCAGCAGACTCAAACATATAGCTGACAGATTAGTCGATAAAGGATATCCTGTACATGAACTGTCCATGGGGATGTCAAATGATTTTGAGACCGCCATTGCAGAGGGTTCCACAATGGTAAGAGTAGGCACAGCAATTTTCGGTAAACGTAGCACAGATTAAAACAGACATATAAGGAAAATAAATTGATTAAAATAGGTTTTATAGGCGGCGGGAACATGGCGGCAGCCATTTTAAAGGGTGTTCTGGCTACAGGCATACAGAATATTCTCATTTCTGAACCCCGCGAAGTAAGGAGAAACTATCTGCATCAGCATTATGGGGCAAATACAACAAAAAACAACAAAGAAGTTGTATCGAACTGCGATATCATAGTCCTTGCGGTTAAACCGCAAGACATGCAGACAGTTCTTGATGAAATCAGTAATTCCGTTACAGAGGATAAGACCATTGTCTCAATCGCCGCCGGCATTACACTGTCTCATTTGTCATCAAAACTAAAGACCAGGAAACTCATCAGGGTTATGCCTAATACACCTGCACTTGTACAGGAGGGAATGACAGTTATATCCTTATGTGAATGTATTTCAGACAAGGAAATCTCCTTTGTTAAAGAGATGTTTATGTCTATAGGAAATGTGATCATGCTGCCTGAAAAACATATGGACGCGGTTACCGCCCTTTCCGGCAGCGGGCCCGCATTTCTCGCATTGTTTATCGAGTCAATGGTCGAATGCGGCATAAAGATGGGGCTGGACAAAAATGATGCCCTCACACTTGTTATCCAGACCGCTCTGGGCACTTCAAAATTACTGGAAAAAGGGATCAGTCCAGCTAAACTGATAAAGATGGTCGCGTCCCCCGGAGGTACCACAGATGAAGGGCTTAAGGTATTTGAAAAAAAGAGGCTTAAGGAAACTGTTATTGCCTCTATTGAGGCGGCGCAAAAAAAATCTAAAGAGCTCGGCAAAAAATGACTGGATGCCGGATTATTTAATTATATGAGATCTAATGTTTATTTTTGGTGATATGCTTTCAGGTATTGTGACAATTCTCATTAAACTTCTTGAAGTTTATAAATGGATAGTAATAATTGCGGTTCTTATAAGCTGGGTTAACCCTGATCCTTATAACCCCATTGTTAGATTCCTTTATTCTGTCACAGAACCGGTATTAAAACACATAAGGAGATTTATTGGTCACAGATTAAGACCTTATTTAGGACCTATAGATATTTCCCCTATAATTCTAATCCTTATTATTATTATAATTCAGTCGTTTCTGGTAAGGTCTGTCGCAAATAATATCCCATATTAAAAGTCATTTGTTAGTTTAAAGGAGGTTGGTCAATCATGAGAATCACACCGTTAGACATTCAGCAAAAACAGTTCCCTGTAAAATTCAGAGGGTTTGACGAAGAAGAGGTGGATGCATTTCTTGAACTTGTAAGAGAGGAGATGGAGGAGCTTTTAAGGGATAATTCAACTCTGAGAGAAGAGTCAAAAAAACTGGAAAAAATGTTAAAAGAATATAGAAATATTGAAACTACCCTCAGGGATACCCTGATAGCCACTCAGCAAATGGTAGACGAGTATAAGAACAACGCTAAAAAAGAAGCTGAACTTATCAGAAAAGAAACAGAGCTGAGGGGTGAAGAAATGTTGAGAGAAGCCCAGGAACAGGTCGTTAAAATCCATGAGGATATAGCGGATCTCAAAGGGATAAGAAGGCACTTCAAGGAAGAACTAAGAAGGCTTATCGAGAGCCACCTGAGGATGCTGGAGTTTGACAAAGAAAGGGAGGAAGACGCTCCTGATGAAGTTTAAATCTCTAAAAGGCATTCAGGACATATTCCCTCCTGAAATATTTATCTGGCAGAAAATAGAAACACAAGCCAGAGATATCTTTAAAAGATACGGATATCATGAAATCAGGCTTCCCATAATCGAAGCAACGGATATCTTTTCCAGAAGTATAGGCAAGACAACCGATATAGTTGAGAAGGAGATGTACACCTTCACGGATAAAGGCGGTCGCAGTGTCACCTTAAGGCCGGAGGGCACAGCTTCCTTTGTAAGGGCGTTCGTTCAAAACCACCTCTACAACGAACCTTCCCCTCAGAAATATTTTTATCTCGGCCCCATGTTCAGATACGAAAGACCTCAGGCCTTCAGGTTCAGACAGTTCTACCAGATTGGCGTTGAGGCCCTGGGGACTGAAGATCCAAAACTTGATACTGAAGTAATATCTCTACTTTCAGCTATTTTAAATGTGATCGGGCTTCAGGGTGTTAATTTTGAAATTACTTCTATCGGCTGTAACAGCTGCCGTCCAGAATATAAAACAGCCCTTAAAAAAACCATTAAAAATAAACTGGATAAGTTTTGTGAAGACTGTCAGAGAAGATATGAAGCCAACCCCTTAAGAATACTTGACTGTAAGGTCCCATCATGTATTACAGCGCGGGAAAACGTTCCTGCGATAATAGATTTTCTGTGCCATGAATGCGATAAACATCTTGAAGGCCTAAAGCTTTACCTGCACCTTTTAAAAATACCCTATATTATAAATCCAAATATAGTCAGGGGACTTGACTATTACACAAGAACAGCTTTTGAGGTAACAAGTGAATCTCTGGGCAGTCAGAAAGCTGTTGCCGCAGGCGGCCGGTATGACGGGCTTGTGGGTGAATTCGGCGGCCCCCCCTCCGCAGGCATTGGATTTGCCATAGGCATGGAAAGGATTATCCCTCTTTTAAAAGAATCTTTATTTCAAAGAGATTATCCTGATCTGTTTTTCTGCTCATTGGGCCAAAAAGCTTCTGAAAAATGCATTGCTCTGACAGAAAAGCTGAGGGCCGGCGGGCTCTGGATAGAAATGAACTATGACAGTTCCTCACTTAAAAGCCAGATGAGAAAAGCTGACAGGATAGGGGCTCAAAATGTCATAATTATAGGTGAGAACGAACTGAAAGAGGATAAAGCCAAAATAAAAAGAATGCGCGATAAAAAAGAGGCTGTAATCGCACTTAACACCGGGGACATATTGAAAGCATTACGTGAACCCCGTTAGAGAAAATGAGCCGTATCTCTAATGGGGTGAACCCCATTAGAAGAACGTCTTCCCTGCCTTAGTCGTATAAATTTCAAACTGAAAGGTTCACACTGGACCTTCTAACGGGGTGAATGAAAATAGAATTGCCTCAGAGTAGAATAATCTGCAAGCAGACCCTCTTCAGACATTACGGGTTTGCTTCCCGCTATTTTAAATTTTATCCTGAAGCCCTACCGTGTTATTTACCCCGTTAGAGAATATCAGCGTATCTCTAATGGGGTTGACCCCATTAGAAGTAAACCTCTTTGGAATCTCACTGTTTTTCTAACGGGGTTACTCAGACAAAGTAAAAGAATATTGTATTGATTTTATATACAGCACTGAAAATGATATAATAAAACCTTGGAAAAGCCTGTTTTACCGGAATCAACAGTACAAAAAATCTTGAGCCTGTAAATACTGAAAAATAACACTCAAAGGATAAAAGTGATGAAAAAAGTGCTTGTAGTTGACGATGAACCCTTCATTTTGATGATTATTGAAGATAAACTTACAAAAGCAGGCTATAAAGTAATTACAAAGAGAACGACTACAGATATAATTGATTGCATAAAATCCGACAAACCCGACCTGTTAATCCTTGACTGGGTACTTCCCGGCAAAAGCGGTATAGATATTTGTAATGAAATTAAACAGAACCCGGAAATCAGTTCAATACCTATTTTTATGCTTACTGCAAAAGGACACGAAGCAGATGAGGAGCTGGGATTTAAATGCGGAGTTGAGCACTATATCACAAAACCCTTCAGTCCGAAGGCTCTGCTCCATCTTATCGAGGATATGATCGGGAAACCCTGACAATACATAACAAAACCTTATGAATAACAAAAACAATAATAATGTTGAACAGCTAAAAAAAGATCTCCGTCTTACTGTTGAAGAGCTCAGCGACGCATATGAGGAGATTTCTCTCCTTTATCACCTTTCTCAAACTTTCACTGGTCTCACTATCGATCAGATCTGCGATATTCTTCTGGATGAAGTCGAAAAAATGCTCGATGTCAAGACAGTGGCTGTTATGCTGCGGGATGAAGACAAAAATGAGGCATATACTGCTGTAAGCACAGGACTATGGCCGTCTGATATGATCTTTACAAAGGATGATAACATCATCTGGAATAATACTGAGAAAAACAGGACTCGGATTTTCAACAATATTAAAGATACTCCTTACGGAAATTTGCTACCCGGAATAAACGCCATTTTTATTTGTCCGCTAATAGGCAAACAAAAGTCTATTGGGACCATTATCACCGGAGAAAAAAACTCGGGAGAGGAGTTTTCATCTCATGACATAAAATTTTTAATGGCTATTTCATCGCAGGCTGCTCTTGCGATAGAGAACGCTTCGCTTCATCAGGAACTGGAAAACTTTTTTCTGGGCACAGTTACTGCCTTTGTTAAGGCAATCGAATCAAGAACCCTCTGGACATACGGTCATTCTGAAAGAGTGACAAAATACTCTATCGCGATCGCACACGAATTAGGCAAGGATATACATTTTATCGAAAAACTTAGAATCTGCGCTCTGTTACACGATATTGGAAAGATCGCAACTCCCATAGAAATTCTCGATAAAAACGGGGATCTGACAAATGACGAATCAATAGAGTTAGACCAGCATTCGCTCACAGGATCTGTAATTCTCGGCGATCTTAAACCTTTTAAAGATATAATTGACGGCATCAGATACCACCATGAAAAATGGGACGGCAAGGGAGTACATGAAAAATTAAAAGGGAAGGGAATCCCGTTAATGGCAAGGATAATCTCTGTAGCTGATTCATTTGACGCTATGACATCCGACAGACCATACAGGAAAAAAATGAGCATTGATCAAGCTATTAAGGAAATTGTAAAGCACTCCGGCAGGCAGTTTGATCCAGGCATTGTTAAAGCATTCATGAAAATAAAGGATTCTCTCCTCCCTTTTGCTTCAAATGTCTAAACCCATAAAGAACTGCACCGGCGTGATCCTTGCGGGTGGTGAAAACAGGAGAATGCCCGTATTAAAAGCTTTTATTAAAATTAATGGTAAAACAATTATTGATAAAAACCTTAAAATCATGCAAAGTCTCTTTAATGAGGTTTTTATCGCTACCAACCAGCCGGAGAAATATCTGTACACCGGAATACCCCTGTTCGGTGATATTTTTAATGTACGCAGTCCAATGACAGGGGTACTGACTACGCTGCTGAATACTGCCAATCAATGGATGTTTGTAACAGCATGCGATATGCCTTTCATAAGTGAAAACCTCATAAGATACGCGGCTGGCAAAAGAGGAAATGATGAAGCAGTTGTTCCAGTGCTGAAAAACAAAATGGAACCTCTTTTTGCTTTTTATTCAAAAAAGCTTATTATAGACATGGAGAAATCAATTAATGCAGGCAAAACAGGTCTGAAAGACTTTTTAAAAGATAAAAGAGTAAAATACCTGTATACGGAGGAAATAAGGAGCATAGATAAGGATGCAAAATCATTTATAAATCTTAATACTCCGGAGGATGTAAAATATCATTTGTACTCCTGAAAGTATGTTAAAGTAATAAATCATAGACCCCGTGGGAAGGATTACGCAGAGTTTTTTTCTGCCGGGGCTAAAACCTGCAAATAAGGGGAGGAAAAAATGTTTGGTCTTGGCATGCCGGAACTCATTATAGTTTTAGTAATCGTAGTAGTTGTATTTGGCGCCTCCAGGTTGCCTGAGCTAGGAAAGGGCATTGGAGAAGCTATCAAAAACTTTAAAAAATCGACTTCCGAACCTCCGGAAATCGACGTAACCCCTAAACAAAATACCGGGGATTCAGACGAAGCCAAGGAAGATAAGTAATAAGTGCGGTTATCTAAAACCTTTGCCGAAATTAATCTCAATGCTCTCTCACATAATTTTCAGGCAGTAAGGAAAAGAACAAAAAATAAAAATATCATCGCTGTTGTAAAGGCAGGAGCCTATGGACATGGTTCTATCGAGGCATCAAAATGTCTTTTGAAAAGCGGTGCCGCAATGCTTGGGACAGCCTTTGCAGAAGAGGCTATTGAACTCCGGAGATCTGGAATAAAAGCACCAATTCTTGTATTCTTTGATCCGGACAACATTGATGCATATTTTAAATATTCACTCCGGCCTGTAGTTTTTGATTATAAAAGTGCCGAAGCCTTCTCATTAAGGGCCCGCAAATTCAATAAAAAAATCCCTGTCCATATAAAAGTAGATACAGGTATGGGCAGGGTAGGACTGAATATTGATAATGCTCTTACAGAAATCCTGAAAATTGCCGAATTAAAAAATATCAGGCCTGAAGGACTTATGAGCCATTTTTCAGACGCCGACCTGACAGACAAAGACTTTACCGTCTTTCAGATAAAAACCTTCAAAAAACTGATTGGTTCTTTAAGAAAGAAAAAAATTAACTTCAAGTATCGCCATATAGCCAACAGTGCTGCAGTATTACAGTTTCCATCCGCTCATCTGAATATGGTAAGGCCTGGAATAATGCTTTATGGCTACGGACCTGGAAAAAGAAATAACCTTAAACCCGGAACTGGTCGTCTCCGACCTGTATTAAGCCTAAAAAGCAAACCCATATTTATAAAAACCGTACCTGCCGGAACTCCTATCAGTTACGGAAGAACTTTTATCACAAAAAGAAAAAGTATAATAGCAACAATCCCTGTCGGTTATGCTGACGGATATAGCAGAAAACTTTCAAACTGCGGAGAAGTCCTTATAAACGGTCAACGCGCACCTGTGGTGGGCCGCGTCTGCATGGATACTGTGATGGTGGACACCACACACATACCGGATTTGAATGTGAACACCGAGGTTACATTGATAGGCAGTCAGGGAAAAGAAAAAATTACTGCCCAGGATATCGCAGACAGGATTGAAAGTATTCCCTATGAGATTTTAACCGCAATAGGGCCAAGAGTGAAAAGAATTTTTAAATATTGACATATATTTCAAAACATGATAATCTTATTTACATTTCCTGGAACTTATCTTAATGAGTTAATAAAACACTCATAGTGCAAAATAAAATTCCGGATTTTTGCAGATGTCAGCTGAAAAAAGTAAATCAAACCCTGTTAATACAACCGTAAGTCCTGTATACGATCAGCTATTTTCATCAAATGAGAGCAGTTTCTATTTCAAGAGTCTTGCAAAAGTTACCGGTTTCAGCCTCAGCATATACGATGGTAATGGTTTTCTGGTGTTTTCAACAGATGAGAACCCGGTATGCGCATCCTTTCTTAAGCCTGCCTTGCGCAGCAGTATCGGCTGTCCTGCTTCCTGCGAAAAGCTTATTTTTGAAACACTGAAATCAAATAAACCGTCAACATACAAATGCGGCGCAAAGATA
>VAPA010274344.1_pt1 | contig 53944 bp, 49 predicted proteins | sample 3395041 | NCBI WGS metagenome assembly VAPA01 (sample SAMN08290432, study PRJNA428436) | hydrothermal vent metagenome | isolation source: Deep-sea hydrothermal vent chimney | place: Indian Ocean: Southwest Indian Ridge | depth 1973 m m
AAAAGCGCTACCGCGGTTTTTTCACCTATGCCCGGGACACCGGGGATGTTGTCAGATGCGTCGCCCATTAATGCCATGATTTCCGGGATGCGGGACGGTTCAACCCCAAAGCGCTTTATAACGTCCTTTTCTTCAGTGACTTTTTCTTTCATACTATCATAGAGTTTGATCTTTGGACTGATCGCCTGGCACAGGTCTTTATCTCCTGTAACAATGAAGACATCAATGCCTTTTTTTTCATATTTCTTCGCTATAGTGGCCAGCAGGTCATCAGCTTCATAGCCCGGCATTTCAACTGTTTTGATTCTGAAGGCATTTATTATCTCCTTGATAACAGGTATCTGCAACTGGAGATCGTCCGGCATGGACGGCCTGTGTGCTTTATACTCTGAGTATGTCCTGTGCCTTTCAGTAGGCTCAGGTGAGTCAAATACAATGGCAAAAAAGTCCGGCTTTTTATCCTTTAGCAGTCTCAGGATCATAGTTGTGAAGCCGTAGATGGCATTTGTTGGGAATCCTTTGGAGTTAGAAAGAGTTTTTATCGCGTAAAAAGCGCGGTAGAAATAGGAATTACCGTCTATGAGGTATAAAGTTGGCATAGTTACATGAGAATATCAAAAATTCGGGAGATAATGCAATTAACACCCTTGACTATATAAGCACATGAAGGTTATATTTTCTGTGTGACCAGGAAATATGTTCCAATATCTCTAAGAAAGTTTAAGCCCTGCGGGTTAAAGCAGAGAAAAAGCAAAGTCAAACTTGATAAGCTGGGCAAAAGCTTTGCTGGAGGAGACTTTAAAACATTTCTAAGCAGCCTTCCTGATGTACTGGCTGTTAATGATTTTAAGTCAATAGTCAGTGCCATAATAAAAGCGAGAAAAAGAGACAGGCCTGTAATCATCGGGATGGGAGCACATCCCATAAAAGTGGGACTTTCACCTGTTATTATTGACTTGATGGAAAACAATATAATAACCGGGATAGCGATGAACGGGGCCTGTATTGTACATGATTTCGAACTAAGTCTTGTCGGACATACCTCAGAGGATGTTGATTCAGAGCTATGCAGGGGAACTTTTGGCATGGCTGATGAAACAGGCAGGAAAATCAACAGGGCGATTAAACTCGGAGTGACCAAAGGGGATGGTATAGGAAAATCTGTAGGCGACTATATTTTAAAGAGTAAATTACTTTTTAAAAAAATAAGTATCCTGGCTGCTGCCTCAAGGCTGAATATCCCGTTAACTGTACATGTTGCTGTGGGTACAGATATTATTCATATGCATCCTGAGGCAGACGGCAGATCTACGGGGGAAGGGAGCATGAGAGATTTCAGGCTGTTTGCCTCTGTTATTTCCGGCCTTAAAGGCGGTGTATATATAAACCTTGGCTCTGCAGTAATCATGCCAGAGGTTTTTCTAAAAGCTATAGCCGTTACAAGAAATCTTAAATATAGTGTGAAAAATTTTACGACGGTAAATATGGATTTTATACAGCATTACAGGTGCCGTGAGAATGTCCTGAGAAGGCCGGTTCTTTCAGGCGGCAGTTCATACGCCATAACAGGCCACCACGAGATAATGTTTCCCCTTTTAGCCGCTGCAGTCATGGATAAAATAAAGCCATGGATTAACGCGGATAAACACGGATAAGAACAGTTGCGGACCTGCCTGCCGGTAGGCAGGTTTACGCGGATAAACACAGATAAAAAAAATAAAGAATAGAGAGTAGTCCCGACTTTTCGGGACTACTTTTGTAAATATGATACCTGTTGTTGATGAGGAAATATGTATAGGCTGTGGGAACTGTACCGAGATATGCCCTTCTGTTTTTCAATTGTATGATGAAAAGTCCAGAGTTATTGACCCTGACGCATGTGATTATGCTGAATGCTGTGAAGCAGCGGCCGAGAACTGTCCTGTTGAAGCCATAACAATAGAAGATGCCTGAAGATTTGTAAAACGAAAAACAAACAGCAAAACTCTGAATTCCAGGCACAGACAGGCTTAACTCTAAATCCAAATTTTTAAGTTATGAAAAAAACTGTCTTTCATCTTTTGATTTTTGTCCTTGTAGTGCTGCTGGGTGCTGCTACAGGCGGCTACTTTGCTCTTGTTAGAGGAGTTCCGGATATTGAAGAGATTAAGGATTATAAGCCGGCCCACGGAACAGAGGTATATGCGGACGACGATACTCTTATAAAAGAGCTGAAGATTGAAAAAGGCATATATGTCCCGCTTAAAAAGATTCCGTTAAATGTTATAAATGCTGTTGTTGCTGTTGAGGATTCAAGGTTCTGGCTTCATAAGGGAGTTGATTATGTTGCAATCATCAGAGCAGTATTCAAGGATATACTCGCACGCGGGATAAAAGAAGGCGGCAGTACAATAACCCAGCAGATTGTAAAAGTTGTGTTTCTTTCTCCTGAGAGGACTATTGCCAGAAAGCTCAAAGAAGCAACTCTTGCCTTCAGACTTGAAAAAAACCTTACAAAAGAGGAAATCCTCGAACTTTATCTGAATAAAATATATTTTGGACACGGCGCTTATGGAATTGAGATGGCGGCCAGGGCATATTTTGGAAAATCGGTTTCTGATATTGATCTGGCAGAAGCGGCTATTTTATGCGGACTTATTAAGGCTCCAAGCAGATACTCTCCCTACAATAATCTTGACAGGTCGAAGAACAGGCAGTATGTAGTGCTCAGGAGAATGCAGAAGGAAAACTATATAACACAAAAGCAGGTGGATAAGGCGTACAAAAAAACTCTCTACCTTTCAAGCTTGAGATATGGCCAGGAATCTCAGAATTATTTTCTTGAGTATGTCAGAAAGTATCTTGAGGATAAGTATGGTGCTGAGAGAGTTTATAAAGGAAGGTTAAAGGTTTATACGACCCTTAACAGTGAAATGCAGGAAGCTGCTGTAAAATCTCTTCAAAGCGGATTGAGGAGTCTGGATAAGAGGCAGGGGTTCAGGGGCCCTCTGGGGCATAAAGATATTGATGTGCTGAAAGAACTTGATGAGAAACAGCCTTTTAAAAAAACAATTATGAAGCCGGGTGACCTTTTAACCGCTACTGTTCTCAGAATATCGGATACAGATGCAACCGTTAAAACGAGAGGTGTTATCGGCAGGTTTTTCCTTGAGGATACAAAATGGGCCAGAAAGGTTATAGATTCAAAAGGGGATGTAATTAAAAAATTTAGAAAGTTTAAATTGTCTGATATTTTAAAACCAGGTGATATTGTAAATGTACGTGTAAAGGACGTTAGAGGTACGGAACCGGTTTTTTTACTTGAGCAGGAGCCGCTTGTTCAGGGAGCTATTGTTGCTATAGAGCCTGCAACGGGGTATATAAGGGTGATAGTCGGAGGGTATGACTTTAGCAAAAGCGAGTTCAACAGGGCAGTATATGCCAGGAGGCAGGCTGGTTCGGCATTTAAACCTATAATCTACTCAAGCGCCATGGATTCGGGTTTTACACCTGCAAGCATTGTGGTAGATGAACCCGTATCCTTTCCGAGCGATGTCTTTGGTGACTGGGAGCCGGCAAACTATGACGGGAAATATCATGGACCGACGAGGCTAAGAGAGGCACTTGCCTATTCAAAAAATATAGTTACCATAAAATTGCTTGAGGAAATGAATATCCGCAAGGTCATTAAGTTTGCTGAGGATATTGGGATCAAAGGGCCTTTTCCTTATAACCTGACACTTGCTCTCGGCAGCCTCAGTGTCACTCCTCTGGAGCTTACATCAGCTTTTTGTGTTTTTGCCCGGGAAGGCATCAGAATAGATCCGATTTCAATCAAATATATTACGGACTCAGAGGGCAATGTGATTGAAAATAATAAACCGCAGGCTGTTAAAGCCTTAAATCCGCAGACAGCTTTTATTGTTACATCTATGCTTGAGGATGTAGTTAAATATGGAACCGGGCGGCGTGCCAGGGTTTTAAAACGGCCTGTTGCGGGCAAGACCGGGACCACAAACGAATACAGGGATGCATGGTTTATCGGTTACACCCCGGAACTGGCCTCCGCGGTCTGGGTAGGTTTTGATGACATGAGGCAACTGGGGGACAAGGAGACGGGCTCAAGGGCGGCATTGCCTATATGGGTTCCTTTTATGCAAGATGCATTGGCTGTTGTTTCTCCGTTTGGCGGTAAAATCGAGAAGAAACCATTTAATATTCCGGAAGGGATTGTTACGGCGGTAATCGATCCATTGACCGGGCTTCTTGCTGCGGGAGATTCGGAAAAGATGGAGGAAGTTTTTAAAGAAGGCACAGTGCCGGTAGAATACTCAACAAAGTTTTACAGGGACCTGGTTAGAAAACAAAAGAAAAAAATGAAAGCGATAAAGAAACGGGGCAGGTAATGGTTTTTAAAACACGTTTGTCATACTGCAACCGTGAGTTACCCGTACAGAAGCCGTAATTGTTGCAGTTTTTTCAGTCTATCATACATAATATGTTGTGAAATCCTCTTTTAAAAAAGCCCACTCAGAACTGCAAAAAGCTGTTCGTCTTTTGAAATGCAGAAAATGCGGTTGTCTCAGGGAAACACTGACAAATCTCAAGACGTCACTGCCTTCAATAAAAAGCAATGAGGCAAAACCCCTGCTTTCTTATGTAAAAGAGTGCATGGGGAAGCTTAAGCCGCTTGAGTATCCCTGTTTTGGCTGTAAATATTGTATTCCGGCAGAGGCTATGAGCATTTTGACCTCAAGATTTCCTTCTATTGTATCAGCAACGTTGTCCGGCTGCGAATTTAGTGTCAAGAAAAATTCATGGCCTCCTGTTGCGGGGGAGTACACAGTGTTAAATAAATCTGCCCCAGTTGCAGTCTCTACTCTTGCCAGTGTCAAGCTTGAAGAAAAACTGGCGAAACTGGGGCCTGACGGACTCTGCATAATAGGTAAGACAGAAACTGAAAATATCGGTATCGATAAAATAGTAAAAAATGTTATAACAAACCCTGCGATCAAATTCCTTGTTGTTGCCGGTAAAGATACTGAGGGCCATCAGAGCGGAAGGAGCCTGCTGGCGTTATGGGAGAAGGGTGTAAATAAGAATATGCGTATTACAGGCTCTCGCGGAAGAAGACCGGTGCTGAAAAATGTAACCTCTTCGGAAGTAGAGTCTTTTCGCAAACAGGTTCAGCTCGAAAATCTTATTGGGTGTGAAAATGCTAAAATAATAGCTAAAACTGTAGAAAAGCTTTTCCGGTCAAAAGCGGCTTTCAGCCTGTCAGAGTGCGGCTGTCATGATTGCAGGGATGAAAAATCTCCATTAAGGCTTTCAGGTGTTTCTGAAATTAAGGTCCGCAAAGCAAAAGGAGTAAAGCTGGACAAGGCAGGTTATTTTGTAATTATCCCATCAAAAGATAATGGTATTATTACTGTTGAGCACTATAATTACGATAATAAACTGTTAAGGGTTCTGGTAGGCAGGAACAGCCGTGATATCTACCGTACAATAATTGATAATAAATGGGTTACTGATTTAAGCCATGCCGCCTATATAGGAAAAGAAATCGGAAGGGCGGAGATGGCTATCAAAAAGGGATTTAAATATGTACAGGAAGGAGCATAGAATTAAAAGGCCGTAACTCGTAACACGTTACGCGTAACCGGTCACGGATTGATTTTTATCATGGGAAAAATAATAGCAATAGCCAATCAAAAGGGAGGGGTAGGAAAAACTACAACCGCTATTAACATAACAGCCTCCCTGGCAGCTGCTGAAAAAAAGGTCCTGCTTATTGATACTGACCCTCAGGGGAATTCTACTAGCGGGTTTGGCATTGAAAAGGCAGCGATTAGTGGAAGTCTTTATGACATATACAGACAGACGAAGAATCTCGAAGAGATAACCAGGAAAACAAATCTTGATTTTTTAAAAATTGTACCTTCAAATATTGACTTGATCGGAGCTGAACTGGAACTTATTTCCAAAGAGGGCCGGGAAGTGGTCCTTAAGCATGCTATTGAATCCGTTAAATTCCAGTATGATTATATTTTTATAGACTGTCCTCCTTCCCTGAGTCTTTTGACCATTAATGCCCTTGTAGCCGCTGACAGCCTGTTAGTGCCTGTTCAGTGCGAGTATTATGCTCTGGAAGGAATAAGCTCTTTAGTTAATACTATTAATCTTGTAAGAAATTCCTATAATTCATTACTAGATATAGAGGGTATATTGCTCACAATGTTTGATGCGAGAAATGCGCTTTCGGGCCAGGTCGCTTCAGAGTTGAGAAAACATTTTGGAGATAAAGTTTTTAAAACAATGATCCCAAGAAATGTTACTCTTGCAGAGGCCCCGAGCCACGGGAAGCCGGTTATTTTATACGATATTCGCTCCAAAGGGGCGCAAAGCTATCTTTCTCTTGCAAAGGAGGTAATAGACAATGAAAACGGCACTGGGTAAGGGTCTTGGCGCTCTGATTCCGGATAAAAAAGAGGCGGGAAGCATACTCGAGATCGACATAAAAAATATTATCCCGAGTGAATACCAGCCGAGAAGAGTCTTTAAAGACGATGCTCTTCAGGAACTTGCGGCATCAATAAAGGAAAAAGGTATTATACAGCCTGTCATTGTAAGAAATGATACGGGGACTACATACAAATTAATCGCAGGGGAAAGAAGATGGAGAGCAGCCAAATTGGCCGGCCTTACAAAACTCCCTGCCATTGTAAAAGATGCCGCACCAGTGGAAGCCCTGGAACTCGCGCTTATTGAAAATATCCAGAGGGAAGACCTGAATCCTCTTGAAGCAGCGGAGGCGTTTCAAAGGCTGATAAAAGATTTCAACCTTACGCATAATGAGCTATCCGTTAAAGTAGGTAAAGACAGGGCTACGGTCACCAATTACCTGAGGATATTGAAACTCCCTCCTGAAGTCAGGAAGTGGATCGCAGAGGGTTCTTTAAGTCTCGGGCATGCAAAGGCTTTATTGCAGATTGGTGATGCAGGCGTTTTGCTTGATGTCGCAAGAAACATTATACATAAGGGTTTAAGCGTAAGAGCAGTAGAGGCATTAAGCAGGAAGTATTCCCGGAAACAGGCTGTGCCTGGCGGAGCCCGGAAAAAATCCGGTGTATGGAAAGACCCTCAGATTGCGTCTCTTGAGGAAAGGCTCAGACAGGGACTGGGCACTAAAGTAAAGTTAAAGCACAAAGGCAAAAAAGGCGGCAAAATAGAGATAGAGTACTATTCGCTTGATGAATTAGACAGACTTCTGGAAATTTTTATTCCTTAAAAATCAGTGTAAGTGCAAGTGGTTAGTGTCAGTAAAATCCTTTAACTTCCACAATTTGTTATTGTTTCTATCTTAACCCGTTACTCGTTACCCGTAACTCGTAACTGTTTTATGTTTGACACTATTTGTTTAGAATTTTATCAATGGCTTCCTTAAAGTCATTAAAACTTCTTCTACCCACCATTTTTCCATTTAAATAAAGTGTTGGTGTGCCTCGTACGTTTACTTTTTGACCCAGAAGAAAGTCCTGCTGTATCTCCTGATCATATTTAGTGCTGTTATAATCAGCTGTGAATCTATTAGTGTCCAATCCGAGTTTGCTTGCAAATTCACCGAAGCTTTCATCAGTGAGTTTGTTATAATTTTCAAAAATAATATCGTGCATTTCCCAGAATTTACCCTGTTCTCTGGCCGCTAATGAGGCCTTTGCTGCAGGCCTTGCATATTTATGGAATGCCAGCGGGAAGTGTTTATAAACCAGCCTTACATCCTCTGGATATGCATTTAAAACCTGTTTTAGCGTTGGTTGAATTCTTGAGCAGTAAGGGCACTGAAAATCGGAAAATTCAATAATAGTAACAGGTGCGTTTTTATTGCCTTTTATGGGAGAGGATCCCACCGGGATATCATAGACTTTGTTAGGATTAATCTCAGGACCCCTCGGTTTGAAGGCTTTCAGGATTTTCTCCTGATTTTCTTCAAGAGAAGCTATTTTTTTAAGCATATCCTTCTGGGTATTTTCAATCTCAGAAAGTTTTTCTTTATCAGCACAGCCCGCAAAAAATAAAGGTATTAAGAGCGATGCTAAAAGGATTAAAATTTTACCTCTTCTCATTATAGTCCCCCTATAAGTAATATGATATAAGATTTTCTTAATCAAGAGCTAAAATTAATTTTAACATAATTGTCCTGATTTCTGTGATTTTTTCTTGAGATTTTTTGCCTTTGCCAGCACTTCTTCAGCCATTTTTTTCTTGAAATTGGTAAGGGTTTTTGTGATTCCGGGGTTCTTTGTTTTTAAAATCTGCGCTGCAAAAATAGCGGCATTTTTAGCCCCTGCTTTGCCTATCGCCATTGTAGCTACCGGAATGCCGGGCGGCATTTGAACGGTTGAAAACAGGGCATCAATGCCATTAAGCGGAGAGGAATTTATAGGCACCCCTATAACAGGGATCGTTGTGTGGGCTGCTATTACACCCGCAAGATGAGCGGCACTGCCTGCGCCAGCGATTATTACTTCGATCCCCCTTTTTTCCGCCTCAATCGTTAATTTAACTGTTCTTTTTGGACTTCTGTGGGCAGAGGCTACTGTAATGTCATAGGGGATTTTGAATTTTTTCAATATTTTCTCTGATTCTTCCATTACAGGCAGGTCAGAATCGCTTCCCATGATTATTAAAACTTTTGGTTTCATAATACTACCCTCCCTTTTTCGACAACTAAAAGTTATCCGTTATAAATTTTTAGTTTCCAGATCAATGACTGATTAGGGCTCAGGGGGGTCAAGGTTTCAAGTGATGGAATTAAATTTTTATTTTTTTCAATCGAACCCTTGAACCCTGGAATCCTCTAACCCTTTATGGTTTTTTTATTGCTTTATCAGCTATGTCTTTTCTGAACTGCATACCTTCAAAGGCAATTTTTTCAATTGCCTCATAAGCGTTCGCTTTTGCGGTTTTAATGTCCTTGCCAAGAGCAGTTACACCAAGGACCCTTCCTCCTGATGTAGTGATTCTTCCATTTTTAGAACTTGTCCCTGCGTGAAAAACCACTAGATCCTTTCTGTCCTTGAATGCATCAAGGCCTTTAATTGTTTTGCCTTTTTCATATGATCCGGGATATCCCTGTGATGCCAGAACTACACAGATAGATGCATTGTCCTTCCACGATACTTCGATATCTTTAAGTTTTCCTTCAGCTGTTGCCACCAGCATATCAAACAGGTCACTATCAAGCCTGATTAAAATAGGCTGTGCTTCAGGGTCTCCAAAACGGCAGTTAAATTCCAGTACATATGGTTTCCCTTCGCAAATCATAAGACCAACGTAGATCACACCCCTGTAATTAATTCTTTCTTTGGTGAGTCCGTTTATCAGAGGGGCAATTATATCTTTGTTAATGGTTGTTTCAAGCTCTTCTGTTAATAAAGGCGCAGGGCTGTAAGCGCCCATTCCGCCGGTATTTGGACCTTTGTCATTATCAAATATTGTTTTATGATCCTGAGAAGTAGCAAGCGGGACAACTGTTTTAGTGTCGGTTAAAATCATAAAAGACACTTCTTCTCCCTTAAGGCATTGTTCAACAATGACCCTGCTGCCGGCAGAACCAAATGCTTTTTCCTTCATTATCTGCCTCAGGGCGCTTATAGCCTCCTCCACGGTCAAGGCTACAAAAACGCCTTTACCCGCTGCAAGGCCGTCTGCTTTTATAACAATAGGCGCGCCCTTTAGCCTTATATATTCTTCAGCGTGAAGATAGGATGTAAATGATTTATATTCAGCGCTTGGAAGTCCGTATTTGAGCATAAAATCTTTTGCAAAAACCTTACTGCCCTCAAGCTGTGCTCCGGAGGCATCAGGGCCAAAAATTCTAAGACCCTCTTTTTGAAACACATCAACAATGCCCTTTGTCAGAGCGGCCTCAGGACCGACAACCGTGAGGTTGATCCATTCGTATTTAGCAAAATTCAATAATGCATCTATATCATCTGCTTTTATGTTAAGGCACTCGGCAATTTCGGAAATACCTGCATTGCCCGGGGCGCAAAAAATCTTATCTACTTTTGAACTCTGACTTAATTTCCAGGCAAGCGCGTGTTCTCGTCCGCCACCGCCGATTACAAGTACTTTCACCTGTTATATCTCCTTTATAAATTTACATTAAACAGAAATCGATAGCTTGTAAAATCAAATATTAAAGATAAAAAATCAAAATGACAAGTTAAAATTCAAAAATATGCAGGAAATATTTTAGAACATGTTGAAAAATCTTTACATTTTAGTTTGTATTTTTACATTTTTATTTTTGATTTTTAATTGTTTTTAATGTCTAAAATGTCTCATTCCGGTAAATATCATAGTGATGTTATGCTCATCAGCAGAGGTTATAACGTCTTTGTCTTTTATTGAGCCGCCAGGCTGTATAATTGCCGTTGCACCGGTTTTTGCAATAACATCTATTCCATCCCTGTTGGGGAAGAATGCGTCTGAAGCCACTGCAGAGCCGTTCAGAGATATCCCGAAGTTTCCGGCTTTCATAGCGGCAAGCTTTGCAGAGTCAACCCTGCTGGTCTGTCCGCAGCCGATCCCGAGTGTCCTGCTCTTTGAAGTATAAACAATTGAATTAGACTTCATATGTTTGCACACCCTCCACGCAAAAGCCATGGCCCCGTATTCATCGTTAGCAGGCTGTCTTTTAGTAACGACCTTGCAGGTCTTCAGGTCATCTATCATGCCGGTATCACGCTCCTGCACAAGGAGACCGCCCTGGATCTTTCGCATTTCAAAGCCTGTAAGTTCTTTTGTTATATCGAGTTCAAGCAGTCTTATATTGGGTTTTGCACTTAAAAGTTTAAGCGCCTTGTCATCAAATCCAGGTGCTATAATAATTTCAACAAAAAGATTGAGAATCTCCTTTGCAGTAGATTCATCAACATTTCTGTTTAATGATATAACTCCCCCAAAAGCAGAAATTGGATCTGTCTCAAAGGCTTCTTTATATGCCGTATGAAGAGCATCTCCAATAGCGACACCGCAGGGATTATTGTGTTTCACAATTACCGCGGCTGGCTGGCCTTTAAATTCCCGCGCAAGGTCTATTACCGCGCTTGAATCAAGGTAATTATTAAAGGACATTTCCTTTCCCTGGAGTATTTTTGCGTCAACAAGAGATAAGCCGCTGTATAAAGGCTCTCTGTAAACCGCTGCTTTCATATGGGGATTTTCACCATACCTTAGATTGCTGATTTTGCCGAAACTCAGATTTATGTCGGGCTGAAACGGATTATCCGGTTCAGCCTGTTTGTTAAGATAACTGGAAATTAGCGTATCATACCTTGCGGTATGAGAAAATACCTTTCTTGCCAGATAATGCCTGGTGTTAAAAGTTGTTTCCCCGTTTCCCGCCTTTAATTCATCAAGGACTTTTGAATAATCCGCAGGATCAACAACAACCGTTACATCCCTGAAATTCTTTGAAGCAGCCCTTAACATTGTTGGGCCTCCTATATCGATATTTTCGATAGCCTCATCAAAAGGAACATCAGGTTTTGACACAGTCTGCTCAAATGGATAGAGATTAACAACAACCATGTCTATAGAGCCGATATTATGGACTTTAATATCTTTCTCATCCCCGGGATTTTCCCTCCTCCACAGGAGACCTCCATGAATTTTTGGATGAAGGGTCTTTAGTCTTCCTCCAAGCATTTCCGGGAATTCAGTATATTCAGATACATCTTTAACACTGAGGCCGGCAGCTTTCAGCGTTTTTGCCGTCCCTCCTGTTGAAAGTATTTCCATACCGAGCCTGTTAATCTCCTGTGCGAACTCTACAATACCGCTTTTATCCGAAACACTGATAAGTACTCTTTGCATCTTTGCCATTTCCTCCCCCTTATCTATATCAGAATATTAAAATTTGATCACAGATTATACAGAAAAAAACGAAAAATATTAAACCCGGTTCAGGATAAAGCTTTCAGTAAACCGGTATCTATTTTTAATAAAAAATTAAGGCTGAGAATCCCTGCTTTTTTTAGGTTTTGCAGTAGAGCTGACATATCCGTTTTCAAAAAGACTGAAATGGGCTTTATCACTGATAATTATGTGATCAAGAACATTAATACCTACTATTCCGCCGGTTTTTACCAACCGTTCTGTTATGTCAATGTCGTCTCTGCTGGGAGTCGGGTCGCCGCTTGGATGGTTATGCACAAATAACACTGATGCTGCCGCCTCTTTTATGGCATAACGAAATACTTCCCGCGGATGCACAGGAGAAGAGGTAAGTGTCCCGTCAGAAACAACGGTCTCTTTAAAAACCCTGTTTTTTACATCAAGCATCGCACAGAGAAACCTTTCTTTCTTAAGGCCGAAAAACCTCGGTTTGTAGAATTTGTAAACATCCCGGCTGTTTTTAAATGAAGGTTTGTCAGACCTGTTGTCTGCTTCATCCTGCAAAAACCTTCGTCCAAGTTCAAAAGAGGCTTTGACCTGGGCGATTTTTGCGCTGCCTATGCCTTTTATGCCGGATAATTCAGCAGCAGAGGCGTCTTCAATCTCTTTTAAACTGCTGAAGCGTATGAGCAGTTCTCTTGCAAGCCCAAGCGCACTCTTGTCTTTACCGCCTGTCCTCAGAATTATCGCAAGAAGCTGAGCACTGCTGAGCCTGCCGGCCCCGAACCTGAGCAGCCTTTCCCTCGGTCTTTCCTCCTCAGGCCAGTTTTTTATTCTTTTGTATTCCATGATGCAGGTTGGAATAGGTTATTGGTTATATAAATGACCAATAGTGTGTGTTCTATTCATTACTTTTCAGAGCATTTTTTTGTATGGTTATAATTTCTTTAATTCCTGATTCAGCAAGTACGAGAAGTTCCTGAAACAGTTTTTTATCGAAAGGGTTGGTTTCGGCAGTGCCCTGGATTTCTATGAATTTTCCTGAACCGGTCATTACTATGTTCATATCGACTTCTGCAATGGAATCTTCTTCATATGCAAGATCAAGCCGGGGCTCTCCATCAACAATCCCGACACTGACAGCAGCAACAAAATCTTTAATCGGCTGTTTTTCTATCATTTTGGTTTCCTGCGCATAGGTTATAGCATCCTTCAGGGCTACAAATGCCCCTGTTATCGATGCGGTTCTTGTTCCTCCATCTGCCTGAATAACATCGCAGTCAAGCCAGATAGTCCTTTCGCCTAAAGCCTCAAGGTCCATAACGGAACGCATGGTCCTGCCGATCAGCCTCTGTATTTCGTGTGTTCTGCCGCCTATTCTTCCGCTTGAAGATTCCCGTGTTGTTCTTGATGAAGTAGATCGTGGCAGCATCGAGTATTCCGCAGTAACCCAGCCTTGATTCTGGTCTTTAAGAAACGTGGGGACTTTTTTTTCTATTGAAGCAGTGCAGATTACTTTTGTGTTGCCCATCTCTATCAGAACGGAACCCTCCGGTGTTTTTAAATAGTTTCTTGTAATTCTGGTTTTTCGTAATTTATCAGCAAACCTGCCGTCAGGCCGAGTACTCGATTCCTTAAGACGCATTATATTTTCCTCCGGATGTGGTATACATTATACCTGGTTGTACAGACCTGCCTGGTGTCTGCATGCCTATGGTATGTAAACCTGCTGGCCCGCTTCGCTGAATCGAGGCGAGTAGGCAGGGCAGGCAGATTGTAGAATACGATAGCACAGATTAAAAGATTTTATCATGGTCCCCTATGTTAAATGAACAATCAAGCATCCTTTCCCAGCAGGGTGTCAATATTTATCTTTGAGATATTTGTCAATGTACGGCCTAAGAACATTTTTCCTGTAACGGCAAATTTTTCAGGTGAATCGGTGACAAAGAATTTTCTTACAGCTTTTTTATTGCTCTGCCTGAGCATTTTCCCGGCTTTCAGTATGCGCTTTACCTCCCTGGCAGTCTCAACAGCAGAGTCTATTAAAGGTATGTTCACTATATCTGCTATTACTTTTTTTATCATGGGATAATGCGTACAGCCCAGCACAAGAGTGTCAACTCCATATTTTTTTATCGGTGAAAGATATTTTTTAGCGGTAAGGGTTACAATATCGCCTTTAAGCCAGCATTCCTCAACAAGCGGGACAAAGAGGGGACATGAAATACCTTTAACTTTGGCGGAACGGTCTATTGATTTTATAGCTTTTTTATATGAGTTGCTCGATATGGTAGTTTCTGTTCCGATTACCGCAATTTTTTTTGTTTTGCTTTTAGCTGCTGCTGCCCTGGCGCCTGGCTCAACAACACCTATTACAGGGATTGGGAGGCCTTTTTGGAGGTAAGGAAGGCTGACGGAGGAAGAAGTATTGCATGCGACCACAAGGATTTTAATATTTTTTGACATGAGAAATCTTGCGTTTTCAGATGAATATTTAATGACAGTCCCGGGTGATCTTATTCCATATGGAACTCTGGCGGTATCCCCGAGATAAACCGTGTTTTCATCCGGCAAGCACTTCATTATCTCTTTTAATACAGTGAGTCCGCCTACGCCTGAATCAAAAATACCTATAGGTTTTTCTCTGAATGACACCTTCGATTTTCTCTCCAATCGGTTTTGATATGTCTATGTGCCCCCCGAAACTTTCAGCTTCTTTCCCGTCAATAAGGATCTTGAGCGACCTGAAAGCAGGGACAGTTATCTTTATTTTTCTGTAAAGGTCTGCAATAATCCGGTATTCTTCGGATGCGTCCCCTTTAAAATTTTTTCTAAGCTCCCCGCTGAAATCAGCATAGATAGTGCCCTTTTTATCCATATATAAATCCAAAAGCTTTATTTTGAGCGGCTTAAGATATTTTTTTATTGCATCTTCAGCATTTATAAGGTCTTTATTGGCGGAGATATTGTTTAGCCGGGACCTGTACAGTCTGAGAGGATTTACTTCCTCTTTATCCTGTTTAGCTTCAGTCTGTTGAGACTCAATATTTTCGATAAAAGGGACTTTAAAAGCAAGTTTTGGCTTAAGGTAAAAATAACTTGAGACCGCAACTGTAATATATACCAGTAAGCAGGTAAACAGGTAATACCGGAAATATTTTTTTGTTTTCTTAGTTCGCCGTGTTTTCCTCATAAAGATAAATTCCCTTATATATAGTTTTAGCGAGCTCTGTTTTAAATCCCTTTGGATAATAAGTTTCCTTAAATGATGGGAGTTCGATTATCAAGGCGGCAGCCTCAATTTTTGACAGTATGCTGTACGGGAGCAGTTTTGTTGATACCATATCGTTACCAAAATTCTCTTTAATCGCCTGCTGTATGGAATCACGCAGAACCGCTGTCTTGACCATAAAATCTTCCTGCCCTTTGTTTACAAGGAAGGGCTTTACCTCATCAGGAACCGGCTCGGTAATAACAGGGGAGTACAGTACAATGCCGTTATGATTGCCGACATGAAAACTGATAAAAATATCCGTATTTTTGTTATTTGTAAATTTTATTCTTTCTCCCAGGTTCATATACTGGTCGCTTTTTCTTGTAAGAAAGCCTTTGGTATCTCCTTTGCTTATCAGGGCATTTAGTTTTTTTGAGATGTCAAGAACAACATTTTTTTCTCTTAGTTTCCCGTCTATAAGGCCGGACTCATAACCGCCGTGCCCCGGGTCTATAACCACAGTCCTTACACCCTGACCCTGCTCTGCTTTACTTAGTGCTTTAGGTTTTAAAGGGGTCTTTGAGCCTTTTCTCCACTGCTTGCGAAGAGCGTCAAGTGAGCGTTTTACATCCCTTTTTTTGGGCTTCATGTAAGTATCTATAACGAGCCTGCTGGGATTTTTTAGAGTGAATACCTTGAATCCGCTGAAAAAACCAGGGGAAAATAAAATAGCATCTTTATGTATTCTGTAAATAATCGGGATCTTTTTTTCCTTTATTATAAAGTTGGTAGCCGGGAACCTGACTATAATATCACGATCCTTCTGGTTTACCTTCCCCTTTGATATGATTCGTTCGGAACCCTCTAAAACGATCCTTAAAAATTCAGGGTGGTAGTTTGCTCTTAATTTCAGCGAATATGTTACTTCACTTGAAGCAGCCGTTGAAAAAAAGAGGAAAAGCAGCAAAAAAACAATCTTCTTCATCATAAAATATTAGCATTTCTGACCTAAATATTTCATTACTCGCCTTTGCCATTCATCCCCGCCATAAATGGGCGGGGATGAATGGCAGGACGAGCCTTGCCCGTCTCTGATACCTGTCTGCCCTGCCTACTGGCAGGCAAGTACTACAAGGTTTACATGCCTCAGGCATGCAGGTTTATCCGCCTCAGACATTCGGGTTTACCTGCCGGAGGCAGGCTTGTCAATATCTTAATAATCTTCTAAAATAAAAGGGTTTTAAGGGCTTTTAATATTAATTTGTTCTAAAGTAAAGCCGAAATATATATAATAATCTAACTGATCCTTTAATCAGTAAAAGGAACCATACCAAGGAGGAACTAATGGCTGAGGTGCTTTCAAGATTAAAAGAGTGTATAGCGATTACAAAAGGTAAACTGCAGGTGAAGGATTCAGGCGCAGTCAAGGGACAAATAGACGCTCTTATTTATGAAGCTGTATTTAATTCTGATGAAAAGCAGCGTATAGAGCTTCAAAGGCTGGTAATTGAGATAGCCAAGAAAATGGGTGCCGTGCCCTCATCTATTCAGAGCCTTTATGAGGAAATGGGCAGGAATTACCCAGGTTTTACAGTGCCTGCCATTAATATAAGGGGTCTTACATATGATACAGCAAGGGTTATATTTCGAAAAGCGATAGAAAAAAAAGTTGGAGCCCTTATATTTGAGATAGCGCGCTCTGAAATAGGGTATACAAAGCAAAGACCGCTTGAATATTCCGCTGTTGTGCTGGCAGCGGCAGTGAGGGAAGGGTTTGAAGGACCGGTCTTTATTCAGGGGGACCACTTTCAGCTGGTAAGGAAATACTATGTGTCAGACCCAAAACCAGAAACCGATTATGTAAAAGGTCTTATTAAAGAAGCTGTTGAGGCTGAATTCTACAATATTGATATTGATTCATCCACGCTTGTTGACCTTGATCAACAGACACTTAAAGAGCAGCAGAGACCCAATTTTGAAATAGCTGCTGAACTGACAGAATACATCAGGGCTTTAGAGCCTGCCGGAGTTACCGTATCTGTCGGCGGAGAGATAGGAGAGATAGGCGGCAAAAACAGTACCCCTGAGGAACTAAGAGCCTACCTGGACGGCTTTAAGGAAGTATTTAAAGGAGAAAAAGGGCTGAGCAAGTTAAGTGTTCAGTCAGGGACATCACACGGCGGAGTTGTTCTGCCTGACGGCTCTCTTGCCAGCGTTAAGATTGATTTTGAAACACTCAGAGAGATGTCTGAACTGGCAAGAAAGGAATACAGTCTTTCGGGCGCTGTTCAGCATGGCGCATCCACACTGCCTGATGAGGCGTTTAATCGTTTTCCTGAGACCGGTACAGCAGAGGTTCATCTTGCAACAGGTTTTCAGAATATCATTTATGATAACCCCGCGCTACCCTCTGCATTCAGGGAAGAGGTCTACAAATATATTAATGATACCTTTGCCAAGGAGAAAAAAGAAGGCCAGACAGATGAGCAGTTTATTTATAAAACGCGTAAAAAAGGTTTTGGCGAATTAAAGCAGAAATGGTGGAATTTGTCTTCAGATATTAAAGCGCCGATAATGAAAGAGCTTGGAGATAAATTTATTCTGCTTTTTGAAAAACTTAAAGTAGTTAATTCAAAAGATATTGTGGATAAGGCCGTAAAACCGGTTATTGTGGAGAAATCGATTCCAGAATATCTGTTAAAATAAGCCCCGTTAGAAGAACTTTGCCCACGCCTTAGGCATACAAGCTTCTAACGGGGTAAACAAAACAGGGTTAAACTTTACAGGAGGCAGGTATTTAGTTTGATCCCTGACAGTTGTATTCTTTAGGTATGTTTTGATTTTCTGTTGACAGTTTTGCCTGATAAATATCTAATGTCAATATCTCTTTTTCTGATGTTATCTATTCTCCTTTGTGAATTCCTATTGCTGCTAAATCCTTATAATCATAGTCTGCGTAAACGTCACTCAGGATTTGACTTGCGTTGCTGTCATTAATTTCAAATTCTTGTCTATAACCAACTGGAAGGTCTGGGTCAGATATGTTTATTACACCAATAATACGTTTGCTAAAATTCCATTGCTCAGTAACTAAGTCCAATGTTTCAACAATATAGGTGTAGATCATATTTTCATCATTTATCTGAGTAGATATACCTGAAATTCTATCTCCTTGTTTTGTAGTACTACTATTTATATTATAAGAAGGGTCAGGGCAAAAAACCATTGAAGCAATTGAAGTAGTATTGGATGAACTCTGAAAATTACTGTATGGGATATTAATAATTTCAATCTTATCTTTTATTTTATAAAACAATTTATATTTCCATGTTATCTTGCTATTAGAATTTGAATTTATTGTCCAAAAGGCATCGCCAAACGGAGCTAAGCCAGGGTCACCAAAATATTGCGCATCTTGACCACTTGAATTTGAAGAATTTTCAGTATACTCATAGAACATAATTATGTCTTTATCTTCATTATGGTCATAATCCATTACTCTCTGAAATTCTTCTCCTTGAGTGGAAGAACTGTTAGGCAACACGTTAGTAAACAGATCAGATCCACATCGCATCATAACTATATCATGGTCAATTGAACCATTATACCAATAAAAAGAATCCCTTTCACCTTCTTTAGTAAATGTTTTTATAAGTGTATCGCCTGCATATAAATTTTTCATATATGTATTTTTAAAATTATGATTAAGATATAGTATATCCCCTCCCCATGGTTTGTCGATACGAGTAATTACAGTCTCATAGTCTTTAATATATTGACTGAAGGTTGCATTGATCGTCTTTTCTTTATTAAGAACAGCGAAATACTCAACAGGTTCCGGCGTGGAAGTAAAGTTTGTTGTCCTAAAATCAAGCACTGCTATTACATCTTTTTCAGTCACACCGCCCTGGGATGGTAAATCCATGCCTCTGACCCATCCCCAAGGCAAAACACTCTCATCTTTATATCTGATATAATAATTATACGGAAGATCAGGGTCGCCGGATGTCTCCCTCCAGATGCTGATGTTCTTAGCATCAAGTTTATTATTAATGATACTAAAAGGTTTTCTTCCGTTTGCCCAGTGGGGGTTTGGCCACTTTTCATCGTTTTCTTCTCCAGCTATAGCTTCATGCCATGCATATTCACTGCCCTGTTGAAAATCAATTGGTATATAGGCACCGGAAAGCCCTCGCATAACGTATCTGTATGGAGAACCATATTTTAAAAAAAGTCCGTATCTCCTTATGGATGGAATGTAAGTGTGGGGAACGATATTGTTTTCGAGATACACTGGCAAGGCTACCATATGTTTATTTTTATCTGGATTGGACTGGATAGTCAGTAATGTAGGCCACCCCCAGTGAAATTCAACTGCTGAACTTATGTCTTTTTCAACAGCGTCTATAGCATAGCTGTTTCCGTTGTCAATAAGGTCAAACATAATAATTTCTTTATCTCGAGCATTTACAAGAAATATAGACGGTACAGCTTTAAATTCAACGAGTTTTCCTATAACAGCATCTTCTTCATTTCCCAATCTGCCTTTGAAAACAAGCATGTATTTATCAGGTTCTTTTGCATCTTCAGGCAGGGTGAAATCAATGTTGCTGCTTTTGTTATTGCCTGAACTTAAAGCATTTAGAGAAAAGTTATAAATTCCTTGTGATACTGGTTTTCTATTATCATTTACGTCATCGTAGTAAATCTCAAACGTCCCTTCCATATCCTCTTCTGTGTTGTTTACTATCACATATCCTGAACCTGTATCTGTGTCTTCTTCCATATTTAGCTCTCCCCTGAAGAAGTAATTCAAAAGCCCTGCGGAGTAGCCTACGGCTCGGGGGATAAGTTGACTTGCATAGGTATTATGAACGTTGTCGTCAAGCCATATATATGAAATAGTGTTAGGGTCGGGATAACCCGATAAAAGTCCAACAGCAGCAAAATGATCGATTGCTTCTCCATTAGTAGGCAGTGGACATGGTTGTCCATTCTTTCTGCTTATATATTTTTGTAAGATGCCAGGCATAACCTCCTGTGGACATATTTGATAGCTTATGTCGTTAGTATACGGATATGGGAATGTATGCTCGGGTGTTGGATTATTAATCGGGATCGTATAATCGCTAAAATAATTGGCATTGGTAAATTCAGCTAATCCTATATTATTAAACGTAGATGGATTGCTGCCGTTATATGAATTTGTATCCCAAAAATCTGTTAGTCGAGGATTGATAAAGGATGGGAAATCAGTAATAGAGGGAGACGCAGTTGCTACGAGCTGAGGGTTCATTTTCACATAGTGCTCAAAAGGCTGTATCCTATCAAAAAAGCTGTTATTATTTCTAATATAATGCGACTGAAAGTCGTTCCTTGTGTGAGCGGGTACAGCCATATCTTCCAATAAATGTATAACATGTCCAACTGTCTGAAATGTCCATGCAAAATAAATTTCTCTATCTTCTTCTGTCGTTAATGTCAGTGCTTTATAGTAATAGTCTCTTGCTCTATCCCAAGTGTAAGGAGAATATGAAGAAGAATAAGTAAAAGGAACCCTTGCACCGTCAGGTGGTGGAGAAAGATAGCTCGTAGCCCATGTAATATTAGAGTAAATCGGCTTCCAGTCCCAACACCACTCATTTACCCACCAAGGCTGATCAGTCATATATGATTGATCCCAGGGGAGTAGTGGATTATGGAAATGATTGACGGCACGGCATTGCGGGAGGAAAGAACCACCCTGTGGGATATTATAGTCTTCATATTCAGAGCCATCAGTAAGCTGCTCAATAATTTGTTTTCCTTTTATCACTTCCTTGTAACCTTTTTTAATTCCCAAATTCTGGTTAAGGTAATTATCAAGATCAGAGTATGGGACAGATTTTCTTGTTATATCCTTATGGGTTATTAGATTGTCATAAGCGTTAGAATAAGTAGACAACGCAAAAACTATAAAAGCAATATTTAATATTATTATTATTTTTTTATTCACTTTTGCCTACATCTTCAAGATATAATTCTTGAATTATTTCATCCCAGATACGATCTTCTTTTTCACCAGGTTTTAACGTTTTAATTTTTCTTCTTAAAAGCGCTTCTTCTTTACTAGATAGCAAATCTTCCCATGAATAAGCTTGATAAAGTTTTGATGATGTGTTCGAGCTTAAACCAGATGATAAAAAGAATATGTGTTTGTAATGTGAATATATTTTTTTAAAATGCTCCAACTTAATCGTATGATTGCCTGTGAATTTGAAATCTTCTCTTTTTTTATAGTCAGGAAAGATAAAGTCATTTCTCCATGCAACATAGCCTTTTTTATAAACAACAACAGTTGGAGGATTAACAAATGGATTAAGAACCCCTGAAACCTTAAATTTACCTTCGTTATCAGTTGCTGTTTCAACTACTTTGTATGACCTTGTAGATCTCAACCCTATCCATTTTCCACTTGTATATGTCCACTCAACAAGAACAACTGCACCTTTTATCTGCTTGCCACTTTCTGCATCAATAACAGTGCCAGACATGCTGGCATAACATCCAGTTACCGAAAAAAACAGAACTGTTATGAGGACTAATATATGTGTTCTCATTAGATAACTCCTGTTAAGGTTTCTTTATAAATTTTATCAAAACCCCATAATCTTCCATATCCCATTTTCATCCAAAACAAAAGTTACAGGATAGGCAAACGTTCCTTCAGGTTCTGTACGCAAAGCCCAATACTGCGCTATTGGCCCAGATATAGTGTTGAGACGAAGTTCTGTAATACTCGAAAATATTAAATTGATGTTAGAACTTCCAAGTGATGTAAATGCCTGTCTATATCTATCCGTGCTGTCATCTACAAAATAAACAAGCGCCCCTTCGTTATCGCTGGCTAATAACGCCGTTTTCATCACCTCCCATTTTCCTTTAAGCAATTCATTAATCTCTTCTTTGTTCAGTACTGTTATTGCAATTGTATCTGAATAGCTAATCCCTTCAGTATCTACAACCGTAACTGTTGGATAATAAATACCTTCTGTTGTATATGTAAAGTTTATATTTTCAAATATAGCTCCCTCATAATCAACCACTCCATCTCCTTCAAAATCCATCTGATAGGTAACACTAAGAGCAGGTATTTCTGTAGAGACTGAGAAATATGTTGTAAGAGGCGAAATGCCCGATGTTATATTAGCTGTAAGAGTTACATATTGGATTATATTATTTGTGTAAATAGTTATTGTCTTTGAATCTGTGTTTCCATGCGAATCTGTTACAACTGCTGTTATTGTGTTTGTGCCTGTTGTTAGGGGTACACCATTAGCTATCCACCCGTTACCCATTATTTCTGCGATGACTCCATTTACTGTTATTCCAATATCATTTGTATCAGAGTTGATAGTCCCTTTAATTATAATCTTTGTTTTATTTATCGTCTCACTATCTGAAGGAGATGTTATTTGTATTTCAAGGAATGGTTTGACCGTAAAGGTTAATGAAGCGCTTTGCCCTCCGCCCGGACCCGGGTTTATTACTTTAACAGGATAGTCTCTAGATGCTTGAACAGCTATTGCAGGCACAACTGCTTCAAGACCTGTGCTGTTTATGTATGTTGTTTGTAACTGCTGTCCATTAAAGCTTACAACTGATGTACTTAGAAAATTATTCCCTGTCAATGTAAGTGTAAAGTCAGGGCTTCCCTGTGTTGCTGATGATGGGCTTATGGACGTGAGGACAGGGACAGGGTTGAACATTGTAAATACTGCCGGTGACGATACACCGCCTCCGGGCTCAGGGTTTGATACTGTTATCTCAAGATACCCTCCTGTTTCAAGGTCTGAAGCTGTTAGCTCTAATTGAAGCAGTGTCTGGTTTAAAAGTGTAAGTGGTCTTGATATACCGTTTACATATAGAGTTGTGTCGTCAAAAAAACCTGTGCCATTGACATTTACTGTAAGAGAAGGTGTGCCTGCAATTGCTTCTGCAGGATCAAGTAAAGTTATAACTGGCACAGGGTTATCTACCTGAAGATTTACAGCATTTGATGTGCCTCCATCAGGTGCAGGGTTTACAACTGTTACTGGAAATGCTCCTGCTGTTAAGAGCAATGTGCCGGGGATAATCGCCTGAATATTATCATTGTCTATAAATGCAGTGTCTAAAGCCTGGCCGTCTAAATAAACAGTTGAAGAGGTTATAAACCTGCTGCCCTCAATGTTAATTGATGTATCACTGCTTCCTCTTATGATTGTGCCGGGGTTTATTGAATTTATCATGGGAACAGGGTTTGGAAGCTGAATAAGTGTAAGGCTGTCTGTTTTGCTGTCAACTATCCCTGCTGTATTGGTGTAAGGGTTTACTTCTACTGCCTCTGATTCTTTATTGATTGAATATTCTCTAACTATTGTGTCTGTATCAAGATCTATAAGAATAAGCTTCCTGTCATGTTCGCTGATAACAAGTGCCCTGTTATCAAGTGGATTAACAGCTACATCTTCTGGGTGTTTTTCACCTGGGATATCATAACTCTCCCACGTAAGCAGATTAATAATTGTTAAGGTGTTGTCTTTTTCATTTGCTACTACTGCAATATGTGTTACTGGATTGATGTCAATTGCTTTAGGTTTTTTACCGGCTGATACAGTGCCTGTTACTTCATATGTATTAAGGTCTATTATTGAAACTATGTAATTATGTTCATCGTCATCATCGTCGTCTCCATCATCATCTTTGTCATCGTGATTATCGCTTTTGCCTTTATCTTTGTCTTTGTCCTTGTGATCATCTTCGTCATCTTCTTTATCTTTTTCAGCTTTTTCATTTACAACAAGAGCAATGTTAAGTTCAGGGTCTATGGCTATGTCTATTGGTTCTTTTTCAACAGGGATAGTACTTATAACCGTATATGTCATAAGATCAATTACTGATACAGAGTCATCTTTGTGGTTAGCTACAAGCGCTGTGTGGGTGTTTTGATTTACTGCGACTTTTTCAGGGTCTTTACCAACAGGGACAGTGGTAATTGTCTCATAGGTATTAAGGTCTATGAGTGTTACTGTATTGTCTTTACTGTTTGCTGCCACAGCGATATTCATTGCATTATCAGTGGCAATGCCTTTTGGTTTCTTACCAACGGAGATAGTAGCTATAACCTGTTCTATATCAAGGTCTACGACTGAGACTGAACCAGACTTTTCATTAGTTACTACTGCTTCATTTGTAAGGGGGTTTATGGCAATGTCTGTAGGGTCTTTTTCAACTAAAATCCCAGGAATGTCAGGATCTGAATGCAGAATATCATAATTTGGAAATATAAGAACTAATGAGAGAAAAAAGAATATCAGGCCTGTTTTAATTTTCGGCTTCATATTTTACTCCCCTTAAAAAAACAAAACACGTTAACGTTAATTAAAAATAAATAAGCCTACCACAGAAAAGGTAGGCTTATGCCTGAATAACCACTTCGACAGCCCCTCTATCCTTTGACCCCTTCGACAAGCTCAGAACAGGGCTTCAGGACAGGTGGCTTTGTGTCGCCCCGATTACTCGGGGTTTTACCCTTTCGGTGGATATGTATAGACTCCTTACATTATATGGGATAAAACTGTAAAGTCAAATTAAAAATTCTAATAGAATGCATTAATTAAGTAAATAGTTAATATTATAAGATATTTTAAATATAATGGATTTTAAAATATTATTATATAATATGTTGATTTTAAAGTAAATTTATCTGCCTTTGCAGAAAACCACGGGTTTACCCGTCGATACCAGTCCTCCGTTGAGGTAGGGCTTCAACTTCGGAGGATGGAAATGCGAAAATAGTGCTTCGGCCCGGCTTCGCCAAAGGCTATGCCGAGGCGAGCGAGATGTCACAGAAGGAACAGGCTTGCCAGTGGGGTTCCATAGTAAATGTATGTGTTTTCTATGCTTGACGTCTGACAACCGGTCTATGAGCTATGGATTAGGCATGGGGTGAGATCTTGATTTTTTCCTGGTTATTTTCAGTTTTTTATAGTACTTTTAAAACTCTCTTTCTATCTGCCCTTTTTCTTCTATAAGCTCAGGCTTAAACTCATCTGGCTTGCGGCCGAAACAGGTGCCGAGTTTTTCATGCAGAGCCACGGTATTCATGTCAACGTGTCTCTGTTTTATAACCTCTGCTGTAGGTTTATACGTTATTTTTGTGCCCCTGACTTTGACTATTGTATTGCCTCCAAGACCTTTTGAAAGCAGAATAACTGCTGCAGCGCCTGTTTCTTTCCCAAAATTAACATCATAGGCTGTAGAGGCGCCTGAACGCACCAGGTGTCCGGGGTTAACTTCCCTGATTTCAGGAAGTTCATAAATACCCGGCACAAGGATATTGTTTCTCTTCATGAATTCTTTCATCTCAGGATCTTTTTTCATAATGCCCTCAAGTCTTTTTCTTACGTATTTGCCTGCGCCTGAGAGTTTTTTGTGACCAAATGCATCTTTACCAGCGCTTTCATCAATAATCTGATCGCCTTTTGCATCTGTTATACCCTCGGCAGCTACGATCATGTATGTTCCTGCCTTTACATCACTGTTTTCAACCCTTGAAATAAAGATTTTTTTCATATGTTCATACACTATATCAAAATCTACGGGTATCTCAGGAATAAGCACACAGTCAGCATCACCGCCTATGCCCCCTCTAAAGGCAGTGTGGCCTGCATACCTGCCAAAAGCCTCAAGCACAATCACACGGTTATGGGTTGTGCCTGTGGTTTTTAAGTCCCTTATAAAGGCGGAGATTCTGTTGATGGCTGAGTCTCCTCCGACACTGTATGTCTGAAGGTCAAGGTCCATAGTTTTTGGAGCATGCACGCATGCAATCCCCTCCGTAGCGAGGTCCACCATAACACTGCCTGAATCATCCCCGCCGCTTATTATCAGTCCGCTGATATTGAATTTTTCAAGACCTTTTTTAACACGTTCATATTTTTTGTCATCATCGATTTTCTTTATCTTTACTCTTGAATTGCCTGCCTCAGAACCAGCCATCTCAGCCTGAATAAGGTTAAGTCTTTCAGGTGTCAGGACAAGCACGCTGTCCTCATTAACAAGGTTATAAAGACCTGCATAGCCATTAGGGATAATTACTGTCTCTATGCCCATGGATTTGGCCATCTGAGCCGCGCCTTTTATAACAGCGTTGAGCCCCCCGCAGTCACCACCGCTTGTTATAATGCCGATTCTTTTGATATTCATATGAATACACCTCCGAAAAATCAAAAATTAAAGATTAAAAATTAAAATGACATACTAAAAGTCAAAAATTTATTAACGGGGTTCTATACTCGACAATCAAAAAGAATTTTTGATATTTGATTTGTACTTTTGCACTTTTATTTTTAATTTTTTATTTTCTACAGCTTCCCTTTAGTTGAAGGTATTCCTTTGATCTTAGGATGTTTTTCTACTGCCATCCGAAGCGCTCTGCCGAATCCCTTAAAGACAGCCTCAATAATGTGATGAGGGTCGCGGCCATATGGAAGTATTATATGCAGGTTCATCCCTGCCTGATTGCTGAGAGCCCTGAAAAAATCCTCAAAAAGGTACAGTTCAAGTTTCCTGACCAGAACATTTCCCTTAGGCAGTTTTACCTTATAAACCAGAAACGGCCTGCCGCTCAGGTCTACTGCTGTCTGTGCAAGGCTTTCGTCCATTGGAGTTAATGCCTCGCCGTAACGTCTTATCTGAGACTTACTGCCAAGAGCTTTCTTAATAGCGTCTCCCAGGACAATACCGAGGTCCTCCATAAGGTGGTGGTAATCAATCTCAATATCACCTTTTGCGCTTATGTTAAGGTCTATATGTCCGTGTTTTGACATGAGGCTGAGCATGTGGTCTAAAAAAGGTATTGATGTATCAATCTTGAAACTTCCTTTTCCATCTAGATTAATACTTATTTTTATGCTGGTCTCTTTTGTTTTTCTTGTAATAACTGCTTTTCTCGCTGCCATTTAACCCCCAATTAAAATGCAAATAATAAATTCTAATATCGAAATGCTAAACAAACTTAACTGCAAATGCTAAATTTCAATATCTAAACTCTAACCAGTGTACAAATACTATTAATAATTACTTAGATTTTTCAAGTATAGCCCCAAATATTTTCATTAGCTCAGTAGCCTCTTGAATTAACTTAGATTTTACTTGCTTAAAACCATTTTTGCAATCAGCAAGTTGTAACCAGTAACGGGATTCTTTTGCTTCCTTACGACAAATTTTTATTCGCATTAGAAAATCTTTCTTGCCTAAAGATTCATTGGCTTCAATATAATTTGCGCCAACTGTCCGGCAGATCTAATTAGTTGCTTGCTAATTTCGATATTTGTTAGTGTTTTTGATAATTTATTAATAAAAGCAATAATATCTTTTGTGAAAATCAAAGTCCTATCTTCCAAATCATATTGTTTTGAGTTTTTAATTTTAGACATTTGATATTGTTTAGTATTTAGTATTTAGGATTTTTTTATTAGTTGTTTGAGGTTTTTCAGAAAAATCATATTCTCTTTGGGAGTTCCAACTGTTACCCTGAGGCAGCCGTTAACCACGCCTTTCATATTTCTTATAAGTATGCTTCTTTTTATAAGTTCCTTATATATTTTATCTGAGTTTTTAACCTTAAATAATATAAAGTTTGCATCAGACGGGCAGGGCGTAATATCCTTTATCTTTTGCATCCCGCTAAGAAGCTTTTTTCTCTCTGAGATTATGGATTTGATGTATGATCCAAGCATTTTTTTGTTCTTTAATGATCTTAGAGCAATGCTTTGAGATAGTGAATTGAGGTTAAACGGCAGTCTTACCTTGTTTACTTCATTTATAATCTCTACAGAAGCAGTCATAAAACCGACTCTTAAGCCTGCCAGACCTGTCTTGCTCAGGGTATTGAGGATAATAAGATTTTTATATTTCTTTAGCATGGGTAAAAAACTTTTTTTGCCGGAGAAAGCCTGATATGCCTCATCAACAACAACAAGAGACGGTAACGGGTAACGGGTGACGGGTGAGGCAACTTCTAATATTTTCTTGATTCTGCTCGATGAAAAGCAGTTGCCTGTGGGGTTATTTGGAGAACTTAGAAAGATCAGTTTTGGTTTTCTCTTTTTTATTTGTTTTAGAATCTCTTTTTCGTTGAGGTCAAATTTTTTATCGAGCGGGATCTCGATCTTCTTTTCCCCAAGCGCCTGCGAGATAATGCCGTACATTGAAAATGTAGGGGTTGGATAGAGCACCGGCCCTCCAAATGCAGCGATCAAATAATAAATAAGCTCATCAGAGCCGTTTCCCTGAAGAATATTTTCAGGCTTTACTTTGAATTCCCCTGCAACAAGCTTTCTTAATGATTTTGCTTCAGGGTCAGGATAACGGTTCAGATTTTTAAAAATATTTTTGCTTCTGACCCCTGAATAAGGGCTTTCATTTGCATCAAGTTTTATCCTGCAAGGTATATCTTTTGCCTCGTAAGCTCGTAGAGAGCGTATATTTGGTTTTACAAGTTTTTTTATATCCATAGAGGGGATTATAACACACCTGTGCTGTTAACTAATAACGATTAACGGGGAACTAATAACTAATTTTAAGGTATAACCTTATTGAGCGGGTACTCTATAATCCCTGATGCGCCTGCAGCCCTGAGCTTGGGGATAAGGTCGCGCACGATTTGCTCTTCAATAACAACTTCAAGCGCGTACCATCCCTTATCTGACAGTTCTGAAATGGTAGGGGAGTGCATTGAGGACAAGAGAGTCATGACTCTTCTGAGGGATTTCTGAGGAGCGTTCATCTTAAGTCCCACTTTTTCCTCTGCTGAAAGTGCTCCTCTTAATAGAAGCACGATATTTTCCATTTTCTGTTTTTTCCAGCTGTTTTTCCAGGATTTTTTGTTTGCTATGAATCTTGTGCTTGAAACGAGTATTGTTTCAATTATTCTAAGATTGTTTGCCCTTAAAGATGAGCCGGTTTCTGTCAGTTCCACTATGGCATCTGCAAGAAAAGGGGGCTTTACCTCTGTAGCTCCCCAGGAAAAATCAACCTCTGCCTTAATGCCTTTGGACTTAAGATATTTTTTTGTAAAGTTAACCAGCTCAGTAGCAATACGTTTACCTTTTAAATCCTTAATCTTTTTTATTTTTGAATCATTGGGGACAGCGATGACCCACTTTACAGGTCTTAAGCCTTCTTTAGCATAATTAAGCTCGGCAACCTCTTTAACGTCAGCACTCTGTTCAAGTATCCAGTCCTTGCCTGTAAGTCCGGCATCAAGCACTCCGTCATCAACATATCTTGCCATTTCCTGGGCTCTGATCAGCAGGGCTTCTATATCAGGGTCATCAAAAACAGGATAATAAGAGCGTGAGTCAACAGAGATATTGTACCCTGCTTTTTTAAACAGTTTTAATGTTGATTCCTGAAGGCTTCCCTTTGGAAGTCCGAGTTTTAATTTTTTGCTCATGGTATGTCTCCAGTATCCTGATTTTACGGATGTCATATAATACAAAGGAAAGAGAAATTATTCAAATTTGGAGTAATGCACCCTATGATTTCTCTGATTTTATTAAGATGATTCTACAAATAACTGTATAAGATAAGCTTTATAAAGTTTTTTTGATAATTTCAGGTAAAATAGTCGGGATTCTTTTGCCGGGCAATGGTGTAAAGATAACTTCCTGAATCTTATAAGCATAATTTATAGATTCTATAAGTTTATTTAAGGTTGTTTTTAAATCATCAAGCAGTATAAAATCAAACTGATTTCCGATAAAGTTAATCCCTTAAAAAGTATTTTTGAACCTTTTTTGGGCTAATTGCCACTAATAAGATATAAGCTATTCTGTGATAAGGAATTAGCATATTTTAAAAAAACAAAAGGGAGGAAAAATGAATAAAAAAGTATGCTTGATCATCTTAATAACATTAACAGTTTTTTTTGTAAGTACTTTAGTGGTGCAGGCACAGAAGAAGGGGAAAACATTAAGCCCAACAATAGAGAAATCCTCAGCGTCAGCATCTAAGCCTAAAAAGAAGAGGAGAAGGCCAAGAACAACAACCAATAGATCCGTAGCGCCAGCACCAGCGTCAACACCTCAGCCTGAATCAGCACCAACCCCTCCTCAGCCTGAAGAGGAGGAAAGAAAGGTAATGTACATAGTAGATGCTTGGGAAATGTATCAACAAGGCAACTCTTATGGTTATAGTAGTGCCCCAGCTAATGTAGGTGTTGGAGAACTCTGTGGAATCGAAAAACATCCTAATGGCAAGACATTACTTCTTAAAGTTGTAGCTTCACCAGTCGTCGGGGTAAAATGTGATTTCATTCTCTTCGGAAACAAGAAATTGCAAAATGGATTTGTTTTTAGAGATTTTAATGCAACCACTCATATTGGTTCTTTTCCTGCTGGCACTTCAAGTGTCAGTGTGGTCAAAATCCCTTCTGCACACTCTACATCTATAGGATTCAAAATTCATGCTTGGGCTGATCCTCCACTTGGCAATGCAGCTTATGCTTTACATAGAGTTACACTGTTAGGTCCGCCTGATTTCCCCAGCTGGCACAGGGCCTTTCGACCTTAATGTGTAATGTCTGTATTTCGGAAAACCAAAGGGCAGGGTCAGCAATGGCTCTGCCTTTTTTATATCCAGCTTTCAACCGGCAATCACCAATTTTTTAAAACCACAAAACTAAAGAGTAGCAGGCGTACTCATCAAAAAAGTTTGGTTGTAGAAGGGTTGAATCAGCTTAAAATAGTCAAAAGCTCATCAAAACTGTCAATCAAATAATCAGCATCTTTTAAAGCTTCCCTGTCTCTGTATCCATAAGTAACAGCGACGGTTTTAATGCCTGCGGCCCTGCCTGCTTCAATATCAAAATTGCTGTCCCCGATTATTATTGTTTCGTCTTTTGACACCCTGATTTTTTTTAAAACCTCTATAATGGGAACAGGCGAGGGTTTTTTCTCAGAAACACTGTCACTTCCCAGAATGACACTAAAAAATCCTGAAAGACCGGTCCCCTCGAGAACTTCCCTTGAAAGGCTCTCTCTTTTGTTAGATATTACAGCTTTTTTATAAATTCCAAGTTTTGACAGTGTATTCTGCACTCCGGGGTAGGGCCTGGTGTTATCAAGCAGATGCGTGGAGTAGTGTTCAATAAACCTTTCAAGTGTCTTATCTTTTGTTTCTCTTGAAACAGTGTCAGTTGAGTTTTTACCCGAAGGAATCAGACTCTCAATAAGCTTTGTTATGCCTGAACCTACCATTGATTTGATTTTTTCAACTGATAAGGGGTTTACACCAAAGGGTTTGAGCGCATGGTTTATAGCATTTGTAATATCCACGCTTGTGTTCAGAAGCGTGCCGTCCAGGTCAAATATCAGTAGTTTAATCATGAGCATCTAAATCGTCTGAGAGTCTGGATTTTAAAAAAAAGACAATGAGACAAAATGCGGATTATTCGAACCTGCCTGCCGGCAGGCAGGTAACTAATAACATTTAACTGATAACGCCGTTGGCTTATTTCATCCCGGCAATATGTATTCTTGACGCTGCTCTTTTTACTGAAGAAGTTGCACGTGCCTCGTCAAATTTTTCAGCATTTTTAAGTTTTTCCTCAGCACGTTTCATTGCCTCTTTGGCCCTTTCAATATCAATATCGTCGGACCTTTCTGCACTGTCAGCAAGAATAGTTACTTTGTCAGGACCGACTTCGGCATAGCCCCAGTTGATAAAGAAATAGCCTGTTTCAGATCCTTTTTTATAGGTTAATATACCGATTTTAAGTGTTGTAAGAAAAGGAACATGTTGAGGTAAGACTCCAAACTCACCCTCACTCCCTGAGGCAACGACTTCATCAACCTCGTCAGTGAATATATGCCCGTAAGGTGTAACAATATCTAATGTTAGTTTATCAGCCATTTATTATCCTAAATTTTGATTTTTGATCTTTAATTTTTAATTTATCTTGTTATTCTTATCCAGTCAGTTTTTTAGCTTTTTCCTCAACTTCCTCTATCCCGCCGACCATGTAGAAAGCCTGTTCCGGCAGTTCGTCATATTTACCTTCAACAACAGCCTTAAACCCTTTTATTGTATCTGCCAGTTTAACGTATTTACCAGGAGTTCCTGTAAATGTTTCTGCGACATGGAACGGCTGGCTAAGGAACCTCTGGAGTTTCCTTGCTCTGGCAACCAGTAATTTATCGTCCTCAGAAAGCTCTTCCATACCAAGAATGGCTATGATGTCCTGCAGTTCTTTATAGCGCTGAAGTACCATCTGTACCTGTCTGGCGACTGCATAGTGCTCTTCGCCAAGAATTAGCGGGTCAAGGATTCTTGATGTAGAATCAAGCGGGTCAACAGCAGGATAGATTCCAAGCTCTGATATCTGTCTTGAAAGAACAACAGTTCCATCAAGGTGCGTAAAGGCTGTTGCAACAGCAGGGTCTGTAAGGTCGTCAGCAGGGACATAAATAGCCTGCATGGAGGTAATAGCGCCTTTATTTGTAGATGTAATCCTTTCCTGAAGTATTCCCATATCCGTACCGAGAGTCGGCTGGTATCCGACTGCTGAAGGCATTCTTCCGAGTAGTGCTGACAGTTCTGCGCCTGCAAGTGTGTACCTGAATATGTTATCTAAAAAGATAAGAACGTCCTGTCCTTCATCCCTGAAGTACTCAGCTGTAGTAAGCGCTGAAAGTGCAACCCTCGCCCTTGCTCCCGGGGGCTCGTTCATCTGGCCATAGATCAGGGCTGTTTTTTCTAAAACGCCTCCCTCCTTCATTTCAAGATAGAGGTCATTTCCTTCCCTTGTTCTTTCACCAACACCTGCAAATACTGAGACACCGCCGTGAACCATGGCGATGTTATGGATCATTTCCATAATAACAACTGTTTTTCCGACGCCTGCACCGCCGAACATTCCCATCTTTCCGCCTTTAACAAAAGGAACAAGGAGGTCAAAGACTTTAACGCCTGTCTCAAATACCTGAGTTGATGTATCCTGCTCGGTAAATGCAGGGGCTTCCCTGTGAATCGGCAGTCTCTCCTTTGACTCTATCGGCCCCAGCTGGTCAATGGGCTCCCCAATAACATTCATGATCCTTCCGAGTGTTTTGTCTCCGACAGGAACGGTGATCGGTTGTCCTGTATCAATTGCAGGGGTCCCTCGTACAAGTCCGTCGGTTGCGGACATTGCAATGGTCCTCACCATGTTATCACCGAGGTGAGCAGCTACCTCAAGTGTTATATTGATGTCTGGTAAGTCTTTTTCCTTGTTGCCCGGCTGTGCAACAGTAAGAGCGTTTAATATTTCAGGCAATTTGACGTCAAATTCAACATCAACAACTGCGCCGATGACCTGAGCAATTTTACCTTTGTTCATAATCTATGACCTCCTATAATAATCGTTAAAGCTGTTTAAGCCGTTCAAGCCGTTTGAACTGTTTGAACATTTGAACGGTTTGAACTATGTTTTATTATTATCCTTTTATAGCTTCAACACCGCCAACTATATCCATAAGTTCAGCTGTAATAGAAGCCTGCCTGGCTTTATTGTACTGAAGTGTAAGTTTACCAACCATTTCATCACAGCTTTGTGTAGCATTTTCCATAGCGCTCATCCTAGCGGCCTCTTCTGCAGCAGAGCTTTCAAGGAGCGCCCTGTAAATCTGTATGTCAACATTCCTCGGAATTAACCTGTCAAAAATTGCCTTTCTGGAAGGCTCATAAATAAAATCAGCTGCTACGGGTTCAGGAGCAGTCCCTTCTTCTGCCTTTTCTTCCTTAGCCAAGGGGAGAAGTCTCGTTGCGGTAACCGTCTGTGCTACCATTGATTTGAACGCATTATATACCACAGTCACTTCATCGAGAGTTTCATTTATATAGTTTTCCTTGATATTATTGGCGATTTCCTCGGCATTTAAAAAACGTACGTTTCCTGCAATGCCTATCCACGTATTTCTCATGAGAACATTTTTTCTCCTGAAGTAATCCCTTGCTTTTTTGCCGACAGTGCTTATACTCACCTCAAAATTATCATTTTTAAGATCATCAATATGTTTTTGAGCGGCCTTTAGTATATTTGTATTGAATGCTCCGCAAAGTCCTCTGTCAGAAGTAACCACAACAACTTCAATGGTCTTTCTCGGTCTTAATGCGAGCAATGGATGCGATTCCCTGTCAGCGCCACTGGCAAGGCTTAACAGTACTTCATGCATCTTGGAAGCATAAGGCCTCAGATCGAGCATCCGGGACTGGACTTTCCTCAGTTTTGAGGCAGCCACCATCTTCATGGCTTTGGTAATCTTCTGGGTATTTTGAACAGCCTTTATTCTGTTTTTTATGTCTCTTAAAGTAGCCATGGTTCTCTTTCGTTCAGTAACGAGTAACTAGTTACAAGTAACGAGTTTAAAAAAAATAAGTCCCGTCACCAGTTACCTGTCACATGTTACTGTATTAAGATTGGAATCCTTTCTTAAATTCTTTTATTGCCTGTGCAAGTTTTTCTTTAAAGTCATCGTCGATCGCTTTTTTCTCTGCAAGTTCCGAACGAAGCTCGTCTTTTGTCCCCTGTAGGAATTTAACGAATTCCTCTTCAAATTTCTTTATGGAATCAACCGGGATATCATCAAGATAACCCTGTGTGCCGGCAAATATAATAATGACCTGATCCTGCATGGTCATGGGAACATACTGGTTCTGTTTAAGGAGTTCAACCATTCTCTTCCCCCGTTCTATCTGAGCGAGGGTAGCTTTATCAAGATCAGAACCAAATTGGGCAAATGCCGCCATTTCCCTGAACTGCGCAAGGTCGAGCCTGAGGGTTCCTGCAACCTGTTTCATAGCTTTTGTCTGGGCAGCTCCGCCAACACGGCTGACTGAAAGACCGACATTGACTGCGGGCCTTACACCGGAATAAAACAACTCCGGTTCAAGGTATATTTGTCCATCTGTAATTGAAATGACGTTTGTCGGGATGTAGCCTGACACATCACCTGCCTGTGTTTCAATGATCGGAAGCGCAGTAAGGGAACCCCCGCCGAGTTTGTCAGAAAGTTTGGCAGCCCTTTCAAGGAGTCTTGAATGGAGGTAGAAAACATCTCCGGGAAACGCTTCACGTCCCGGGGGACGTCTTAGCAGCAGTGATAGCTGTCTGTATGCAGTGGCCTGTTTACTCAGATCATCATATACTATCAAAGCATGTTTGCCGTTGTCCCTGAAGTATTCTCCCATAGCACATCCGGTATAGGGAGCGATGTACTGAAGAGGCGCGGGCTCACTGGCTGTTGCTGAAACAATAATTGTGTGTTCCAGAGCTCCTTCCTCTTCGAGCTTTTTGGCTACACGGACAACATTTGAACGTTTCTGCCCGATAGCAACATATATGCATAAAACATCTCCGCCCCTCTGGTTAATAATTGCATCGATACCTATCGCGGTTTTACCGACCTGACGGTCACCGATGATAAGCTCTCTCTGGCCCCTTCCTACAGGAATCATGGCGTCTACAGATTTAAGCCCTGTCTGTAAAGGCTCACGAACAGGCTGCCTGTCAATAATGCCGGGGGCAACTACGTCGACTATTCTATTTTCTTTTGAAGCAATCGGGCCTTTTCCGTCTATAGGCTGGCCGATAGCATTAACTACTCTGCCGAGCAGGGCGTCCCCAACGGGAACGGACATGATTTTCCCGGTCCTCTTGACTATGTCTCCTTCTTTAATAAGCGTGTCTTCGCCAAAAAGAACAGCACCGACAGAGTCTTCTTCAAGGTTAAGAGCCATGCCAAAGATATTGTTGGGAAATTCAAGAAGTTCTGAAGCCATACACTTGTCAAGACCGTATAGCTTTGCGATACCGTCACCAACTTTGACAACTGTACCGACTTCACTTACATCTACACGTTTTTCAAAATCAGTAATCTGTTTTTTAATCAGTTCACTTATTTCATCAGCTTTAAGTTCTGTAACGTCCATTAAATCACCTCCAAATATATTTAAAAATCAAAACTTTTATGTTCATTTTGTTAATTCTGTTCTTAAAAGATTTAGCTGGCCTTTAAGACTGCTGTCAAAGATTGTGCTGCCTACTTTGACAATAAACCCTCCGAGCAGGGATTCATCAATCTGTTTCTCAATCGTAATCTCCCGGTCAGTCATCTGTTTTAAGGCGCTGCTGAGCCGCTCGGTATCTTTTTCGTCAAGATTAACAGAAGAAACCACAACCGCTGTTGCCTTCTTCTGTCTGTCATTATAAATATCAACTGTAGCTGCTATTGTTTCGTTTATAGCGGAAATGTGCCCATGTATAATCATTAACTTCAGGAATTTCTCAGTGCCTGGGTTGAGTTTCAGGAGAGGTGAGAGGGCTGTAAAAGCATTTTCCTTTTCACGCTCTGAAAAAATCTGGCCGGCAAACAAAAGCTTTAGCTGTCTGTTTGTATCAATAAATCTGGCAAAAGATTTAAACTCCTGAACGACCGTAGGGATATCAGAAATCGCAACACTATTAATTAATGCCCTGCTGTATTTTTTTGCGATCTGATTTTTGTTCAATTGTTTACCTCAAGTTTTTTAATGTATTCATTAATGAGACTGGCATGTTCTTTTTCCCCAAGCTGTGACTTTATCTGTTTTTCTGCAAGCTCGAGCGCCATTAAGGCAGCTTCTGACTTTATAGCCTTTTTTGCCTTTTGCAGTTCAAATTCAATATTTGTTTTTGTCTGTTCAAGGATTTTGTTTTTCAGCCTCTCCCCTTCGGCAATAAGCGCTTCTTTATCTTTTTCTCCGGATTTTTTTGCGGCTTCAAGAATTTCATTTATCTCACTCTCAGTGTTTTTCAGCCTTTCTTTTGTCTCATCAAGAGTTTTCTGGGCAAGATTTTTTGCTTCTTCAGCTTCTTTCAGGGCTTTTTCAATTGTTTCAGTGCGCTTTTTGAAAAATTCACTCATAGGTTTACGCCCTGCCCATACCAATATGGCTACAAGTACCGCAAAGTTGACAATTACCCAGAACCAGTCCTTGAACGAGGCCGCTTGTCCGCCTCCGTCTACGGCAAAAGCGATAGAAGAGGTAACCAGTAACCAGTAACCAGTGACCAGTGAAGAAACAAAAACTTTTAACTTTAAATTTTTGATTTTTGATTTTTGATTTTTGATTTTTCTCATACCCCGACCATTTTCTCTACAATTTTCTTTGAGAAAACCTCTATATTTTTTCTTAATGATTCTTTGGCTTTGTTTGTTTCTGTTTCGAGGTCTTCTTTTGCTTTCCGGCTTATTTCTGAAGCGCCTTTTTGCGCTGCTTCAACAGACTCTTTCTGTATCGCAAGCCCTTCTTTTTTTAAATCCTCAAATATTGTTTTTGACGTGCTTCTTGCCTCTGACAGTTTTGTGTCTATCTGCTGAAAAATGGCGTCTTTTTCTCCGTCCATGCTTTTTGCGCTGTCAAGTGAACCGTTTATGCGAAAGTCCCTTTCTTTAAAAAGTTTAAGGAGAGGTTTAAAAAGCAGTATATTCAGAAGCCACATCAACAGAAGAAAATTGGCAAGCTGCAGGATGAACATTTTATTTATATCTATCATAGTATACCCCTTGTTTAAAGAATCATAAAAAGGAAATAAATAAAGGAGAACGTTGAAAAGTTAACATAGCAGGCCCTATTTGTCAATAATTCTATTTTTATAAAAATATTTATAAAATTTATATAGTTACATGGGCGGTATTAGCCGCTGGCAGCGGGATTAGTATAATGACAGAGAATTTGCCCGGGGTTTAAGAGTTTTCTTATAAGGATGAAAACTGTTTTATTCAGGTGTATGCAGTTCCCGCGGGGTTGGCCGGAAGGGGTTTAGCTCCCGGATTTATCACTTTTGCCGTAAGTTTGAATTTTTCAGGGAGTTATACCTTGGTGCTTCGGCGGTGCTCAAACTCCGCCTGCCTGCCCTGAGCAAAGTCGAATGGGTTGATTTGTGCATGTGTAGTTGATACAATGATTTGAAGATGAAACTTAATATGCAGGAGGTTTTTTATGGATAGCAATTATATGTTGAAGGTCCAGGATGCCAAGGCCGTGGATATCCAGAAAGCTCTTCAGGCTGTCGGCATAAAAGTAAGAAGTATAATAGAAGTATATAAGGATAAAGGGGAAGAGAAAAAAGAGAGCAAAGCCCCTGTCAATGATTCATAGAGAAACGTAATGACAGGGAGACAGAAAATTCTACCGGGGAGGATTATCTATGGAGATACCGGCCGGAAAAATAACACACTATTTTAATAAGATCGGAATAGCAGGTGTAGAAATCAGCGATTCACTGGCAGTTGGTGATAAGATCCATATTAAAGGGCACACAACTGATTTTGAGCAAACAGTTGAATCCATGCAGATTGAACATGAAAAGTTAGAAAAGGCTGCCAAAGGCCAGAGCATAGGACTAAAAGTAAACGACTATGTCAGAGAGCATGACATAATCTACAAAATAGAGTCTTAACACAATCACAACCATATAATCTCGGTTTTAAAAGGGGATACTCTGCTTGGAGTGTCCCCTTTTGTTTATCTGTAAAAAGGGTATAATAAAATAAATTTTCAGGTGTAATTTTATGGCTAAAACAGAGAAAAGATACGGGATGTTAATCAATCTTGACCGCTGTGTTGGGTGTTACGCATGTCAGGTGACCTGCAAGGCTGAACACAATATTCCCTTTGGAATTTCCAGATGCCGTGTTGAGACGTATGAATCAGGCAGCTATCCGGATCTTAAAAAGTTCTTTTTGCCCCGTCTTTGCAATCATTGTGACAATGCCCCTTGTATTGAGGCATGTCAGGAAAATGCCCTGTATAAAAACCTTGACGGAGTTGTAATACTTGACATAAACAGCTGTACAAACTGTGGGGAATGTTATGAAAAATGCCCTTATAATGCGATTGAATCAAGCGCTGTTACCGGTCAGACTGAAAAGTGTGATTTTTGCTATCAAAGGGTCGCATGCGGCCAGTCACCGGTTTGCGTTCAGAGCTGTATGGGGAAGGCCATAATTTTCGGGGATACAAGCGACCAAAACAGTGAAATATCCATCGCTATGAAAAGGAACCGGTTAAAACTACTTAAACCGGAGCTTGGAACAAATCCTTCTGTTTTTTACACTTTTAAGGGTGATACAGGCGGTACTGCATTAGATGATTATGTATTAACAAAGGGAAACTCAACCAGACGGGTTTCGGCCAGACCAGCTGTTAATGATTCAGCGGATAAATCTAAATTAGTATATACCTCAGATGCGATGTGTCCTTCAGAATGCGGTATCTCAGTGTTTATTGAAGATGGGGTAGCAAAAAAAATCTATGGCAACCCGCATTCTCTTGTAAACAACGGCACATTATGCGCAAAAGGGGCCTCAGGCCTTCAGCTAACATATTCTCCTGACAGGATAAAGACCCCTTTACTCAGAACGGGTCAAAGAGGCGAAGATAGCTGGAAAAAGATTACATGGCAGGAAGCTCGTGAGCATATAGCAAAGAAATTAATCGGGATAAAGCAAAAATACGGGTCTGAATCAGTATTCCTTGACTGCGGAGATGTTACTGACAGAGAAGCATATTACAGACTGTTTCATGCCTTTGGCACACCGAATACCTATAATCACGGAAGTATCTGTGATTCTAACCGCAAATGGGGACAGCGTATCATGACGGGTGATGAAAGACCTCTACCCGATATTCAAAGACCTGTTCTTATGAGAGGCGGGAAGGACAAAACATACCTTAACACTGATCATGATTCCAGACTTATTTTAAATATTGGCGCTAATCCCTTTGTTGCAACTAGATTTAACTATATGTCCAGCGGTATTGCCGCGGCAAAAGACAAAAGCGGATGCATATATATTGTAGCTGACCCTGCTTATACCAACTCTGCCGCATTTGCAGATATATGGCTTCCGATAAAACCCGGAACAGATGCCTGCCTTCTTGCAGCTATGCTTTTTTACATAATCAGCAACGATTCGCCTGAAAAGCCCTCGACAATGTTTATAGACCATGAATTTCTGCGGAAATATACAGTAGGCTGGAAAGAATTCAAAAAAGCATTTCTTTCATATACGGGAGGGAAAGACCCCTCTAATGATCTGTTCTTTTTCAGCCTTGAGTGGGCAGAAGAAAAAACCGGCATTTCAGTAAAAGATATCAGAAAAACTGCGCATCTGTTAGGAGGGATTAAACCTGCCTCAATCGAAATAGGGATGCACGGCACAGCCCACCATACAAATGGAGATATAACGTCAATACTTATGACAGCGCTTTGTCTGGTGACAGGCAACATGGATAACCCTGGTGGACTCGTTTTTATAGACTCTCAAAAGCCTAAAAAAGGCGGTAAAACCATCGGCATGGAGTTTTTACAGCGTGTTGTAAGAAGAAATATAAACGGCAGGGATGTATCCGGCAAACTTTCAGAGCTGAACAAAGACTCTTACGGGGATTACCCTGCTTCATGGAAAGGAGTGCTTGCAGACCTTCCGCAGAAAATAATACAGGGGATAGAACTGAAACACGGGCCTTTCAAAGGGCACAAATACCCTGTAAAGTCTTTTATAACAAGGGCCGGCAACCCTGTTATAACAGCAGGCAGTACTCCGGACTGGATAGATGCCATAACTTCAAAAGATGATAAAGGAGAGTACCTGCTTGAGCTGATGGTTTTTATTGATACACATATTTCAGTAACAGGTAAGTATGCTGATATTGTGCTTCCTGAGGCAGGTTTTCTTGAGCGGATGGGGCTTAGCGATGTATACACTATGAGTCCTGAAGTGAGCATAAGGGATCAGGCTATAGAACCGCTTCATGAATCAAAAACACCTTTTGAATTTATGATTGCTCTATCAGAAGCACTTATAAACAATAATGACCCTGACATCAGGTCTCAGGATTTTAGCGGGAAGTATGGAAATGAAGAAGACTTTATAAATGAAATACTGACTGAGACACCAGGGTTTTACAATATCGGCGACCCGCTTCCTTATCCTGACCTGCCCGAAGGCTCCCTTATAACGGGCACACCGGATAACCCTACTGCTGTACATAAGGGGAAGGCAGTAAAAACTGGAGAACCGCTTACAGTTGACTGGCTGAGAAAACATCATGGCGTAGCAGTATGGCCTGCCAGTTATTACAGGTATAAAAGATCAGACGGTTCTCCATCCGGTATATATCCGATGACTGACTCTAAAAAGTTTGAATTTAAATTTTCATACCTTGAGAACATAAATAAAAAATTCGGTACTGACTTCCCAGTTACTTTTTACTGGTCAGAATGTAAATGGAATCCGAAGAATCCTGATTATAAAAAAATCAGCAGACAATATCCTTTTCAGTTAATAACCGGAAGGGTGCACTATGCCATGACGATGACTGCGGTCTGTCATTATCTTGCTGAAACTGAGACTGAATGCATGAAGCCTTTAAATAAGAGTTTTAAATATGCTATGCCGGAGCTCGGTAATGGTGATGGGAAAGACGGTATCAGGGACAATAATGAGATTTTTTTTAAGGCTGATACCGTATCAATTCCTGTATTTGCTTTTAATATGGCAGATGGAGAGCGTCTGGGAATAAAGACAGGTGATATTGTAACACTGGAGAACCCTTTTAAAAAGAAGATTAAAGGAAAAGCGTTCCCGACAGAGGGGATTATGCCCGGAGTTATCAAGACCGCTTTTGGCCCCGGAGGCCAGAAGGCATCCGGTATAGGGTTTATGAACAATGTGTCAGAATATACCCCTAATATTAATGAGCTTTTTGACTCTGAAAATCTTTCAGAGTTTACAGGGATGCCCGGTTTCGGGGATGTAATGGTAAGAGTGATAAAGACAGTTGCGGGTAACGAGTGACGAGTAACGGGTAAATAACAGACACTACGCTTAACACATTACTCACTACGGTCTGTCTGTTGACTTTAAAGTCTATTATGCTTTAAATTATATACTTCGCGGGGTGGAGCAGTCTGGTAGCTCGTCGGGCTCAATCACGCAGGAGAAATATGAACACAAAATAGACGTGTTCATTGGCTACGGGAGTGAGATTCATATTGTCGTGGCTGACAAGCGTCAGAGAAAACCGAAATCCGCCAACTTTCGTGACGCTTGGGATCTTATCCTGCAATGGGCTGCACGCGGGGAGACCCGTGTGCGAAACCTGTCAAATTCGGGGGAACCTCTAGCGGTGGCAATCCCGAGCCAAGCGCGTGTAACGTAAGTTTTACGTGAAGGTGTAGAGACTTAATGGCAGGCACCCTCCTCAGGATAGCAACTCTGAAAGGGTGAAGAGAAAGTCCAGACCACAAAAGCCGAAAGTTCGGCAGCAGTGAAAGCTGTAGTGGTATGCATAACCCGAAGGTCAGAGGTTCAAATCCTCTCCCCGCTACCAATTAGAATTAAGGACTTACGGTTTTCCGTGAGTCTTTTTTTTGTGGAAAACAGGGGATTTTATAACGGATTTCTAACTTTTATCTGTGCACGTCTGACTCTTTTATGATGTAATCTTTTTTGAATATTAATTAAACCTTTATATAGGGAGGGGTAATGAAAAAGAAAAAAGGGACATTAGTAAGTACTCCCACATACACCAACCAGTGGGGTTTGATTACCCTAATCGCACTGCTTGCAGGTGCAGGAACTTTAATGCTTAAAAGACAGGAAGAATCATCCTGATAAAAAACTAAACAATCTCATGGGGGGGGCAGGGTTAACGCTTTGCCCCCTTTTTTTGTTATTAATCATGCCTGCTATTAAGAACAAAAACTTATTGAAATAAAGCAGTTAAATATGATAGGCTATTCCTACCTGTAGCCGGAAAACTTTTCATATTTTCTTCCTGCTACAAAAAACACACGTCCATCTAATCTTCTTTCTATTAGGTGTTCCATATAATTGGGATTTAGAAAGAAAGGACGGAGGAAAAAACCAAGGAGGAGTTCATGGTAGCAACAATGAAAGAACTACTGGAGGCTGGTGTTCATTTTGGACATCAGTTGAAGCGTTGGAATCCAAAGATGAGAAAATTCATTTTTGGAGAGCGTAATGGCATCTATATTATCGATCTCCAGAAAACCACAAAAATGCTGGATGATGCCTATAATTTTGTTAAGGATGTTGCAAGCCGGGGGGAGTCTGTTCTGTTTTTAGGGACAAAGAAACAGGCTCAGGATGTAATCGGCGAAGAAAGTCAGAGGGCAGAGTCTTTTTTTATAAATCAGCGCTGGCTTGGAGGCGTGCTTACGAATTTTAAAACAATCAGGCTCAGTATATCGAAGCTGAAAAATATTGAGAAAATGAAGGAAGACGGCACCTATGTTCTTCTGACTAAAAAAGAAGTAGCCAAGCTTGAAGTTGAGAGATTGCGCCTGGAGAAAAATCTCAGTGGAGTAAAAGAAATGGTAAGTCTTCCGGGAGCTATATTTGTTGTAGACCCGAAAAAAGAAAAGATAGCGGTTGCCGAAGCCAGGAAACTTTTAATTCCGGTAGTTGCCATTGTTGATACAAACTGTGATCCTGATGAAATAGACTATATAATTCCCGGAAATGATGATGCAATAAGGGCGATAAGACTTATAACCTCTAAAATGGCTGATGCAGTTATTGAGGGTAGGAGTATCCTTAATAAGGTTCGACAGGAAGCTGCCGAAAAAGAAGCCATAGAGAAAAAGATAGCAGAGGATGAAAAGGCGGATAAGGAAGCAAAAGATGAGGAAGCAAAAGATGAGGAAGCAAAAGATGAGGAAGCAAAAGATGAACAGGTTACTGCTGAGGAGGAAGCAACAACATGAATATAACGGCAGATGCTGTAAAAGAACTGCGTGAACAGACTGGTGCTGGTTTTATGGACTGCAAAAGAGCGCTTTCAGAAACTCAGGGCAGTATTGATAAAGCAAAAGATCTTTTGAGGCAAAAGGGCCTTGCAATGGCCTCCAAAAAGACCGGCAGGGAAGCATCAGAGGGGCTTATAGGTTCCTATATCCATATGAATAAGTTAGGTGTTCTTGTTGAAATTAACTGCGAAACTGATTTTGTCGCAAAAACAGATGAATTCAAGGGGTTTGTCAAGGATATTGCCATGCATATCGCGGCTGCAAATCCTCTATATCTGAAAAGAGAGGATATCCCTTCAGATGTTATTGATAAGGAAAAGGAGATTTATTCATCTCAGGTGACAAACAAGCCGGCCAACATAGTTGAGAAAATAGTGCTTGGTAAACTTGAAAAATTCTTTGAAGAAAACTGTCTGATGGACCAGTTTTTTGTAAAGGACCCTGAACATAAAACAAAAATAAAGGATCTTCTTATAGAAAATATCTCACAACTTGGAGAGAACATGGTAATTAAACGTTTTGTCCGGTTTCAGCTCGGAGAAAATATCAAATCATAGGTTTATATGAAGCTTAAAAACCCCAGATTTAAAAGGATTCTGCTTAAATTAAGCGGTGAAGCCCTTATGGGTGACAAAAAATACGGAATTGACCAGAAGGTTTTAAATTTTATCTCTAATGAGCTTATAGATGTATATAAATCCGGATTACAGGTTGCTATTGTAATAGGCGGGGGCAACATATTTAGAGGCCTTGAGGCTAGTGCAGAAGGCATGGAAAGGACTTCTGCCGATTATATGGGTATGCTGGCAACAGTGCTTAATGCCCTTGCCCTTCAGAACGCGCTGGAGAGTGCCGGTATCCCCACAAGGGTACAGTCGGCGATTGAAATACGTGAGCTTGCCGAGCCGTATATCAGGAGAAGAGCGATAAGACATCTTGAAAAAAAAAGGTTTGTTATATTTGCTGGCGGAACCGGCAACCCTTATTTTACTACTGATACTGCCGCAGCCTTAAGGGCGATGGAAATAGGGGCACAGGTTATACTTAAAGCAACAAAGGTTGACGGGATTTACAGCAGTGATCCTTTAAAAGACCCTCGCGCAAAAAAATTCTCTGAAATTACATATATTGATGTTCTCAAAAAAAGACTTCGTGTGATGGATTCTACCGCTATATCGTTGTGTATGGATAATCGTCTTCCTATAATTGTCTCAAATCTGATGGGTAAGGGAAATATAAGAAAGATTTTGGAAGGCAAAAAAATCGGAACTTTAGTAAAGGGAGGAAGTCCTCATGCAGGCGGAGGTAAAAAAAAGGCTAATAGATAAAATGGAGAAAACGCTTGAAGTCCTGAAGAGAGATCTTGCAAGCGTAAGAACCGGTCGCGCGTCGCTGGCTATTTTTGAAGGAATTATGGTTGATTATTATGGGACACCAACCCCGATTAATCAGGTCGCAACAATGGCTGTTCCTGAGAGCAGGCTGATTACCATACAACCCTGGGAACCAAAAATAATATCGGAAATAGAAAAAGCCATTCAAAAATCTGACCTTGGTTTGAATCCTACCAATGACGGAAAGATTATAAGAATTGCTATCCCTTTGCTTACAGAGGAACGCAGAAAGCAGATCATAAAACATGTTCACAAGAGAGTGGAGGAGGCCAAGGTCTCGGTTAGGAACATCCGGCGTGATGCAAAAGAGGAAATCAAAAAACTCGAAAAAGAAAAACATATAAGTGAAGATGATACCAGGCGGTCTCTGGAAGAGATACAGAAGTTAACTGATTCGCATATAAAGAGAACCGAAGAAATCATGTCTCATAAAGAGGCTGAATTAATGGAAATCTAACAGTATGCTTGATATTACAGATTTAATAACCCTGATTCGCTGATAAAAAATAATCTGTGTAATCAGTATATAAATAATTATACAGGAGGATTTTATGGCTATACGAGTGGGAATTAATGGATTTGGCAGGATCGGGAGGAACTTTTTAAGAGCAAGCCTCTCAGAGTCTAAAATTGATATTGTCGGCATAAATGACCTGGCTGATCCAAAAACGCTGGCCCATCTTTTAAAATATGATTCTGTTCATGGAATTATAAGGGCTGATATTCAGACAAAAGATGACAGCATTATTGTGAATGGAAAAGAGATTAAAGTTTCCGCGGTTTCAGACCCTGCTCAACTTCCATGGAAAGACATGAAAGTTAATGTTGCGCTTGAGTCAACCGGAAGGTTTGTTGACAGAAAAGGGGCATCAAAGCATCTTGAAGCAGGAGCAGAATGGGTTATTATATCAGCCCCTGCAAAAGAGCCTGATGCTACAATATGTCTTGGTGTTAATGAAGAAACGCTCGATGTTTCTAAACATAAAATCATATCAAATGCCTCATGTACTACAAACTGTCTTGCCCCTATTGCAAAAGTCATTGACCAGAAATTTTCAATTAAACGCGGGTTTATGACAACAATCCACTCTTATACAAATGATCAGCGGATTCTTGACCTTCCACACAAAGACCTGAGGAGGACAAGGGCAGCTGCTGTTTCAATGATACCGACAACAACCGGTGCAGCTAGAGCAGTAGGGCTCGTTCTTCCTGATTTGAAAGGCAAACTTGACGGTATGTCGATAAGGGTTCCTACCCCCAATGTTTCAGTTGTAGATCTGGTGGCCGAACTTAAAAAAGATACTACTGCAGAAGCTGTAAACGCTGCTCTTAAAGAAGCTGCTGAAGGACCTCTTAAGGGTATAATGGAATATTCCGAAGAACCTCTTGTTTCAATAGACCTTAACGGGAATCCTCATTCATGCATAGTTGATGCAAAGATTACAAAAGTATTGGAAGGCAGTATGGTTAAAGTGCTTGCATGGTATGATAATGAATGGGGCTACAGTAACCGTACAATGGATTTGATGCTGTATATTGCAGGTAAATCCGGTTAGAGAATTTTTTTTAAGAATGTAGCCTGTAGTGCGGTGCATTCTAATGTATTAAGAGGATAATACGCTTATGGGGAAAAACAATCTCTCAGTACCGATTAAAGGGGTTATAAACAAACTTTCCTTAAGGGATCTGGATATTAAAGGTAAGAGGCTTTTTATACGTGTTGATTTTAATGTTCCCCTGGATGAGAATCTAAATGTCACAGATGACAGAAGAATCCGCTCTACACTGCCTACCATAAATTATGCTGTTGATGAAGGTGCAAAAATAATACTCGCCTCGCATATGGGAAGGCCTAAAGGCAAGGCAGATAAACGCTATAGCCTTATATCAGTTGCAAAACGACTCCAGCGGCTGATTAAGAAAGAAGTGATCTTCCTTGCCGATTGCGTTGGCACTAATGTAGAAGAGACTGTTAGCAGGATGGCAGAAGGGGATGTAATATTGCTTGAGAACTTAAGATTTCATCCGGAAGAAGAAAATAACGATGAAGAGTTCAGTAAAGCACTGGCCGGTCTGGCTGATTACTATATAAATGATGCTTTTGGCGCCGCTCACAGGGCACATGCATCAGTAACCGGAATAGCACAATTTCTTACCTCTGCCACAGGATTTCTTCTTCTTAAAGAAATAGAATATTTAAAAGGTGTTGTGGATAATCCTGTCAGGCCTTTTGTTGCAGTCCTGGGCGGTGCAAAGGTTTCCGGAAAGATAGGTGTTCTTGAGAATCTTGAAAATAAGGTTGATAAAGTAATAGTGGGCGGCGGCATGGCATATACATTTATAAAAGCAGGTGGATATTCGGTTGGAGACTCACTTGTGGAGAATGATATACTTGATTTTAGTAAAGATATAAAGAGAAAGCTTATTGCAAAGGGAATAAAATTTTATCTCCCTGTTGATTGTGTCATTGCGCAGAGTATTGAGCATGGGGCTGAAACCAAGATTGTTCCAATTCAGGAGATACCAAACGGCTGGAAAGCTCTCGATATAGGGCCTGCATCAGTAAAACTGTTTACAGAAGTGCTGGCCAATGCGAAAACCATTTTGTGGAACGGCCCCATGGGGGTTTTTGAAGTAGATGCTTTTTCCCGCGGTACGTTTGCGATTGCGCATGCGGTTGCAAATGCTTATGCCCTTACAATCATAGGAGGTGGAGATACTGATCTGGCGGTTGGCAGGGCTGGTGTTTCAGAAAGTATCTCGTTTATTTCTACCGGCGGTGGAGCAGCACTCGAACTTCTTGAAGGAAAAGATTTACCCGGTCTTATCTCACTGACAGACAAATAAAAAAGATTAAAAATTAAAAATCAAATATCAAAAATGTGGTCTGCGACTTATAGAGAAGGAATATAGATTAAATATTAACAGCTCCTTAATTTTGATTTTTACATTTTGATTTTTGATTTACTTTAATGTCTTTTCCTTAGGTGTCTTTCTATTTCTCTTCGGGCTTCTTTTGCTTTTAGTGTTTCCCTTTTTTCATACTTTCTTTTTCCTTTAGCAAGGCCTATCTCTACTTTTGCTTTCCCTCTTTTAAAATATACTTTAAGAGGGATGAGGGAAAACCCTTTCTGGCTGAGTTTTTCCCATAATTTATTTATTTCTCTTTTGTTAAGCAGCAGTTTTCTTACTCTAAGCGGATCGTGATTTTCAATGTTACCGTGACTGTAAGGGCTGATATGACAGTTAAGAAGAAAAACCTCATTATCTTTTATTATTACATAGCTGTCTTTAAGGTTAATTCTGCCGTTTCTTATAGATTTTACTTCAGTGCCGAGGAGAGACAGGCCTGCTTCATAGGTCTCATCTATGAAATAGTCATGAAATGCTTTTCTGTTGGTAATCACAGGATTTCCCATTAATAGAGAATAACTTACGGGTTTTTGTAAGTCAATAAATCATAATTTAAAATTATCATGACCGGTTTCACATAATTAAAATAATTTTTTATGACAATATTTGATATTGACAAGTCAGGATATATTTTGTATCCTTTAGCCGGACAAGGTTAAGAAATTATGGTATTTAAGAAATTTTTCCCTAAAGAGACCGATTTTTTCAGCATGTTTCAAAAAGCATCTGAGAACCTTCAGAAAGGGGCATCTCTGCTACTCGAAATGATGGAGAATTTTTCTACTGCTGAAGAAAAAGCAAAGCAGATATACGAGGCTGAGCAGGAAGGGGATATGCTTACCCATGAGGTAATGCGGGAGCTTAACAAGACCTTTCTGACCCCTGTTGACAGGGAAGACATACATGCTCTTATTGCACGTCTGGATGACGTTCTTGATCTGATATGGGCAACTGCAGACAGGGCTATATTGTTTAAGCTTGAGTCTTCGACTGCAGAGGCTATTGAACTTTCAAAAACACTTTTAGCAACTACAGAGATTATCTCAAAGGCAGTAGCTGCTCTTAAATTAAAAAAATATTCTTATGTTCAGGAGCACTGTATAGAAATAAACAGTCTTGAAAATACGGGAGATAGTATTTTTAGATCTGCTCTTGCTAAATTATTTGAAGAAATAAAGGACCCTATACTTGTAATTAAGTGGAAAGAAGTCTATGAGCATCTTGAAGAAGCGCTTGATAATTGTGAAGATGTAGCAAATATCCTCGAAAGTATCGTCATAAAGCATGCCTGATACAATAATAATTGTCGTTATCTTTATTACCATCCTGTTTGAGATCAGCAATGGCTGGAATGACTCTGCTAATGCCATTGCAACTGTAGTTTCCACAAGAGTTCTCACTCCTTTACAGGCGGTGATACTTGCAGCTATTATGAACGTGGCAGGTGCATTTTTAACAACTGCAGTAGCAAAAACTATTGGTAAAGGGATAGTAAATCCTAATGATATAACCCTTATTGTTGTGGCGGCGGCATTATCAGCGGGTTTTTTATGGAATACCGCGATGACATTTTTAGGATTACCGGTCAGCGCTTCACACGCGATAATCGGCGGGATAATCGGGGCTGGCGTAGCTCACTTGCCGGGCGGATTTAGCGACCTTAACCTGTCCGGACTTACTAAAATTTTTACAGCGTTATTTACTTCTCCGATTATCGGGATATTCTTTGGATATTTTTTCATGAAACTTATTATCAGATTTTTTTGTAATGTATCTCCCGGAACACTGAACAAGCATTTTGGGCGTTTGCAGATTGTATCAGCCAGTTTTATGGCATTTAGTCACGGCTCAAATGATGCTCAGAAAGGCATGGGAGTTATCACCCTTGCGCTTGTAAGCGGTGGGTATATATCCAGTCTTGAAGTGCCGTTCTGGGTAATTATAATGTGCGCTTTTTCGATGGGTTTAGGAACTGCCTTTGGAGGATGGCGCGTTATAAAGACACTTGGCCATAAGATGCTAAAACTTCAGCCTGTTCATGGATTTGCTGCTGAGACCGCTGCAACGGCAGTTATTCTCGGTGCGAGTTCCATGGGTCTTCCCGTTAGTACCACACATGTTATCACTACAAGCATCATGGGTGTTGGCGCAACAAAGAGACTTTCTGCTGTAAGATGGGGAGTTGCAGGAAAAATTCTAATGGCATGGATATTTACTCTACCCGCGTGTATAGGGTTATCGTGGGTTGCTTATAAGGTCTTAGGTTTGGTTTTAATTTAGGGAGTCCGGCAGGATACTTCCTTGTCTGAGTATCTGAGGGGGCATAACTGTAACATCTATTATTGTAGAGGGGTTTCCCCCGGGAGTTTTTCCTCCATCAATGATTAAATCCACATTTTCTCCAAAATATTTCATTACATCATCAGCTGATTGAGCCGGGGCTTTACCGGAAAGATTAGCGCTTGTAGCTGAAATAGGGAAATTTGCTGCCTTTGCCAGATAAAGAGCGAAACTTTTTCCGGGTATTCTTACGGCTACACTATGCTTGTTGCCCGTCAGTATTCCCGGAAGAGTATTATTTGATTCAAAGATTATTGTTAAAGATCCGGGCCAGAATTTTTTTATTAGATTCTCTGCATGCAGCGGAACAGATTTTACTATTGATTTAAGAACAGCATCATTGCCTACAATGACCGGGATAGCTTTCTCAAAAGGTCGTTGCTTTAATTTGAACAGTTTTTTAACAGCGGTCTTATTATTGGCTATAACACCAAGTGCATAGAAACTCTCTGTTGGATAAGCCACAATCCCGTTTTTTTTGAGTATCTGTAATGCCTTAGCCACAGCTCCTTCTGATTGGTCTTTGTTTAATTGTAATCGCAACATTTTTATTTAATATATCATATAATATTTTGTAGTTGGTGAATAAGCAAGCCTGGAACGAGTTTTGTGAGTTGTTTTTTGATTTCAGATATAATAAACATTAGACCAGGAGGGACAATGGGTAGAAACTTACGTTTAGCAGTATTATTATCAGCAGTTGTTTTCTTATACGGATGTGCATTGGCTTGGGTGGGAGTTGGTGCAGGTATTGGAGTTGGCACTTACAGATATATACAGGGCAATGTTGAGATGGATTATTCCCTTGAGTATAATTCAGCATGGGATGCTGTTAACACTGCTCTGGCAAACCGTTACATAAGCATTGTAAACAGCCTGAATGAAGGTTCTAAGGGAAGTATAGAGGCCATACAGAAAAACGGTAAAAGATTGACGATTACCCTGCATTACTTGAGTGAAGAGATTACCACAATTAAAGTTCGAGTTGGTTTGTTGGGCAGTAGTGAAGATGCTGAAGCGTTACATGAGGAAATAATGGCAGTAGCGGGATTAAAATAGAAGAAACTGCTACTTAAAACTGTCAGGGATTATCTTGGGGAGGCAGGACGGGCCTGATTTTCTTAAAGCGCTAAATATCTTTTCTGAAGCTAGCCCTTTCAAAAATTTATTTCTTTTTCTGTCTTCTTTTATTTCCTTCATGGCTTTGTTGCGCATTATGCCGAGATATTTTAAATAATGGGCAAAATCTGTACCGTAGAGTTTCTCAAGCTCTTCTCTAATGCTTTTTGCTGCCGCAGGACTAGAGCCTTCAGTAGATATGGCAATTGTTAATGCTCCGCTCTTCACAATTGAAGGGGCGATAAAATTTCCCTCGGATGGTGTATCAATAACATTTACGAGATGTTGAGCGTCGTCTGCAATCTTTGTATTTAATCTGGCTGATGAAGTGCCTGCAATAACAATAAAGGCGTCTTTGAGATCACCTTTTCTATAGAGTCTTTTTAAATGGGTAATTGTCCCTCTTTTTTTTAATCTTTCAAGAGGCTTTGTAATACCCGGGCTGATTATTTTGACAATGGCGCCAGCTTTTAAGAGAGTGCGCACTTTTCTTTCAGCGACTTCCCCCCCTCCTATTACAATGGCTTTTTTAGCATTTAGATTCAGAAAGACAGGATAGTATTTCATTCTTTACCTTGCGAGGCTTTACTCTGAGTCATTAAGTGATTCGATAATATTTTGTGCTTTTTTAGATAATTCAATAGTGGGATACTTTTCAAGTAGAATTGTAAATGCTTTTAAGGATTCGTCTTTCTCCCCGAGGTTTTTATAAGAAAGGCCGAGGTAATATAAAGATTCTGATTCTTTTTTTGATTCAGGATAGTCTCTGATCAGGCCGTTAAAACGGTTAGCTGCAGCCCTGAATGAACCTTTTTTAAAATAAAAGTTTCCCACGTAAAATTCATATTCAGCAAGAAGGCTTTTACACGCTTTTATCCTGTTTTCTATGATATTTAAGTAAGGATTTCTTGGATAAATTCTTAAAAGTTTTTCAAATTCCTGCAATGCCTTTTGTGCCAGTAAATAGCTGACATCAACTGTTCTTATTCTTTTAAAATAGGTCATGGCCAGCTGATACTGTGTATATGACGCATATTTGTGATGAGGATGCATATTAAGAAAATGCTCGTATTCAATAGCTGCTTCTTCATATAGCTCTTCTTTAAAATATGTATCAGCGATACGTATCTGTGCCAGTGCAGAGTATTTTCTGGTCGCATCCCGTGACTTAATTTTTCCGAGTTTTACTCTGGCATCTTCAAAATTCTTTTTATCAATCTCGTCATTGGCCTCTTTTAAAAGAGTTACCGGGTCAAAAGGCTGATTTTTTTTAATTGTATCTTTTTTTGAAGAGCAGGCGGATATAATCAGCAGGGCCATAAGCAGGATAATGAATGGCAAAAGATTTTTTTTCATATTCAGATTAACTCGCTTTGTATGATGTATATGTTAATCGCCAAGTACCGTATGGGTAATAATTATTTTTTATGCCATGAACTACATAGAGTTCATGGCACTGAACCCCACGTGGTTCAGTGGCGGGGTGGACGGGATTTGAACCCGCCCGACCTTCCCGACTTGTCGGGACGTTCTAATTAGGGTTTTTAATTAACCTCCATAAAAGGTCTTTTCTGTGAAAAGATTTGAGCTTGGATTCTCTTTTCATTGCCTGAGATCTGTTTATAAATGCTTCTTTAACAATTAATTTCCATGGACGTTTTGATTTTGTATATTGTGATCTTCCCTGATTATGTCTTTGAAGTCTTTCCTCAATGTTGTTAGTATGGCCTATATATAGGGTACCGTCTATCTCACTTTGTATAATATATATGTTAAATGCCATGTTATTATGGCGGGGTGGACGGGATTTGAACCCGCCCGACCTTCCCGACAAGTCGGGACGTTCTAAAAGGTACATGGCGGGGTGGACGGGATTTGAACCCGCGACCTCTGGCTTGACAGGCCAGCGTTCTAACCAGCTGAACTACCACCCCATTTACTACAGTTCACAGTTGTCAGTAAAAACTTATAAAAAACTTCAAATCGTAATAAGTTATTAGTGAAATAAAAACGTGATGCGGGATTAATTGTATAAACTAATAACCAATAACGTTTAACTAATAACTACATTTCTGCTTAAAGCAGAAATGGTAGCGCATTTCATAGCGCTTCAAACTTTATCTCAATAATTCTACCAAATACGATACACAAAATGAAACAGCGACTATATCCCCGTAGCTTGCTGCG